>Ga0209682_10000085_pt1 | contig 28586 bp, 4 predicted proteins | sample DOMMetBare2Fresh_2_FD_187471 | JGI IMG/M metagenome (GOLD analysis project Ga0209682, IMG submission 187471) | Wetland sediment microbial communities from St. Louis River estuary, USA, under dissolved organic matter induced mercury methylation -... | ecosystem: Environmental > Aquatic >... | reverse complement strand
TCCCGCACCCGCGGATGCGCCGCCAGCACGGCCTCGACCTCCCCGAGCTCGATCCGGTAGCCGCGGATCTTCACCTGGTGATCGATGCGCCCGAAGAGCTCGATGTTGCCGTCCGGCAGGAGGCGCGCGAGGTCGCCCGTGCGGTAGAGGCGGCCCCCGCCGGGAGGGGAAGAATCGGACGGATCGGACCGATCGGACGGATCCGTCTGATCCCCAAACGGATCGGGGATGAACTTCTCCGCCGTCAGGTCCGGACGGCCACGGTAGCCGGTCGCCGGACAGATCCCGCCCAGGGCCAGCTCTCCGGGGACGCCGAGGGGAGCCGGCTCCCAGGCGCGGTCCAGCACCACGGCCGAGGTGCCGGCGAGGGGCCGGCCGATCGAGGGCCGGGCGGGCCAGCGGGCCGGATCGCCGTCCAGGATCAGCTCGGTGGTCACGTGGGTCTCCGACGGGCCGTAATGGTTGTGCAGCGCCGTGCCGCCGGTCGCCGCCGCGAGCCGGCGGAAGGCCTCGACCACCTGCGGCGTGACCTGGAGCTGCTCGCCCGCGGTGAAGACGCGGCGCAGGCGGCCGGGGACCGGGGTCTCGGGCTTGGCGAGGCGGTCGGCGAGCTGTTGCAAGGCGACGAAGGGGAGGAAGAGGCGCTCGATCTCCCCCTCGGCGAGATGGCGCGCCAGATGCCCGGGATCGCGCCGGTCGGCCTCGGTGGAGAGGACGAGCGTGCCACCCGTGCACCAGGTCGAGAACATCTCCTGCAGCGACACGTCGAAGCTCGGAGAGGAGAGCTGGAGCGTGCGTGACGCCTCGGGCGTCGCGCCGGGCCGGTCCGGATCGATCTGCCAGAGGATCAGGTTGGCCAGCACCCGCTCCGGGACCGCGATCCCCTTGGGCCGGCCGGTCGAGCCCGAGGTGTAGATCACGTAGCCCGTTCCGATCCCCCCTCTCCCGGCGGACGGGAGGGGATGGGAGAGGGGGTCAGGGGGTGAGGGGCCCAGGAGGATGACCTGCGCGTCCGTCTCCGGCGCCTCGTCCGCCAGCGCCTCGGGCACCAGCAGCACCGGCGCCCCCGCATCTTCCAGGATGAACCTCTGGCGCTCGCGCGGATAGGCCGGATCGATCGGCAGCCAGGCGCCCCCGGAGGCGAAGACGCCGAGGAGGGCGACCGGCAGCTCGGGGCCGCGGCCGGCATAGCACCCCACCGGGACCTCCGGCCCCACGCCCAGGGCGCGCAGCCGGGCGGCCAGCGCGAGGGCGCGTTCCACCAGGTCGGCGTACGTGTACGAGCCTCCCTCCCACTCCACGGCGATCCGCTCCGGATCGCGCCCGGCGCGGGCCGCGACGAGGCCGAAGAGGGAGACGTCGGCCGCTGTTGTCGACATCGAATGCCGCGGCGGCCGGCCGTTGAGCTCGTGGAGGACCTGGTGCGCCTCGCTCTCGGCGAGGAGGGGCAGGCCGGAGAGCCGGCGCTCCGGCTCGCGGACCGCGGCGGCGCAGAGGACGTGGAAGCGCTCGGCCAGGCGGAGGATGGTGGTGCGGTCGAACAGGTCGGTGTTGTGCTCGATCACGCCGCTCAGAGCCTCGCCCTCGACCTGCAAGGCCAGGGTGAGGTCGAACTTCGCGGTGGTGCTCCCGCCGGTCGGCAGCGGCGTGATGCGGAAGCCCATCCCCTCGTCGGGCCGGGGCGCCGTGTGGAGGAGCACGAACAGCACCTGGAAGAGAGGCGTATGGCCGAGGCTCCGCCGCACGCCGATCTCATCCACCAGCTTTTCGAACGGCAGGTCCTGATGCGCGAACGCCTCCAGGGCGCGGGCGCGGGTGCGCTCCACGATCTCGCCGAAGCCCGGATCGCCCGCGAGATCGGCGCGCACCACCAGGGTGTTCAGGAAGAAGCCGATCAGGTTCTCCACCTCGGAGCGGGTGCGGCCGGTGATCGGCGTGCCGACGGTGAGATCGGTCTGGCCGGAGGTCCGTGCCAGCAGGGCCTGGAAGGCGGCGAGGAGCGTGATGAACGGCGTGGCGCCGTGGCGGTGGGCCAGCGCGAGGAGCGCCGCCGAGGTCTCCCCGGGAAGGTTGAAGAAGACGTTGGCGCCGCGGAAGGTCTGCACCGGCGGGCGCGGGCGGTCGGTGGGCAGCTCCAGGACCGGCGGATCGGCGAGGCGGCTCCGCCAGAAGGCGAGCTGCGCCTGGAGCACCGGACCCGCGAGCCAGCCGCGCTGCCAGACCGCGTAGTCGGCGTACTGCACGGGGAGAGCCGGGAGCGCCGCCGGCCGGCCGGCGCGCTCCGCGGCGTAGAGGGTCACCACCTCGCGGAAGAGGAGGCGGATCGACCACTCGTCGCAGACGATGTGGTGGAGGGTGAGGAGCAGCACGTGCTCCGCCGGTGCGAGCCGCAGCAGCGCGGCGCGCAGCACCGGCCCATGCTCCAGGTCGAACGGCCGCCGCTCCTCCTCGTGGGCCAGGCGCACCGCCTCGCCGAGCCGCAGCGCCTCCGGCAGCTCTCCCAGATCGACGAACGGCAGCGGGACGGGGGCCGGCGGATGGATGATCTGGACCGGTTCCCCGCCGTGCGTTGCGAAGGTGGTGCGCACCGCCTCGTGCCGGCGCGCCACCTCGCCGAACGCATGGGCGAGGAGCGCGGGATCGAGCTCTCCCTCCAGACGGTCGGAGAGGGCAACGTTGTAGACCGGGGTGCCGGGCTCGATCCGGTCGATGATCCACAGGCGGAGCTGCGCGAAGGAGAGGGGGGTCTCCGCCGGCCGTGGCAGGGGGTGGATCGCCGGGCTCGCCGGAGGCTCCTGCGGCGTCTCCCCGGAGGGCGACGTCTCGACGCCCAGCTCGGCCAGCAACGCGGCGAGATCGGCGTCATCGGCCTGGCCCAACCCGAGGTTGGTGATCCGGTCGGCGAGATCGCCGATGTCGGTGGCGGCGAAGACGTCCTGGAGCGGCAGCTCGACCTGCCACTCGTCGCGCAGGCGGGCGATGAGCTGGGTCGCGAGGAGCGAGTGCCCTCCCAGGTCGAAGAAGCGGTCGCGCAGCCCCACCCGGGGCGCGCCGAGGAGCGCCCCGCAGGTCTCGGCCAGCCAGGTCTCGATCTCCGTCCGCGGCGGCACGTATTCGCGCCGGATGCCCCCCGGCGTCGCCTCGATCTGGGCCAGGGCGCGGCGGTCCACCTTGCCGGTCGCGGTGCGCGGCAGGGAGGGCAGGAAGACGACGGCCCCCGGGATCATGTGCTCGGGCAGGCGCCGCCCCAGCTCCGAGCGGATCGCCGAGAGGCTCGGCTCGCGCCCAGGTGCTCCCGCCAGATAGGCCTCCAGCCGGCGGCCGCCTTCCTGCTCACGCGCCAGGACCGCGGCCTCGGCAATACCGGAGCAGTCGAGGAGCGCCGCCTCGATCTCGCCCAGCTCGATGCGGAAGCCGCGGATCTTCACCTGGTGGTCGAGCCGGCCGAGGAACTCCAGGGAGCCGTCGGGCCGCCGGCGGGCGCGGTCGCCCGTGCGGTAGAGGCGGTCCCCAATTCGATCGGACGGATCGGACCGATCGGACCGATCCGTCGGATCTACAAACGGGTCGGGCACGAACCGCTCGGCCGTGAGGTCGGGCCTCCCCAGATAGCCTCGCGCCAGCCCGGCGCCGGCCAGGAACAGCTCCCCCGGCACTCCGGTGGCTGCCGGCTCTCCCTGGGCGTCGAGCACATAGGCGCGGGTGCCGGCGATGGGCCGGCCGATCCCGGGCTCCGCCGTGGCGTCCGGCTCGACCTCCTCCCAGGTCGAGTAGGTCGTATCCTCCGAGGGACCGTAGAGGTTCAGGAGGCGTGGCACGCCGGCCTGGAAGACGCCGTCCGCCAGCGCCCGGCGCAGCGGCTCGCCGGCCAGGTTGACCACCCGCACCGAGGGCGGAACGGCGCCCAGCCGCAGCAGCTCGGCCATGGCCGAGGGCACGGTGTTGACGAGCGTCACGCCGCCACCGGCCGCGAGGTCGCGCAGGCGCAGGGCGTTGTCCACGAGCACCACCCGGCCGCCCACCGAGAGCGGGGCGAACAGCTCGAAGACCGAGAGGTCGAAGGAGACCGAGGTGGCGGCCAGCACGGCGGCCAGCTCCTCGCGGCTCCAGAGGGTCTCGGCCCAGCGCAGGAAGGCGGTGGCGCTCCGGTGGGTGATCGCGACGCCCTTGGGAACGCCTGTCGAGCCCGAGGTGTAGATGAGGTACGCGAGGTTGCCGGGATCGGCGGCCGGCGGGAGCGGCGCCGCGGCGTGGCGGGCGACGGCCTCTTCTTCCTCACCCGGATCGACGAGCCGCAGCCCGTCCAGGCGAAGGTCGCCGAGCAGGCCGCGGCGCGCCACGAGGAGCTGGGCTCCGGCGTCGCGGAGCAGGAACGCCCGCCGTTCCACCGGCAACCCGGGCTCGACCGGCACGTAGGCACTCCCGGCGGCGAGGACCGCCAGGATCGCCACGACCAGGTCCGGCGAGCGCTCCAGGCAGATCCCCACCCGCACCTCCGGACCGGCACCGAGGCTCCGCAGATGCCGGGCCAGTTGCCAGGCGCGCCCCGCCAGCTCGCCGTAGGAGAGACACCCGCCACCCCAGGTGAGGGCGGGCGCCTCCGGCCGCTCCGCCGCGAGGGCCGCGAAACGGGCGTGGAGGAGATCGTCCGCTCCGGCCGGCACCGCGCCGCCGTCCGCCAGGCCGCCGAGGAGCTGGAGCCGTTCTTCGGCGCCGAGGAGGGAGAGGCGGGAGATCGGGAGATCGGGCTCTGCCGCGGCGGATTCCAGCAGCACGCCGAAGTGCCGCAGCAGACGTTCCGCGGTCGAGCGGTCGAAGAGCGCCGTGCTGTACTCCAGCACACCGGCGAGCCCCCCGCCCTCCTCGGCCAGCGAGAGGAGAAGCTCCAGCTTGGCTCCCTTGGCATCCGCCTGGAGCGGCTCGAGGACGAGACCCGGCAGCTCCAGCCGGCCGAACGGCACGTTCTGGAGGGCGAGCATGGTCTGGAACACCGGAGGCCGGCCGAGATCGCGCACCGGGTGCAGCTTCTCCACCAGGGTTTCGAACGGCAGCTCCTGGATCGCGAAGGCCTCGAACGCCGTCTCGCGCGCCCGGTCCACCAGCTCGCGGAAGGCCGGATCGCCGTGCAGCCGGCCGCGCAGCGCCAGGGTGTTGATGAAGACGCCGATCAGGTTCTCGACCTCCGGCCGGGTGCGGCCGGCCACGGGAGTGCCGACCACGACGTCGTCCTCGCCGCTCCAGCGCTGGAGGAGCACCTGGAAGACCGCGAGGAGCGCCATGAAGAGGGACGCATGCTCCTGGCGGGCGAGGGCGGCGAGGGCCGTGGTGCCCCGCGGGCCACAGGCCACGCTGATGGTCGCGCCGCGGAAATCCTGGGTCCGCGGGCGCGGCCGGTCGGTGGGCAGGTCGATGGCCGGCGGCGCTCCGGCGAGCTGCTCCCGTCCGGCCGCGACCAGCCGCTCCAGGGCGGCGCCGCGGAGATGCTCGCGCTGCCAGACCGCGAAGTCGGCGAACTGGATCGGCAGCTCCGGCAAGAGCGTACCGCCCGGGAGGCCCGCGAACAGCGGGTAGAGGGCCGCCACCTCGCGCACCAGAAGGCCGGTCGACCAGCCGTCCGACGCGATGTGGTGCTGGAGCAGGAGCAGCCGGTGCAGGCCCGGCGCGAGAGCGAGGAGCGCCGTCCGCAGCATCGGCTCACCCCTGAGGTCGAACGGCCGGCAGAACCACTCCTCCGCGAGCCGCGCGGTCTCATGTTCCCGCGGCGCATCCGGAAGCGCTTGCAGATCGAGGAGCGGCAGCCGGGGAGCCGGAGGCGGCAGGACCACCTGGACCGGCCGTCCCCCTTCCTCGCGGAAAACCGTCCGTAGCGCCTCATGGCGGCGGAGGATCTCCGCGAACGCCGCGGCGAGCGCCCGCGGATCGAGCGTGCCGCGCAGGTTGAGGAGCGCCGGCAGGTGATACGCCGTGCCGCCCGGCAGGAGGCGCTCCAGGAACCAGATCCGCTCCTGGGCGAAGGAGAGCGGCAGCGGCCGGTCGCGGGGGACCCGCTGCACTCCCAGGCCGTCGTCGCCACAGCTCTCGGCACCCGCCGCCGGCTCCGGCAGCCGCAGGGCGAGCGCTTCCACCGTGGGGTGCTCGAAGAGGGCGCGCACGGGGAGCGCGATGCCGAGCATCTGCTGGAGGCGGGAGACGACCTGGGCGGCGAGGAGGGAGTGCCCGCCCAGCGCGAAGAAGTCGTCCGTCGCGCCCACCCGCGGCACGCCGAGCACCTCGGCCCAGACGCTGGCCAGGATCCCCTCCTGGCGGGTGCGCGGCGCGACGTGCACCGGAGCCGCGTCGCCCTCGGGGACGATCGCGGCGAGCTGCCGGCGGTCCACCTTGCCGCTCGGCGTATGCGGCAGGGCGTCGAGGAGCGCAAAGGCGGACGGGATCATCGGCTCCGGAAGCCGCGCGGCGAGCCCCCGGCGCAGCCCGGCGGCCGTGAGCTCGGTCCCCGGGACGGCGGCGACGTAGGCCTCCAGGCGTTTTGCAGCACCGTCGCGAGCCGGCGCCAGCACCGCGGCCTCCGCCACGCCGGGCTGCCGCAACAGCGCGGCTTCGATCTCCCCCAGCTCGATGCGGAAGCCGCGGATCTTCACCTGGTGGTCGAGCCGCCCCAGCAGCTCCAGCGTGCCGTCGGGCCGCCAGCGTGCGCGGTCGCCCGTGCGGTAGAGGCGGCTCCCCATTGGATCGGACGGATCGGACCGATCGGACCGATCCGTCTGATCGCTGAAGGCAGAGGGTACGAACCGCTCCGCCGTGAGGTCGGGCCTCCCCAGATAACCGCGGGCCAGCCCGGCTCCGGCCAGGCAGAGCTCTCCCGGCACACCGGTGGGCGCCGGATCGCCGGTGGGATCGAGCACGTAGGCCTGCGTGCCGGCGATGGGCCGGCCGATCCCGGGCTCGGCCTCGTCTCCCGGCCCGATCTCCGCCCAGGTCGAGTAGGTCGTGTCCTCGGAGGGACCGTAGAGGTTGAAGAGGCGCGGCACACCGGCCTGGAAGACGGCCTCCGCCAGCGGCCGGCGCAGCGGCTCGCCGGCCAGGTTGACCACCCGCACCGAGGCGGGCAGCGCTCCCAGCCGGAGCAGCTCGGCCATCGCCGAGGGGACGGTGTTGACCAGCGTCACGCCGCTCTCCGGAGGCAGCTCGCGCAGGCCCAGGGCGTCGTCGACGAGCACCACCCGGCCGCCCACCGCGAGCGGGGCGAACAGCTCGAAGACCGAGAGGTCGAAGCTCACCGAGGTGGCGGCGAGCACGGCGGCCAGATCCGTGCGGTCCCAGAAGCCCAGGGCCCAGCGGAGGAACGCGGTGGCGCTCCGGTGGGTGATCGCCACGCCCTTGGGGGTGCCCGTGGAGCCCGAGGTGTAGATGAGATAGGCGAGCTGGTCCGGTGACCCGGTCTCCCGGAGCGGCGCGGCCGCGCGACGGGCGATCGTCTCCGCCTCCTCACCAGGATCAACGAGGTGCACCCCATCCAGGGAGAGATCGCCGAGCAGGCCGCGGCGCGCCACCAGAACAGACACACCGGCGTCGCGGAGCAGGAACGACCGCCGTTCGGCCGGCAGCGCAGGTTCGATGGGCACATAGGCGCCCCCGGCTGCGAGGACCGCCAGGATCGCCACCACCAAGTCGGGCGAGCGTTCGAGGCAGACCCCCACCCGCACCTCCGGGCCAACGCCCAGGCCGCGGAGGTGTCGCGCCAGGCGCCACGAGCGGGCCGCCAGATCACCGTAGGAGAGATCCTGGCCGTTCCAGGTGAGCGCCACCGCCGCCGGCTGCTCCGCGGCCCGGGCCGCGAAACGGGATGGAAGAAACTCGTCCGACCCTTCTGGAACGGCACCACCCTCGGCCCATGCGCCGAGGAGCTGAAGACGCTCCTCCGCTCCCAGGAGCGAGAGACGGGAAATGGGGAGATCCGGACCGGCCGCGGCGGCGTCCAGCAGGGCTCCGAAGTGGCGCAGGAAGCGCTCGGCCGTGGCGGGGTGGAAGAGCGTCGTGTTGTACTCCAGCCCGCCGGCCAGTCCGCCAGCCTCCTCGGTCAACGAGAGGAGCATCTCCAGCTTGGCGCCGCGGGCGTCCGCCGGCAGCGGCTCCAGGACCAGGCCGGGCAGCTCCAGCCGGCCGAGCGGCGCGTTCTGCAAGGCGAACATGGTCTGGAACACCGGCGGGCGGGCGAGGTCGCGCACCGGGTGCAGCCGCTCCACCAGGGTCTCGAACGGCAGCTCCTGGTGCGCATAGGCGAAGAAGGCCGCCTCGCGCGCCCGCCCGGCCAGCTCGCGGAACGTCGGATCGCCGTCCAGCCGGCCGCGGAGAGCCAGGGTGTTGATGAACACGCCGATCAGCTCCTCGACCTCCGGCCGCATGCGCCCGGCCACCGGCGTGCCGACCACCACGTCGTCCTCGCCGCTCCAGCGCTGCAACAGCACCTGGAAGACCGCGAGGAGCGTCATGAACAGGGTCGCACCCTCCTCGCGGGCGAGGGCGGCGAGAGTCGAGGTTCCCTCCGTCCCATACGTGACATTGAGGATCGCGCCGCGGAAGTCCTGTGCCCGCGGGCGCGGCCGGTCGGTGGGGAGATCGAGGGCCGGCGGCGCTCCGTCGAGCTGCCGCCGCCAGGCCTCCACCAGCCGTTCCAGCGTTTCTCCGGAGAGCTCCCGGCGCTGCCGGATCGCGAAGTCGGCGAACTGGAGGGGCAGCTCCGGCAGGCGCCGGCCACCCGGCAGCCCGGCGAAGAGCGGATAGAGGGCCGCCACCTCCTGGATCAGCACGCCGATCGACCAGCCGTCCGAGGCGATGTGGTGCTGCAAGAGGATCAGCCGGTGGAGGCCGGGCGCGAGATCGAGCAGCGCGGCGCGGAGCATCGGCTCGCCCCGGAGGTCGAAGGGCCGGCGGAACCATTCCGCCGCGAGCCGCCCGGCCTCCGCCTCACGGGCCACCTCCGGGAGAGCCCGCAGGTCGAGCAACGGCAGGGTGGGCGGCGGCGGCGGCAGGATCACCTGGACCGGGTTCCCCCCCTCGTCACGGAAGACCGTGCGCAGCGCCTCGTGGCGGCGGAAGATCTCGGCGAGCGTCGCGGCGAGCGCGCCGGGATCGAGCGCGCCGCGCAGGTCCAGGGCCGCCGGCAGGTGGTACGCCGTGCCACCCGGCTGGAGCTGCTCCAGGAACCAGATGCGCTCCTGGGCGAAGGAGAGCGGCAGAGACCGGGACCTCACCCCCGTCCCCTCTCCCGTCGCCTCCCCGCCGGCCGGGAGAGGGGCGCCGCCGCCCATCCCCTGGATCTTCAGCGCCAGGGACTCGACGGTCGGTGCCTCGAAGAGGGCACGGACGGGGAGGGACAGGCCCAGAAGCTTCTGGAGGCGGGAGACGACTCTCGTCGCCAGGAGGGAGTGGCCTCCCAGGGCGAAGAAGTCGTCGGTCGCCCCGACCCGCGGCACGCCGAGCACCTCGGACCAGACGCCGGCCAGCAGCTCCTCCTCCGGCGTGCGCGGCGCCACGTAGACCTCCGCGGCGGCGGCCGTTTCGGGCTCGATCGCGGCGAGCTTGTGCCGGTCGATCTTGTCGCTGGTGTTGCGCGGCAGGGCGTCGAGGAAGGCGAAGGCGGCCGGAACCATGTAGTCCGGCAGGCTCGCGGCGAGGCTCTGGCGGAGGTCCGCGGCCGTCAGGTCCGTCCCCGGCACGGCCGCCACATAGGCCTCCAGGCGCCTCTCGCCGTCGCGCACCGGGGCGAGGACGGCGGCCTCCGCAACGTCCGGATGGCGCATCAGTGCAGCCTCGATCTCCCCCAGCTCGATGCGCAGGCCGCGGATCTTCACCTGGTGATCCACCCGGCCGATGAACTCCAGGAGACCGTCCGGCCGCCAGCGCGCCAGGTCGCCGGTGCGGTAGAGGCGGCCACCACCGGGAAGATCGGACGGATCGGACCGATCGGACGGATCCGTCCGATCCAACAAGGGACCGAAGGGATCCGGGAGGAAGCGCTCGGCGGTCAGGTCCGGCCGCGCCAGGTACCCTTGCGCGAGATAAGGTCCCCCGGCGAACACCTCGCCCGGCACGCCCACCGGCACCGGCTCCCCCTCCGGGCTCAACAGGTAGACGCGCAGGTTGGAGAACGGCGTGCCGATCGGCGCGTACAGCGAGGAGGCCGCCAGGTCCTTCCCCAGCTCCGTCGGGTAGCGCCAGAAGGAGATGACGATCGAGGTCTCGGTGGGGCCGTAGATGTCGTAGATGTGCGACCCCGGATGCCGCCGGGCCAGCGACTGGAGCGCGGCCGTCAGGATCGCCTCGCCGCCGGAGGTGAGCTGGACGAGCGGCACTCCCGGCCCGGTGAGCTGCGCGCAGCCCGCGGCGAAATCGGCCAGCATCGCGGGCGCCAGGAAGATGCAACCCGCCCGCCGCCGCTCCATCCAGGCGGCGAGGGCGGGGCCGTCCGTGCGCACCCCATCGGGTACGACGTCGATGCAGCCGCCCACCAGCCAGGCGTTCCACAGCTCCAGGACCGAGGCGTCGAACAGGTAGCTGGCCCACTGGCTGCACACCGTGCCCGGCGGGACCTGCGAGCCGCGCTGCAACGCCTCCACGAGGTTGAGCGCTCCGACGTGCGTGCCGCACACCCCCTTGGGCCGGCCGGTCGAGCCCGACGTGTAGATGACATAGGCGAGCGCATTGCCCGGCAGGTCGAGCGGCGGAGGCGACGGAGGCAGCAGGACGTTGCCGGCCGGAGGCTCTGTGTCCGCGTACAGCACAGGCATCTCCTCGGGCAGCGCCTCCCGGAGAGGACCGGTGACTCCTCCCTCATCCGTGACGAGCGCCGAGATCCCGGCGTCGCCGGCCATCAGGGCCAGACGGTCGCGGGGGAACGACGGATCGAGATAGAGCCAGGCGGCGCCGGCCTTGAGGATGCCCAGAGCCGCCACCACCGTCGCTCCGGAACGCGGCATGCCGATACCGACGCGGTCGCCGGGGCGCACACCGGCGGCGATCAGCTCCGTGGCGAGCCGGTCCGTCGTCTGCGCGAGCTGGCGATAGCTCAGCTCGGCGGCCCCGTCGCGCAGGGCGGGAGCCTCCGGCGTCCGCCGGACCCACTCCGCGAAGCGCTCGTGAATGAGCGTCGTGCCTTCGACGGGCCGGGCCGGCGGGACCCAGGCGCTCAGCAGCTCGCTCTTCTCCTCCTCGGTGAGCAGCGGGAGGAGACCCACCGCCTTCTCCGGGGCCGCGGCGGCCCCGGCGAGGAAGACCTCCCAGTGCCGCGCCAGGCGGGCGACCGTGGCGCCGTCGAAGAGGTCCGCGGCGAATTCGAGCGACGCTTCGATCCCCTCCGCGCTGCGCTCCAGGATCAGCGAGAGGTCGAGCTTGGGAGTGTCCAGGTCGACCGGCGCGCTGGTGAGCACCAGCCCCGCCAGCTCGAAGCGCGGCATGGGCGTGTTCTGGAGGGCGAAGAGGACCTGGAAGACCGGCGCCCGCGACAGGACGCGGTCCGGTTGCAGAGCTTCGACGAGCACCTCGAACGGCAGGTCCTGGTGGTCGTAGGCGCCGAGCGTCTCGTCGCGCACCCGCGCCAGCAGGGCATCGAAGGCCTCCGCCCCCGCCACTCGTGCGCGCAACGCCAGGGTGTTCACGAAGCAGCCGATCACTCCTTCCACCTCGGCCGGATGCCGGTTCGCGATCGGCGAGCCCACCGTGAAGTCCCCCTGCCCCGACCAGCGGTGGAGGACGGCTTCCCAGCCGGCCAGGAGAATCATGAAGAGCGTCGTCCCCCGCGGACGGCCGAGCGCCTCCAGGTCATTGGAGAGGCCGGCCGGCAGGCGGAAGCGCAGGGTGCGCGCCTGGCGCAGCAGACCCGCCGGCCGCGGCCGGTCGGAGGGGAGACGCAGCGCCGCGTCGGCCCCGGCGAGCCGCGCGCGCCACCAGGCGAGGAGACGCAACAACGTCTCGCCCTCGAGCCACTGCCGCTGCCAGACGGCATAATCCGCCATCTGCACCGGCAGAACCGGCAGCACGGCCGGGACCCCCTCGACGAACGCCGGATAGAGGACGGCCAGCTCGCCGGCCAGCACTCCCAGCGACCAGCCGTCGCCCACCGCGTGGTTCATCGTGGTAGTCAGCAGATGCTCCGCCGGTCCCAGCCGGAGGAGCGCCGTGCGCAGGAGCGGCGCGCGCTCCAGGTCGAACGGCCGCCGTCCCTCGCTCTCCGCCACGCGCTGCGCCTCGCCGCTCCGCGCCGTCTCCGGCAGGCCGGACAGGTCGATCAGCGGCAACGCGATCGCCGGCTCGGCGGCGATCCGCTGGACCGGCTCGCCCGCCGCGGGGTGAAACGTGGTGCGCAGCGCCTCGTGGCGCCGGGCGATCTCCCGGAGCGCGCCGAAGAGGGCGGCGGGATCGAGCGCGCCGCTCAGGCGGAACGCGCCGGTCATGTTGTAGGCCGCGGAGTCGGGATCGAGCGTCTGGAGGAACCAGAGGCGCCGCTGCGCGTACGACAACGGGAAATCGCCGCCGCGCGGCACCGGCAGGAGCGGTGGCGCCTCGGGCGCTTCGGCCGTGGCCGTGGCCTCGTCGATCCGCTCCGCCAGGCGCGCCACCGTGGGGGCCTCGAAGAGCACACGGACCGGCAGGGCCACGCCGAACGCCGCGCGCACCCGCGCCGTGATCCGGGTGGCGAGGAGCGAGTGGCCGCCCAGGGCGAAGAAGTCGTCCGACACACCGAGCCGCGGCAGCTCCAGCACCTCGCGCCAGATCCCGGCGAGGACCGTCTCCGTCGGAGTCCGCGGCTCCACGAACCGGCCCTCGTCCATCTCCGCCACAGGAGCCGGCAGCGCGCGGCGGTCCACCTTGCCGCTGGGCGTCAAGGGGAAGGCATCGAGCACGGTGATCGACGACGGCACCGCGTGCTCCGGCAGCCGCGCGGCGAGGAAGGCGCGCAGATCCCCAGGAGCTCCGCCTTCCGCGACCACCCAGGCCACCAGGCGGCGTCCGCCGGCGGACTCGCGCACCGCCACGGCCGCCGCGGCCACCTGCGGGTGGGCGGCGAGCACCGACTCGACTTCACCGGGCTCGACGCGGTAGCCGCGGATCTTCACCTGGTCGTCCAGCCGGCCGAAGAACTCCAGCTCGGGCGGGCCGCCGGCGCGTGGCTGCAACCTTGCCCGGTCGCCGGTTCGGTAAAGGCGGCCCCCACCCGGTGGATCGGACGGATCCGACCGATCGGACCGATCCGTCCGATCACCCAAAGGATCGGGGACGAACCGCTCGGCGGTGAGGTCGGGCCGGCCGAGATAGCCCCGCGCCAGGCAGACCCCACCCAGCATCAGCTCGCCGGAGACGCCGAGAGGCGCCGGCCCGCCATGGGGATCGAGCACCACCGCGCGCGTCCCCGGCAGAGCCCGCCCGATCGGCGGCAGCACCGGCCAGCCCGCGGGATCACCGGCGAGCGTCGAGGAGGTGACGACGTGCGCCTCGGTCGGCCCGTACTGGTTGTGCAGCCGGGCGCCGGGGAGACGGCGGAACATCTCGACCAGGGCCGGCGTCATGCGGAGCTGCTCGCCCGCCGTGATCACCTCGCGGAGGCTCGCCGGCAGCTCCTCCTCCCGCGCCGCCTCGGCGATCTGCTGCAACGCCACGAACGGCAGGAACAGGCGCTCCACCCGCCGCGCGCGGAGCACCGCCAGGAGGGCCGCCGGGTCGCGCCGGTCCTCCTCCGAGATGAGGACGAGCGCCCCTCCCGCGGCCCAGGTCGAGACGATCTCCTGGTAGGAAACGTCGAAGTTGATCGAGGTGAATTGCAGCGTCCGCCACGCCCCCGGCAGCGCCGCCATCTGCCAGGCGATCAGGTTGTCCAGGGCGCCGCGGGTCATCGCGACCCCCTTGGGCCGCCCGGTGGAGCCGGAGGTGTAGAGCAGGTAGGCCAGGTTCTGCGGACCGGCCAGAGGCGGCAGGTCGTCCGCGCTCTCCGCGGAGAGGTCCAGCGCGCCGAGATCGACGATCCGCGTCCCGCTCAACGGCAATCCGTCCGCCAGCGCCGGCCGGGTCAGGACCAGCGCCGCCCCCGCATCCTCCAGGATCACCGCCCGCCGCTCCGCCGGATATTCGGGGTCGAGCGGCACATACACACCGCCGGCCGCGAGGACCGCCTGGAGCGCGATGAACAGCTCCGGCGACCGCTCCAGCGAGAGGGCGACCGGCACGTCCGGCCCCACCCCCTGCCGGCGCAACCACCGGGCGAGCTGGTTGGCCCGCGCCCGCAGCTCGGCGTAGGAGGTCTCGGAGCCGTCGAGGGCGATCAACGCGGGCAGCTCTCCCCCTCTCCCGGGCGGGTGTGAGTGCGTGTGGGAGAGGGGGCCGGGGGGTGAGGGTCTCCCCGCCACGACCGCCCACTCCTCCGCATCCAGCATCCGCATCTCCCCCACCCGCACGTCCCCGTCCTCCGCGATGGCTGCGAGCAGGGTGAGCCAGCGGCCGACGATGCGGTCGGCGGTGGTGGCGTCGAAGAGGTCGGAGTTGTATTCGAGGACGCCGGTCACCTCGCTCCCCTGGTCGCTCATGTCGAACAGGAAATCGAAGCGGGCCACGCCGGGATCGACGTCGAGCTGGCGGATGCCCATGTCGTCGAGCATGCTGCGCTCGACGAGCGTCTCGACCATCATCACCTGGAAAAACGGCGAACGCGAGAGATCGCGCTGCGGTTGCAGCTCCTCGACGATCTTCTCGAATGGGAGGTCCTGGTGCTGGAACGCCTGGCGCGCCACGTCGCGGGTGCGCCGCAGGAGCGCGCGAAAGGTTTCTTCCGGGTCCATCGCGGCGCGCAGCACCAGCGTGTTGGTGAAGAAACCGATCAGGTTTTCCGTCTCCCGCCGGTTGCGGTTCGCGACCGCCGTGCCGACGGCGAACGAGGTCTGGCCGGTGTGCCGGTAGAGCAGCACGTCCATCGCGGCGAGGAGGAGCATGTAGAGCGTCGCGCCCTCCTCGCGGCCGCGGCGGCGGAGCCCGTCGGCCACCGTGGGAGGGACGGCCAGGGTCACCCGCGCGCCGCCGAACGTCTGCACCGGCGGGCGCGGCCGGTCCGTCGGGAGATCGAGGCCGGGCGGCAAGCCGGTGAGCTCCGCGCTCCACCAGGCGAGCTGCTCGGCGAGCACGCCCCCCTCGAACTGCGCGAGCTGCCAGGCCGCGAAGTCGGCGTACTGGATCGGCAGGTCGGGGAGCGGCGACGGCTCCCCCGCCAGGAAGGCCTGGTGGAGCGCCGCCATCTCGGTCAGGAAGACGACGTTCGACCAGCCGTCCGACACCGTATGGTGCATGGTCACGCAGATGGCGTGGCGCCGCTCCTCCAGCCGCACCAGGAGCGTGCGCAGGAGAGGCGCCTGTGCGAGATCGAACGGCCGCCGCGCCTCCGCCGCCGCCAGCAGCCGGGTCTCCGGCTCCCGGCGCTCGAACGGGAGGCCACGCAGGTCGACCAGCGGCACGGTCCAGGAGGCGGGCGGCGGCTCCACGGACTGGAACGGCTCGCCGTCCACGTTGACGAGGCGCGTGCGCAGCGTCTCGTGGCGGCGGACGATCTCCAGGAAACAGCGGCCGAGGACGACGGGATCGACGGGGCCGGACAGCTCGGCCGCGGCCGGCACGTTGTAGAACGGATCGCCCGGCGCGAGCTGGTCGAGGAACCAGAGGCGCCGCTGCGCGAAGGAGACCGGCAACGGACCACCATCGCGCGGAATGCGGGGGATGCGCGCCTCCTCGATCCGCCCCCCTTCGGCCCGCCGCGCCAGGATGACCGCCGCCATGTCCGCCACGGTGGGCTTCTCGAACACCGAGCGGAGCGAGAAGCCGGCCGCGAACGCCTCGTTCAGGCGGGTCACCAGCTTGGTCGCCATGATCGAGTCGCCGCCCAGGTCGAAGAAGCCGTCCCAGACGCCAATCCGGTCGATCGCCAGGAGGTCCTTCCAGACCAGGGCGACGAGGCGCTCCACCTCGTCCCGCGGCTCGGCGAACGGCACCGGCAGCTCGGGGCGGAGGCGCCCCCCGTGCCCGCCTGCTCGCTTCTGCGCATCCTCCGTTCTACCTTCGACCGCCGCCGGCCGCATCTCTCCCAACGGTCCCCGGTCCCCCTGCGAGGCCGCCGCGGCGGAGAGCATCATGGGGTATCCAGGCTCCAGCCAATACCGCAGGCGCTCGAACGGATAGGTCGGGAGCGGCACGCGCAGGCGCCGCTGGCCGGCCCAGAACGCGTTCCAGTCCATCCGCACCCCGGCGAGCCAGAGGCGGGCGAGGGAGGTCAGCAGGAACGCCTGATCGTCCTGCCGGTCGAGCCCGTGGCGCATGGTGGCGACCGCCACCCCGTCGCGCGCCGTGGCGGCGGCCGGATGCTGGAGCGCCCACGAGGTGAGCGTCTGCCCCGGACCGGCCTCGACGAGCGCGCGCCCCGGCTCGCGCCAAAGCTCGGCGACGCCATCCGCAAAGCGCACGGCCTTGCGCAGATGGTCCGCCCAGTAGCCGGGATCGGTCGCCTGCCCGGCGGTAATCCAGGTGCCGGTGACGTTCGAGAGGAACGGGATCTCCGGAGCCTGGAGCCGCACGCCGCGGAACAGCTCGCGGAAGCGGCCGGCGATCGGGTCCATCATCCGCGAGTGGAACGCATGCTCGGTTTCGAGGCGCCGCACCTGGAGCCCCTCGCCCGCGAGCCGCGCCTCCACCGCCGCCACCGCCGGCTCCGGGCCGGCCAGCACGGTCAGCTCCGGCCCCAGGACCGCCGCGATCGACAACTCCGTCCCGGCGAGACGTCCCGCCGCCGCCTCGGGCAGGGGCACCGCGAGCATCGCCCCGGTGGGCAGCTCGGAGATCATCTTCGCCCGGCGTGCCACGAGGCGCACCGCATCGCCCAGGTCGAAGACCCCGGCGAGGCACGCCGCCACGTACTCCCCGACGCTGAAGCCGAGCATCGCCTCCGGCTGGAGGCCCAGGTCCATGAGCAGCCGGGCGAGCGCGTACTCCACCGCGAACATCGCCGGCTGGGCCAGCTCGGTGCGCCGCAGGCGGCGCGCGGCCTCGGCTTCCGCGGGAGATTCCTGCGCCGAGGTGCGACCGAGGAGGGCACGGAGCGCCCCCTCCCCCAGCCCCTCCCCCGCGGAGCGGGAGAGGGGGGCAATACCTTCGGGGTAGAGGATCTTCCGGAGGTCGAGGCCCAGCTCCGGGGCCAGGAGGGCGGCGCACTCGTCCAGGACCTCACGGAAGCGGGCCTCCTCGCGGTAGAGGTCGCGTGCCATTCCCACGTGGTGGTTGCCGAGGCCGGGGAACAGAAAGGCGACGCGGGCGTCGCGGCTCTCGGCGGAGCCGGCGAGGAGCCGCCGCGGATCGCGCGCCTCCAGGGCCGCCAGGGCGTCTTCCCGGCCGCGGCAGACGAGCGCCCGGCGGTGGCGGAAGGCGCGGCGCCCCACCTGCAAGGTATAGGCGGCGTCCGCCAGATGCACCTCCGGATGCTCGCGGAGGTGGCGGGCCAGCCGGTCGGTGGCGGCGTCGAGCGCGGTCTCCGTCTTCGCGGAGAGGACGAGAAGCTGCAGATCCGCCGCGGGATCGCCCGGCGGCACCGGCGGCGCCTCCTCCAGGACCACGTGCGCGTTGACCCCGCCGATGGCGAACGAGCTGACCCCGGCGCGGCGCGGCGCGCCGTCCGTCGTCCACTCGCGGAGCTTCGTGTTGACGAAGAACGGGCTCGCCGCGAAGTCGATCTGCGGATTGGGGATCTCGAACCCCAGGCTCGGCGGGATCTGGCGGTGCTCGAGCGCCAGCGTGGTCTTGATCAGGCTCGCGACGCCCGCCGCCGTGTCCAGGTGGCCGATGTTCGACTTGACCGAGCCGAGCGCGCAGTAGCCCGTGCGGTCCGTGGCCGAGCGGAAGACCTCGGTCAGCGCATCGACCTCGATCGGATCGCCCAGCGGCGTCCCCGTGCCGTGCGCCTCCACATAGGTGATCGAGTCGCCGCGGATGCCCGCCACGGCCTGCGCCATGGCGACGACCTGGATCTGCCCTTCGATCCCCGGGGCCGTGTAGCCCATCTTGAACGAGCCGTCGTTGTTGGTGGCGAACCCCTTGATGACCGCGTGGACCGTATCCCCCTCGGCGAGGGCGTCCGCCAGCCGCTTGAGCACCACCACCCCGGCGCCGCTGCCGCCCACCGTCCCCTGCGACCGGGCATCAAATGCGCGGCACCGGCCATCCGGCGACGACACCCCCTCCTGCGGGAGATACCCTGCCTGCGGCAGGAGGATCGTCGAGCCCCCTGCCAGTGCCACGTCGCACTGGTAGGTCACCAGGCTCTGGCACGCCAGCACCGTCGCCACCATCGACGTCGAGCACGCCGTCTGCACGTTGATGCTCGGCCCCGTGAGGTTCATCTTGAACGCGGCCATGGAGACGAGGAAGTCCTTGTCCGTGAGGATGCGCGCCTGGAGCGTCCCCAGGGAGTAGAAGACGTCCGGATGCGCCAGGAGGTGGCGGATCAGGTAGCTGCTCGACCCCATCCCGCCGAAGATGCCGACGGTCCCGCTATAGCTCTCGGAGTCATACCCCGCGCTCTCGAACGCCTCCCACGAGACCTCGAGGAACTGCCGGATCTGCGGGTCCATCGCCTCGGCCTCGCGCGTCCCGAAGCCGAAGAACGACGCGTCGAACGTCTCGACCCCGTCGAGCACCCCGCCGACGGGGATGAGGCGAGGATCGTCCAGGAGCGCCGGCTCGACCCCGGCGGCGGCCAGCTCCTCGCGGGTCAGGACGGAGAGGGATTCGACGCCATCGCGCAGGTTGCGCCAGAACGCTTCAATATCGGCAGCCCCCGGGAAACGCCCCGCCATCCCCACGATGGCGATGCCATCGGGAGTGGAGGGTTCTTCGGCCGGGTCGGTGAGGTTGGACGGATCTTCGGACAGCACGGCACACATGGCACACCTTCTAACGTCGTAGTGCCCGGCGGCCACTCAAAGAGGGCAGCCCGGCGAAAGGTAGGGAATGGTACCGCAGGCGGGGAGGTGGCGCCGCGTGTCGCCCGGCCGCCGGCGATCCAGGGGGGGTGTCTCAGCCGCGTTCGGAACGCGGCCGCGCGAGCTCTTCTTCGAGGACGCGCGCTCGCTCCTCGGCGGTGCGCGTGCGCATGGTGGTCCTCAGGCCGGGAGAGCCGAGAGCTTCTCCATGTTCTTCCACCCCGAGTCGCCGGAGAGGAGCACCACGTCGCCGCGGATCTCCAGCTCACGGGCGGCTGTCAGGGCCGCGTCGAGCACACCGCCGGTCTGCAGGCCGGCGAAGACCCCGCGGTCGCGGAGCTCGCGGGTGCGCGCCACGGCTGCGCCGAGCTCGACCTTGACCCGGTGGTCGAACAACCCCTCGTCATACCCCTTGCGGATGAACGGGGTGACGTAGTCCCCCTCGTCGAAGGAACCGGTGCCGGGCAATCGGGTGCCGGGAGCGGCCTGCACGGCCACCACCACGGTGCCGGGGTGCTTCTCCTTCAGGTACATCGCCGTGCCGCAGAGGGTGCCGCCGGAGCCGAGGGACGCCACCACCATGGCCACGCCGGGGAAATCGTGGAGGATCTCCGGACCGGTCCCCTCGAAATGGGCGCGCGGATTGGCCCAGGAGTGGAGCTGATCGAGAAAGCAGTAGCGCTCCGGCTCTCTCTCCGCCCGCTCCCGGCAGATCCGGTTCCCCTCGATCGTGAAGTCTCCGACCTTCTCCACCTCGGCGCCGAACCAGCGCATGAAGGCGTGCTTGTCCTCGGTCAGCTTGGAGCTGGCGATCACCTGGGTGGAGTAGCCGAGGATGCGCCCGAAATAGGCCATGGCGCACCCCATGTTGCCGCTGGAGGCGTCGAGGATGGTCATCCCCGGCCGGAGCCGCCCCTCGGCGATGGCCTCCCGGATGAGGCGCGCTCCCGCCCGGTCCTTGACGCTGCCGGTGGGATTGCACCCCTCCAGCTTGACGTGGAAGGAAACGCCGGGCAGCCAGGAACCGGGGACGAGCAGGTGGGGGGTGTTGCCCACCAGGTCGAAGACGTCCGAACACCGCATCCTCGAATCCCTGACTCCGTCACGGGCTCAGCGCGCGATGGTGACGCGGGTCACCTGGACCGGCGTGATCGGCCGGTCGCCGGCTCCTGTCGGCGTGCTTTCGATCTTCTTCACCACGTCCATCCCCTCGGTCACCTTGCCGAAGACCGGGTGCTTCGAGGCGCCCGGGCTGAACCAGTCGAGGTAGGCGTTGTGGACCGTGTTCAGGAAGAACTGCGAGCCGCCGGAGTTCGGCCGGCCGGTGTTGGCCATCGACAGTGTGCCCGGCTCGTTGGAGAGCTTGGCGTTCTCCGGATGCTCGTCCTGGATGGTGCCGTGCGGCGGACCGCCGGTGCCGGCGCGCGGGCTGTTCGGGTCTTTCGAATGGGGGCAGCCGAACTGGCACATGAAGCCCTTGATCACACGGTGGAAGTGCAGCCCGTCGTAAAAACCGCTGGAGGCCAGGTCGAGGAAGTTCTTGGCGGTGATCGGCATCTTGTCCTCGAAGATCTCGACGCGGAACGAGCCCAGCGAGGTCTCGAAGAGGGCGGTCGGATTGGTCATGGAAGCTCCCTTGTCTTGTCGATGCGTGGTCAGGCCGGTGGCCGGTCGTACAGCGGCGGCACTTTAGCAGACCGGCCCCCGCGGCGCTGAGCCCTACGGCGTCATCCCATACGGTTTCAGCAGGGCGGCCGCCTGGTCGAACTGGTTGCGGGCGCGGCCGAGGAGGGTTCTCGCGTCGGTGCCGCGCCCTTCCTGGCAGGCTTTCCCGGCCTGGACGAGAGTCTGGTAGCCGCCGCGCAGGAGGCGGTTGACGTTGCTGTCCGGCGAGGTCCAGAGCGGCAGCTCGCCGAGCACCTTCGAGGCTTCGCGGGTCAGGGGGATGCAGGTCGTCGCCAGCATCGGCGGCGCTCCGGGCTGGTAGGCGTCGACGACCTGCCTCAAGGCCTGCTTCACGATGGCGGTCCGCGCCGAGTACCTCTCGTACCAGGTGCCCATCCGGCGCCGGATCTCCTCGTCCCGCCCCTCGGTGAGCTCATCGTCGAGCTCGTCCATGGCGGCGGCGGTGGTGGCCGTGCCGGGCGAGGTGCGTCCCTCCTCGCGCACCAGCTTGGCCGCGTAGTCCTGGTCGTAGCGGCGCACGTCGACGTTGCGCGCCTGCGGCGCCTCCGTGGTCCCCCACTTCCAGAGGGCGCGGTCGAAGTCGGCGGGGGTGAGGCGGGTGGCCGCCAGCAGGGCCTGGTCGGTGGTCTTGCCGGCGGCGTAGGCGTTCAGCATCGCGTGGATCGCCTTGACGCCCCAGCGCGATTCGATGAACTGGAGCGTCCAGGCGGCCTCCGAGTACCCGAGATCGACGAGCTGCGGCTCGGCGAAGCCGGAGAGGATCGGCTCCAGGGTCGGGAAGGAGAGCGCCCGGTTGGTCTTCGCCAGGTCGGGCAGCGGGTTGACCCGCCCCGTGCCCATCTCGATGTGCTCGGCGAGCCCTTCCTGGAACCAGTGCGGGGCCTGGTCCCTGGTCTGCCCGGCGATCAGGGCGTGTGCCAGCTCGTGGGAGAGAATCTGCACCAGCTCGGGATGCAGGCTCTGGAGGTCCGCGAAGGGGACGCGCACCTTGCCGTCGTAGAGGCCGACGACGTTCTCGCCGCCGAAGGTCGAGAAGAACTCCTGCACCGGAAAGAGATGGACCTCGACCAGCTTCGAGCCGGGGCTCGGAATCCATTTCGCCAGGCGGCGGCGCTCCTCTTCCAGCACCAGCGAGACGCCGCGGGCGTAGGTCTCGCCCGTGGCGGCCGGATAGCGCACGTCGAAGTGCGGCGAACGGTAGCTCGCGTAGGAGGCGGCGAGCCGCTTGTCGAGGTCGAGCTGCCGGCGGCGCCGTTCGCCGCGCTGCACCGGGAGCTGGTTGTCGGCCTTCTGCGACAGCTTGATGGCGGTGTCGTACTCGCCGGAGGCGGCGAACAGCTCGGCCAGCTCGAAGAGCGTGCCCGGCGCGGGGCGGCGGGTGGCGATGTCGGTGCCGGCGAGGCGCATCAGGAGGTCGCGCGCTTCGTCCAGCCGGCCGACCTGGCGCAGCGCATGCGCCCGCAGGCGGACGAGGCCCGACGGCGCCTTCTCCACCGCCTTGGTGACCGATTCGGTGAGCGCGAGGAGCTCCGGCCACCGGTTCTGCCCGGCGAGGGCGCCGGCGGCCTCCTCGGCGAGACGCAGGCGGCGCGGTGCCAGGGCTTCGCCGGCCGCCGCGCTCGCGGTCAGCGCCGGCAAGGCCGCCATCGCCTTGTCTTCGCTGTGGCGGTTCCAGGCGTCGGCGCCCTCCAGGACGGCTTCCGCGGGGGCCAGCAACGCGCCGCCGGGGACCAGCAGCTCGGCGGTGCCGACGGAGAGGCGCAGCGACTGTCCGCACGTGGCCGCCTGGACTCCCTCGGGCAGGACGACCGGGGTCCGCGCGACGCCGGCCGGCGCGACCTTGGGCTCGTCGGGGAGGCCGAGCTGGAAGAGGGGGAAGAGCGTCGGCCGGGCCACCAGGAAGGCGAGGATCGGGTTGCCGAACAGGTCGGCCCGCGGCGCCGGCTCGGCCTGCCAGGCGGAGAGCAGCAGGCGCTCCGCCTCGTCCATCCGGTCCTGGGTCGCCGCGATCTCGGCGGCGGAATACCAGGCCTGGGGGAGGCGCGAGCCCATCTCGACCATCAGGGTCACCGCGACCTCGGCGCCGCCGGTGTCGTCGGTGAGCGCCTGGGCGTACACCGATTCCAGGCGGATCCCGTCGTGGTCGAGCCCGTTGCCGATCGCCAGGTCATACGCCTGGCCGGTTCCCTCCAGTTGCAGCCGCTGGAACGAGAGGCGGGCGCGCAGCAGATCCACCAGAGGGTGCTTGGCCGGCTTCGGGAAGCGCTCGAGCAGCGTCTCGACGGCGGCCAGGTTCGCCTGGGAGAAGAGCGACTGGGCCTTCCAGAGATCACGGACGTCCTGCAGTGCCGGATCGTTCACCGGCGCGCCCATCAACCGCTCGATCTCCGCCGGATCGGTACCCGCCGCCAGGGCGGCGCGCAAGGGCGCGAGGGAGCCGAGGCGGAGGAAGCCGCCCTCCGCCGCGGGAGGGGGTGCCGGAGCCACCGCCGCGACGGGAGCGGCGGGAGCCGGCGCCGCGGGCTGTGACAGGAGGAGGTAGCCCCAGCTCCCGAGGCCGGCCGCGGCCAGAACGCCGAAAGCGCCGGCCGCCATCGCCAGGGGGCGCTTGCCGCCGCGCGCCAGCAGGAAGGCCGCGAGCAGGCCCACGAGGAGAGCGGCGAGGCCACCGCCCAGGCGCAGCAGGATGGGTGGATCGAACAGGCCGGCCGCGGCCGGCGCCGCTTCCGGCGGCGGACCGGCGGGTGCCGGCGCCGTGCTCCGCCAGGTGGTGGCCACGGCATCGACGGGATCGCTGCTCGTCCGGAGGCCGGCGATCTTCCAGCCGCCCTCATCGACGAGCCGGAGGATGACCGTCTCATCCAGACCCGAGGCATATTCGATGCCGAAGATCGCGGTCTCTTCGTCGAAGGTCGGTCCCGGCGTGTAGAGCTCCCAGGTCGCGCCGTCCGCCGGCCCCACCCGCGCGGCGATCTCCTGGAGCACCTCGGGTTGCGGCAGGCGGGCGAGCGGAGACCCCTTGGCGAGGCGCGGCAGCCAGCTCTCCGGTCCGCCTTGCAGATAGGCCACCGCGAGCTCGACCGCCGCCCGCTCGGCCGGCGACAGCTCGCGCGGCTGCAAGTGCTTCTTCGCCGCCGGCCTGGCCGGTTTGGCCGGCGCGGCGGCCGGAGCCGCCGGAGGAGGAACCGGCAGGGTCTGGGCGGCCAGGGCCCCCGGGATCAGCGCGGCGAGGAGCCCAAGGGTCGCCACCACCCATACATTGCGTTCGCGAAACACCTTCATGCATCACACCCCATCTGCCTAAGGATGGAGAGGATTGTAGCAGGCAAAGCCGCCAGGAGACCTACCGCCGCCCCCGCATCGCCTCCCGCAGCTTGCGCGCCCGGTCTTCAATGCGGTCCAGGGCCGCCGCGCGGTCGGGCCGGCGGCGGCCGGGGTCGGGGGGAGCGTCGAGGGTCTCGCGGAGAGCGTAGAGATTCCAGCGGTCGGAGCCGTGGTAGAGGTCGTCCTGGTCGCGGGTGACGCGGAAGCCGTGGGTACGGAAGAGCCCGGTCACCTGCTCCAGGCGGTCGCCCAGGTCGTGCACCTCCAGGACGGCCTGCTGGAGCTTCGGCCAGTCGGCTTCGTCGAGGCCGGCGAGGACGTCCAGCTCGCTCTTCTCGACGTCCACCTTCAGCAGGTCGATGCGGTCCACTCCTGCCTCACGGATCACCTCGCTCAGGGTGCGCAGGCGGCAGGTCAGGGTCTCGCGGCGGAAGCGCACGGCGAGGAGCTCTTCCTCGTATTGCAGGAGGTCCTCGACGCCTTCCTTCCCCCGCGCCATCTCGTTGTGGAGGAGGGTGCGCAGCGCCTCTTTCTCTTCCTGCTCGTCGGGATAGAAGGAGGACATCCCCGAGGTGTGGGGGTAGAAGGTCAGCTCCGCCTCGCCGGGCCGGCTCGACAGGCCGCAGTTGAACAGGTGGATGCGCTCGCCGTAAGGGGCGGCATTGGCGGAGAGGATCGCGAAGAGCGGCGGCGCCGGCTCGAAGGTGTAGAGGCGGACGGCCGGATGGTGGAGGGCCACGAAGACGGTGAAGAGGCCGATGTTGCCGCCGACGTCGAAGACGGTGTCGCCATCGCGCAGGGTGATCCCCTGGCGGGTGTAGACCCGCTTCTCGAAGATGTCGTCGTACATCTGCTCCATCTCGGCCTTGCCCTGGTAGGCGATCTCCAGGCCGTTGGGCAGGGTGGCGCGGCGGATCGGTCCCATGGTGCTCATGGCCGCCTCCGGCCGGCTTCCTTGCGGCGGCGCTGCTCTTCGAGGAACTGGCGCTGGCGGTCGACGGCGGCGGATTGCTGCACGGCGCCGGCGCGGCGTTCGGCGCGGACCTCGGCGTCGGCCAGGGCGCGGCTCTCACGTTCCTGGGTCTCCAGGAAGCGGGCCAGCGACTGGACGGTCGGATGGCGGAAGAGCTGGACCATGGTGACCTCGCGGCCCAGCACGTCGCGCAGGCGGGCGTGGATGCGCACGAGGAGAAGAGAGCTGCCGCCCACCTCGAAGAAGTTGTCGTGGATGCCCACCTTCTCGCGCGCCAGTACCTCGCGCCAGACACCCGCGATGGCCTCTTCGGTCGAGGAGCGCGGCGCCACGTAGGCGGCTTCGAGCACCGGCCGGCCCAGGCCCGGCGCCGGCAGGGCGCGGCGGTCCACCTTGCCACTTCCGGTGAGGGGCAAGGATTCCAGGAGAACGAAGGCGGAGGGAAGCCACGGCTCCGGCAGGCGCTCCGCCAGCCAGCGCCGCAGCGTGCTCGCGGAGAGGGGCGCCGGCGCCGCGGCGTCTCCAAGCTCCGGCCGCGTCGCGTAGACCATGGTGACGCGCACCGCGTCGCGCCCGTCCTGCCCTTCGCGCGCCTCGCGCGCCTCGGACACCGCGAAGTCGTCCACCGCAACGGTGAAGCCGTGCCGGTGGAGAACGCCCGACACCTCGGCGAGGAGGACGTCGTCGTGGACCTCCAGGACGACCTGGCGGATCTTCGGCCAGTCCTCGTCGCCGAGGCCGGCGAGGATGAACCCCTCGCTCTTCTCGGCGTCCACCTTGAGGAGGTCGATCCGCTCGATCCCGTGCTCCCGGATGACGTCGGAGAGGGTGACCAGGTCGATCGGGTACGTCTCGGTGCGCAGGTGGTCCTGAATGACCTCGTCGATCTCCTCGGCGCGGATCCCCGCGCCCACCCGCTCCAGCCAGTCGAGGACGAGGGAGCGGTTCTCCGCCAGGTCCTCCGGCGTGCCGGCGAAGCGGCCGGAGAGGCCCGGCGCGTTCGGGTAGAAGGTGAACTCGGTCTGCCCCGGCCGGTCGGCCACGCCGCGGTTCAGGAGCTGGACGTCGAGCCCGTAGAGCCGCATGTTGGCGCCGAGCGCCGCGAAGGTCGGCGGGAAGGGCTCGAAGGCGTAGATCCGCGGGTTCTTCGCGCGCTGGTGGACGAACAGGGAGAAGAAGCCGAGGTTCGCCCCGACGTCGAAGATCACCGCGTCCTCCGGCAGGGCGATGCCGTGGCGCAGGTAGATCTCGTCGTCGAAGATCTCCTGGTAGCCGGCGAGCACCTGGAACTCGGTGACGCAGGCGACCGGCATGCCGTTGGGGAGGACGACCTGCGCCTGGTCCGCCGGCAACGCGCCCACGGGAACGAGCGGCACCACCGCGCCGCCGGCCGGGACGACGTAGCCCACCAATCGGTGGTCGCCCGGCTGGTCCTCGCGCACGGTGACCGCGGCCTCCCGCACCGCCGGATGGGCGCGCAGCGCCGCCTCCACCTCGCCCAGCTCGATACGGTGGCCGCGCACTTTGACCTGGTGGTCGACGCGGCCGAGGAAGTCGAGCGCACCGTCCATCCGGAAACGCCCGAGGTCGCCGGTGCGGTACATGCGCGATCCGGGAGCCGCGGCGAACGGATCGGGAAGGAAGCGCTCGGCGGTCAGGTCCGGGCGCCGCCAGTAGCCGGCGGCCACGCCGTCGCCGCCCAGCCAGACCTCGCCGGGCATGCCCGGGGGCACCTGGAGCAGCCGCCCGTCGAGCAGGCGCACCGTGTTGTTCGCCAGCGGCCGGCCGACGGGGATCCGTTCCTCCACCGTCCCGACGCTCTCGGCCGTGGACCAGATCGTCGCCTCGGTCGGGCCATAGACATCGAGGATCTCCCCGGCGACCGTGCCGCGGAGCGTCTGGGCGAGAGGAACGGGCAAAGCCTCGCCGCCCAGGAGGAGGGCGCGGAGAGGCGCCAGCGAGCGGAGCGTCTCGGGGTCCGCCGCGAGCATTCCGGCGAGCGAGGGAGTGCACTGGAGGTGGGTGACGCCGTGACGAGCCATCTGCGCCGGGATCGAAAAGTCGGCGTCCTCCCCCACCGCCGCCTCGGCGGCGAGCGCATCGCGCAGGTCGGCCAGCCGGCCCAGGCTCTCCAGGGCGGCGTCGCAGGGGACGCCGAAGTCGATCAGGCAGCCGATCTCGTCCACGCCGAGGGTGCGCAGCCGGTCGAGCGTCTTGCGGCAGGTTGCCGGGGAGCCGAAGAGGCCGGCGGTCTCGAAGTAGCGGTCGAAGGCGTGGGCGAGGACGGCGTCCAGATCCTCCGGGGTCAGCTCGCCGTCTTCGCCCAGGCCGAAGCTCTTCGCCATCCGCGTCACCAGGCCGAGGGAGCTCCGCAGATATTGGGTGAACGGCTCGCGGACGGTCTCACGGGCGGTTTCGTCGTCCTCGGCCACATAGGTGTGGATCATCAGGGTGACGGTCCCCTCGCCGGGATGGCCGGCGGCGCGCCACGCTTCGCGGTAGATGCGGACCTTCTCCGCCACCTCCTCCACCGTCTGGTCGAGCAGATGGGTGAGGACGCCCGCGCCGATCTCGCCGGCCCGGCGGAAGGTGACCGGGCTCGCGAAGGCGGTGATCCAGACCGGCAGCTCATTCTGCAGGGGCCGCGGCTGGATGCGCACCTCCACCTCCTCCCCCTTCGCGGCACGGCGCTGCACGGAGTCGCCCCGCCAGAGGGCGCGGACGGTCTCGATGCCCCGGTACATGATCTCGTGCCGGTCGTCGAACGCGTCCGGCGCGAAGAGGAAGTCGCCGGAGTGCCAGCCGGAGGCGAACGAGATCCCCGCCCGGCCGCCGGAGAGGTTGTCCACCACCGCCCACTCCTCCGCCACCCGCACGGGATCGTGGAGCGGCAGCACGACGCTGCCCGCGCGGATGCCGAGCCGGCGGGTCACCGCGGCCACGGCGGCCCCGGTGACCGAGGGATTGGGATACAGGCCGCCGAAGGTGTGGAAGTGCCGCTCCGGCGTCCACAGCGCATGAAAACCCCGCACGTCCGCGAGCTTCGCCCCTTCGAGGAGGAGCCGGTATTTGTCCTGCGGATCGTCGCCCGCATCCGCGAAGTAGAAGAGGCTGAAGTCGAGCGGGCGCACCGCCGCCTTGCGCGGGGCGACGAGCGAGGTGGTGACGTCGTCCTGCAAGACCACCCGGTAGCCGCGGGTCAGCGTCCACAGCAGCTCCAGGACGGAGATGTCGAACGAGATGCTGGTCACCGCGAGCCAGACGCCCGGCCGGCCGGCTTCGAGGACCTCGTCCATGGCGGCGAAGAAACCGGTGACGTTCCTGTGGGTGAGCACGACGCCTTTGGGCGTGCCGGTGGAGCCGGAGGTGTAGATGACGTAGGCGGGGAGGTCTGCAAAGGACCCAAAGGACTGCAAGGACTGCAAGATCGGGGCGGGGTCGTTGTTGTCCTTGTTGTCCTTGAGGTCCTTTCCTTCGAGCCCCACCACCCCCGCCCGCCCCTGGGCCACCCGCCGCGCGCGCTCCCCGAAAACCACCAACGCCTGCACCGCCGCGTCGTCGAGCATCAGCCGCAGGCGCCCTTCAGGGTAGCCCGGGCCGAGCGG
>Ga0209682_10000084_pt1 | contig 28630 bp, 19 predicted proteins | sample DOMMetBare2Fresh_2_FD_187471 | JGI IMG/M metagenome (GOLD analysis project Ga0209682, IMG submission 187471) | Wetland sediment microbial communities from St. Louis River estuary, USA, under dissolved organic matter induced mercury methylation -... | ecosystem: Environmental > Aquatic >... | reverse complement strand
CAGGTCCGCGCCATGCGGCCGATGCGTCGCGCCGCGCGCGGGGAGCCGCTGCAGCCGGTCGCCTGGGATTCAGCGCTCGACGAAGTGGTCGACCGGTTCGCCACGGTGATCGAGCGGGACGGCCCGGATGCCGTGGGCCTCTATCTCTCGGGCCAGCTGCTGACCGAGGACTACTACGTTTTCAACAAGCTGGCCAAGGGACTGATCGGCACCAACAACGTCGACACCAACTCGCGTCTGTGCATGAGCAGTGCGGTCGCGGGTTACAAGGCCAGCCTGGGTGCCGATGCGCCGCCGGCCTGCTACGACGACCTGGCGCTGGCGCAGACGGTCTTCATCACCGGCTCGAACATGGCCTGGGCGCACCCGGTGCTGTTCCGCCGGCTCGAGGATGCCAAGCGCGCGAACCCGTCGATGAAGCTGATCGTGGCCGACCCGCGCCGCACCGAGACCGCCGAGGTCGCCGACCTGTACCTGCCGCTGCTGCCGGGCACCGACGTGGTCCTGCACCATGCCATGCTGCACGTGATGATGTGGGAGGGTCTGGTCGACCCCGTCTACATCGCGGCCCACACGAGCGGCTTCGAGGCGCTGCGTGACCGCGTGCGCGAGGTCACGCCGGCCCAGGCAGCCAAAACCTGCGGCCTGAAGGAGGCCGACATCGTGCAGTCCGCGCGCTGGTTTGCCGGTCTCCACGACGGCGCCTCCGGCGCCCGCGGCCCGACGCTGTCGCTGTACTGCCAGGGCCTCAACCAGAGCAGCAGCGGCACCGACAAGAACCGCACGCTGATCAACCTGCACCTGGCCACCGGGCAGATCGGCAAGCCGGGGGCCGGCCCGTTCTCGCTCACCGGCCAGCCCAATGCGATGGGCGGGCGCGAGGTCGGCGGCCTGGCCAACCTGCTGAGCGCGCACCGCGACCTGGCCGATCCCGTGCATCGCGCCGAGGTCGCTGCCTTGTGGGCCGTCACCGATGTGCCCGCCACGTCCGGCAAGAGTGCCGTCGAGATGTTCCAGGCCGCGGCCGACGGCGAGATCAAGGCGCTGTGGATCGCCTGCACGAACCCGGCGCACTCGATGCCCGACTCGGCGCTGGTGCGCCGCGCGCTCGAACGTGCCGAGTTCGTCGTCGTGCAGGATGCCTACCGCACGCCGGCCACGGTGGACTTCGCCGACCTGCTGCTGCCGGCCACGACCTGGGGCGAGAAGGACGGCACGGTCACCAACAGCGAGCGCCGCATCAGCCGCGTGCGGGCGGCGGTGCACACGCCCGGCGAGGCGCGCGACGACTGGCGCATTGCGGCCGCGGTCGCGCAGCGGCTCGAGACACGGCTGCCGTCGCGCCGCGCGCCTGGCCTCGCAGGCACGTCGATGTTCGCGTTCGCCGACGCCCAGGCGGTCTGGAACGAGCACCGCGAGAGCACGCGCGGCCGCGACCTCGACATCACCGGCCTGAGCTACCCGCAGCTGGAGCGCGCACCCCAGCAGTGGCCTTGTGCCGAAGGCGAGGCCACGGGCCGCGCACGCCTGTACGAAGACGGCAGGTTCGCGACGCCGGATGGCCGCGCACTTTTCGCCGCACCGGCCTGGCGGCCGACCGCCGATGTGCGCGACGCGCGTTACCCGGTGTCGCTGACGACCGGCAGGCTGCGCGACCAGTGGCACGGCATGAGTCGCAGCGGCACGCTCGGGCGGCTGTTCGCGCATGCGAGCGAACCGGTGCTGGAACTCCATCCGCAGGAGCTCGCGCGCCGCAAGTGGCGCGATGGCGACCTCGTGCGTGTGCGTTCGCGCCGTGGCCAGCTCGTGCTGCCTGTGCAGGCGAGCCAGAGCGTCGCGCCGGCGCAGGCCTTCGTCGCGATGCACTGGGGCCCGGAGTTCATGGCCGGCGAGGGCGTGAATGCGCTGACGACGCCGGCGTTCTGCCCGCAATCGAAACAGCCCGAGCTCAAGCACGCGGCGGTGCAGCTGGAAGCCGTCGCGCTGCCGTGGCGCGTGGTCGGTGCGGCCTGGCTGCCGGCGGCCGAGGCGCTCGCGCTCCAGCAGCGGCTGCGCGGGCAGTTCGGCGGCTTCGCCTACGCCGTCTGCGTGCCTTTCGGGCGCGAGGAGTCAGGCCTCGATCCGGGACGCATCGGGGTGCTGTTCCGCGCCGCGCGGGCCGAAGCGCCGCCGAGCGCGGAGCTTGCCGGCAGCCTGGCCGAAATCGAGGCCGCACTCGGCTTGGCGGACGGGCCGACACTGCGCTATGCCGATGCCCGCACGGGCCAGCAGCGCGCAATGCGGCTCGACGCCGACGGCAGGCTGCGCGCGTTTGTCCTCGCCGGCAGCGCAGCGGCCGCGGGCTGGGTGCTGGACCTGCTGCAACAGGGCCTGCCGGCCGCCACGCTCGGCCGCGCGCTGCTGGCGGGCAGCGCCAGGCCGCCGCAGTCCGTGCCCTTGCGCAGCCCGCAGGTCTGCGCCTGCCACGATGTCAGCGAGCAACGCATCGTCGAGCAGCTGGCCAGCTGCCCGGGCAGCGCCGACGAGCGCCTGCGCAGCCTGCAGCAGGCGCTGCGCTGCGGTACCGAATGCGGCAGCTGCCTGCCGCGCCTGAAGGTCCTGGTGCAACGGACGCCTTCGTCCGAACTGGTGGTGACATGACTGACGTTCGACCTCATGTGACGCTCGTCGGCGCCGGCCCGGGTGACCCGGACCTGCTGACGATCCAGGCCGTCAAGGCACTGCGCCGCGCGACCGTGGCCCTGGTCGACGATCTGGTCGATCCAGGGGTGTTGCGCTATCTGCGGCGCGGCACGCGCATCGTGCAGGTCGGCAAGCGCGGCGGCTGTGCCAGCACGCCGCAGGCCTTCATCCACCGCCTGATGGTGGCCGAAGCCTTGCGCGGCGAGCGGGTGGTGCGGGTCAAGGGCGGGGATCCGTTCGTCTTCGGCCGCGGCGGCGAGGAGTGCGATGCGCTGCAGGCCGCCGGCATCGAGGTCGACGTGATCAACGGCCTGACGGCCGGTATCGCCGGGCCCGCGGCCGTGGGCATCCCGGTCACCGACCGCCGCTGCGCGGCCGGCGTCGCGCTCGTCACCGGACATGCGCAGGAAGGGGGCCGAGGCCCCGACTGGGCGGCCCTGGCGCGAAGCGGCCTGACGCTGGTCGTCTACATGGGGGTCTCGCGGGCCGACACGGTGACCCGGGCGCTGCTCGATGCCGGCATGGCCGCCGACACACCGGCCGCCGCGATCAGCGCGGCGCACACGCCGCTGCAGCGACATGCGCGCTGCACGCTCGGCACGCTGGGGGCGACGGTGCAGGCACAGGCACTCGCCAGCCCGGCCGTGCTGGTGATCGGCGATGTCGCCGCGCTCGGCGCCCGGACCTCAGGCGGCGAGGCCGCGCCGGTACTGCACGCCCTCGGCCACGTGGGGGACGCCGATGCGCTCGGCGCCAGCCAGGTCGGCCACCGTGCGCGCGACCTTCAGCACGCGGTGCACCGCGCGCGCTGACCAGCCCAGGCGGTCGGCCGCAGTCCGCAGGAAGACCAGCGCGGCGTCGTCGACGCCGAGGCTGCCGTTCACCGCCGCCGGATCGAGCTGTGCGTTGACCATGCCCTGGCGCTGGCGCTGGCGCTCGCGTGCGGCGGCGACGCGAGCCGCCACGGCCGCAGAGTTCTCGGCTTCGGGCAGCGCGAGCAGGTCAGAGGCTTTCACGGCGGGCACGTCGACGACGAGGTCGATGCGGTCCAGCAACGGCCCCGACAGCCGCATCTGGTAGCGCGCGATCTGGTCCGGCGTGCAGCGGCAGGCGCGGCCCGTCGCCGCCTGGGCCCCAAGCCAGCCGCACGGGCAGGGGTTCATCGCCGCGACGAGGTGGAATCGTGCCGGGTACTGCGCCTGCCGGCCCGCGCGCGAGATCGTGATGCGCCCGGTCTCCAGCGGCTCGCGCAGGGCTTCGAGGGCCGACCGCGGAAATTCCGGCAATTCGTCGAGGAACAGGATGCCGCCATGGGCGAGCGAGATCTCGCCCGGCCGCGGCGGCGTGCCGCCGCCAACCAGGGCGATCGCGCTCGCCGAGTGATGCGGTGACCGGCAGGGCCGCTGGCCGAATGCTGCGGCGTCGAAGCCTGCGCGCGTGAGCCCCTGCAGCGCGGCGCTCGCGAGCGCCTCGTCGTCGCCCATCGCCGGCAGCAGGGCCGGCAGGCGCTGCGCCAGCATCGACTTGCCGGTGCCGGGCGGGCCGATCAGCAACAGGCTGTGCTCCCCGGCCGCGGCGATCTCGAGCGCGCGCCGCGCGCCGGCCTGGCCCTTGACGTCGCGCAGGTCCGGCGTCGCGGCCATGGCGCGTGCCAGCGCCGGCTCGGCGCGCGGCAACTCGGCCGGCGTCTCGCCTTCGGCCGGCGGGACCAACGCCCGCACCACCTGCAGCAGGTGGGTGGCCGCGCGCACGTCGACCCCGGGCACGTGGGCGGCGCTGCGGGCGCTTTCCGTCGGCAGCACCAGCGTGCGGCCGGCCATGGCGCGGCGTGCCGCGAGCGCGAATGCAATGGCACCGCGCACCGGTCGCAGGTCGCCCGCCAGCGACAGCTCGCCGGCAAACTCGAACGCTTCCAGGCTTTCGGGCTGCAGCGTGCCGGAGGCCGCGAGGATGCCGAGCGCGATCGGCAGGTCGAAGCGTCCGCTCTCCTTGGGCAGGTCGGCCGGCGCGAGATTCACGGTGATGCGCCGGTTGTGCGGGAACTCGAAGCCACACTGCGCGAGCGCGGCGCGCACGCGTTCGCGCGACTCCTTCACCTCGGTTTCGGCCAGGCCGACGAGCGTGAAGCTCGGCAGGCCGTTGGCCAGGTGCACCTCGACCCGGACCTCGGGTGCCTCGAAACCATCGAGTGCCCGGCTCATCACCACCGCCAGTGTCATGCGGCCCTCCTGCGTCCTTGTTTCATGGCGGGATTCTTCGAGCCCGCACGCAGTCGCGCCAGCACCGCTGTGGTGCGCACACCTTTGGGGCCCCCATGCGGGGGTCATGCGCGGCCCACCGTGCTGGACCTGCGCCGAAATGGGGCGTAACGCAGTGGCACAGAAGCTGCAACACCCACTGCGACCTTTTTAAAACCCACCCGGAGAACCGCATGAAGAAGAGTCTCGTTGCGCTGGCCGCCGTCGTGGCCGCTGGCGTGCTGCCCAGCGTCTCGTACGCCGATGTCGCATTCAACGTCGGCGTCGTCACCGACTACCGTTATCGCGGCATTTCGCAGACCCGCCTGAAGCCGGCCCTGCAAGGCGGCATCGACTACAGCAACGGCGGCTTCTACCTCGGCACCTGGGCGTCCACGATCAAGTGGATCAAGGACGGTGGCGGCGACGCCAACGTCGAGATCGACCTCTACGGTGGCTACAAGGGCGAAATCGCCAAGGACTTCGGCTACGACGTCGGCGTGCTGACCTACCAGTACCCGAGCAACAAGCTCAGCCCGTCGGCCAATACCACCGAGATCTACGGTGCACTGACCTTCGGCCCGTTGACCGCCAAGTATTCGCACAGCACGACCAACCTGTTCGGATTTGCCAGCAGCAAGAACAGCGGCTACTTCGACCTGAGCGCGACATTCGATGTCGAAGGCTTCTCGATCACGCCGCACGTGGGTCGCCAGACGGTCAAGAACACGTCCGCGGCGTCCTACACGGACTACTCGCTGACGGTGGCCAAGGACATCGGCAACGGCATCACGCTGAGCGGCACGGTGGTGGATACCAGCACGTCGGCCTACGTCGGTGCCGGCGGCAAGGACCTCGGCAAGGCCGGCCTCGTGCTCGGTGCCAAGTACAACTTCTGATCACGAGGACATGACCATGAAGATGGTGACCGCGATCGTCAAGCCGTTCAAGCTCGACGAAGTTCGTGAGGCCCTCAGCGCCATCGGCGTGCAGGGCATCACGGTGACCGAAGTCAAGGGATTCGGCCGTCAGAAAGGCCACACGGAGCTGTACAGAGGCGCCGAGTACGTGGTCGATTTCCTGCCCAAGGTCAAGGTCGAGGCGGCCGTCGACGACGCGCTCGTCGACCGCGTCATCGAGGCGATCGAGAGTGCCGCGCGCACCGGGAAGATCGGCGACGGAAAGATCTTCGTTTCGTCGCTTGAACAAGTGGTGCGCATCCGCACTGGCGAGACCGGCAAGGACGCCCTGTAGAACCCACTGAGGAAGAGAGAAACACCATGAAAACGATGATCCGGTGGGCGCTGCTGTGCGTGGCGTTCCTGTTTGCGGCGGGCGTTCATGCCGCCGATTTCCCAGGCACCAAGGTGCTGTTCGAGTCCGGCAAGTCGGAGGTGCCCGCCACCTCCGCGGCCGACCTGAAGGCGGTGGCCGACTACCTGGCGGGCAATGCGGCTGCCAAGGTGCAGCTGTCCGGCTTCGTCGATGCCACCGGCCCGGCCGACGTGAACAAGGAGTTGGCCAAGAGCCGTGCATTTGCCGTTCGCGACGCCCTCAAGGCGATCGGCGTGGCCGAGGACCGCATCGTGCTGCAGAAACCCGAGGATGCCACGGCGGGCCAGGGCGACCAGGCACGCAGGGTCGAGATCACGCTGGCAGCTGCGGCGCCTGCAGCTGCCCCGGTTGCAGCGGCCACGCCGGCGCCGGCAGCGCCCGCGGCGTCCGCCGCACCGGCACCGGTCCCGAACAAGGGCGACGTCAGCTGGATGCTGGTGTCGACCGTGCTCGTGATCATGATGTCGATCCCCGGCCTGGCGCTGTTCTACGGCGGCCTGGTGCGCAGCAAGAACATGCTGTCGGTGCTGATGCAGGTCTTCGTGACCTTCTCGATGATCGTGGTGCTGTGGGTGATCTACGGCTACAGCCTCGCATTCACGGAAGGCAACGCCTTCATCGGTGGCTTCGACCGGCTGTTCCTCAAGGGCGTGTTCGACCCGATGAAGGGCGAGTTCGCCACCATCGGGACCTTCAGCAAGGGCGTCGTCCTGCCTGAGATCGTCTTCGTGGTCTTCCAGGCCACTTTCGCGGCCATCACCTGCTGCCTGATCGTCGGCGCCTTCGCCGAGCGCATCAAGTTCTCGGCCGTGCTGCTGTTCATGGCGCTGTGGTTCACCTTCAGCTACGCCCCGATCGCGCACATGGTCTGGTTCTGGATGGGCCCGGATGCGTACACCGGCAAGGAAGTGGTCGATGCGATGAATGGCAAGGCCGGCCTGATCTGGCAGTGGGGCGCGCTCGACTTCGCCGGCGGCACGGTCGTGCACATCAATGCGGCGGTCGCAGGCCTGGTCGGTGCCTACATGGTGGGCAAGCGGGTGGGCTACGGCAAGGAGTCGATGGCGCCGCACAGCCTGACGCTGACCATGGTCGGTGCGTCGCTGTTGTGGGTGGGCTGGTTCGGCTTCAATGCGGGCTCCGCGCTGGAAGCCGGCAACAGCGCGGCGCTGGCTTTCCTGAACACCTTCTCGGCCACGGCCGCGGCGGTGCTGGCGTGGTGCATCGGCGAGTCGCTGTTCAAGGGCAAGGCCTCGATGCTGGGTGCCGCCTCCGGCGCGGTGGCCGGGCTGGTGGCGATCACCCCGGCCTGCGGCAACGTCGGCATCATGGGTGCGGTGGTGATCGGCTTCATCGCCGGCTTCGCCTGCCTGTGGGGTGTGAGCGGCCTGAAGAAGATGCTCGGTGCGGACGACTCGCTGGACGTCTTCGGCGTGCACGGCGTCGGCGGCATCGTCGGTGCCTTGCTGACCGGCATCTTCAACAACCAGGCCCTCGGCGGCCCGGGCATGGTGACCGACTGGGTCACGGGCACGGTCGGCTCGGCCGGGATCTTCGACCAGTTCATCGTCCAGGCCAAGGCGGTTGGCGTGACGGTCGTCTGGTCGGCCGTGGTGGCGCTGGTGTCGTACAAGATCGTCGATCTGGTGATCGGCCTGCGTGTCACGGAAGAGGCCGAGCGCGAAGGTCTGGACATCACGTCGCACGGCGAGACCGCGTACAGCAAGTGATGCCAGGCGGCAGCGCAAAAGCGCTGCCGGCTCAGGGAACCGAAAAGGGCTGCCAGCGGCAGCCCTTTTTTCATGCACGCGCAGGGGTGCTCATTGCGCCTGGCTGGCGCTGAGAACGAGCTGGTTGTTGCCCAGGATGCCCGCCGCAGTCATCCCCATGCCGCGCAGCGGCAGACCCGCCCATTCGGAGAGCGTGCTCGTGCTGCCGTTGCTCGCGGTCACGGTCCCGGGCAGCCGCCGCAGGTAGCCATCGCGCGGGCTGTTGATCGCCAGCGTCTCGGGACGGGTGGCGTTGCTCGTGAAGTCCAGCACGGCCGAGCGCTCGTACCTCCCGGCCGCGGCGTCGAGCGACGTGACGGTGCTCCTGAACTGGCTGATTGCCGCCGGCGAGGTGTAGAACGGCGCCTGCAGGTTCGCCACCAGCGCGATCTGCCAGCCCAGGCTCAGGTCGCCAATGGCCGGCAGAGTGCGCGCGACCTTGCGCGTCGCGAACGTGATGTGCCCGCCCGGGGACAGGACGACGAACATCATTTCCCCGCCACCGGCGCGGTAGGCGAACAGGCGGTCGGTGTAGCGGTCCGTGGCATTGACGAAGTCGAAGCCGCCCGCGGTGTTGAGCTTGATCGAGATGTCGGACACGTTGCTGCCGCTGAGCGTCTGGCAGGCGCTGACGGCCGCGTCGCAATGCTGGCCGCTCGTGAGCTTGCCGCTGGCGTCGATCGTTGCGGTCATCGTCGTCAGGTGAATCGGCGCATTGTCGGCCGTGCGGTCCAGCGAGATGGCATTCCACTCGCCCGCCAGTTCGGCCACGGCATGCGACTGCTTCGGGAACAGGACCGCGCCGCGGCGCGGCGCCGCGTCGATCTGCGCGATGACCACGCCGGCGGGGGTCACGGACATCCCGCCCCCGTTCGGTACCGTATAGCGGCAGGTCCCGGCCGCCGTCAGCGTCGCGTCTTCGTTGTCGGAGTTCGTGACCGTCAAGGTCGTCGCGTCGATCGTGACGACCTCGGTGGCGGTATTCGTGCCGCCTGGCACCGTGTTGGGGTCGTCGTTGGCCACCAGGCGATAGCGGCCGCTGCGCAGGGCACTGCAGTTGGACGCAGCGGGCTTGAGCAGCATGTCGGCCGGCAGTGATGCCACCGGATTCAGCGCCGTCGGCGGTGCGTCCGGGGCGCTGCGCGCCACGGTGTCGATCAACATGGCCAGCGTCGTCCCGCTGCTTGTGAGCCTGGCCTTCAGCGCATCCAGGGCCTGGTCCATGGCGTTGCCGGCCATCGCTCCATTGGTGGGTACGAGCGTGCCGGTCAGCACGTCGCCGACGGTGGAGAAGTCGACGCCGGCCTGCTTCAGCGTGTCGACGACCGCGCTGACGGCGGCCTGCAGCCGGGCGCTGCTCAGCGCCGCCGCCGCGGTGGCGTCGAAGCTGCCGAAGTAGCTGGCCGGTGCGCCCGCCGCCACGCGTGCCAGCACGAGCTCGCTGACCGGCGTGAGGTTGGCCTTGGCGGTGAGGCCGCTGCCGGCCGCCGCCGAGTGCAGCACCGTGCCATCGGCCGCGGTCACGCGCAGCAGGCAAGGCAGGGTGGCGCCGCCGGCGATCGTGATCGCGAAGCTGCCGTCGGCGCCGGAAGTCGCGCAGCCATTGCCACCGCTGCACTTGGCCTCGACGGCCTTGCCGGCGATCGCTGCGCCGGTGGCGGCGGTGCCGGTGAGGGTCAGCGCGGTGGACGGGGACGTCGTGCCGCCACCGGATGAATCGCTGGCACCCCCGCCGCCACAGGCGGCCAGGGCGAGCGCGGTGGGGATGAACAGGGCCGCGAGGCGGCCGCATGAGGCAGTTTGAAATCGCATGAGGAACTTTCAGCTTGAGCGTCCGACGAACGGCGCCTGACGGTGACCGGACTCTCGGCGACAAGGCCTCGTCGCGTCATCGTCTGATGTGGGGAGACTCCTAGAATCGCCACACGCTCCACAAGGCACACACCATGGTCCCGCACCTCGTCACCGCCCTGACCGGCCCCATCAACGAACTCGAGCAGCGCATCCTCGAGTCGATGCCCGCGATCGAGCGCTGGTTCCGGCTCGAGTGGATGGAGCACACGCCGCCGTTCTACACCTCGGTGGACGTGCGCAATGCGGGCTTCAAGCTCGCGCCGGTGGACACCAACCTGTTCCCCGGCGGCTTCAACAACCTCACGCCCGAGATGCTGCCGCTGGCGGTGCAGGCCGCTATGGCGGCGATCGAGAAGATCTGCCCCGAAGCCAAGAACCTGCTGCTGATCCCCGAAAAGCACACGCGCAACATGTTCTACCTGATGAACGTGCAGCGTCTGATGCAGATCTTCCACCTGGCGGGCCTGAACGTGCGGCTGGGCACGCTCGACGAGGACATCAAGGAGCCGACCAAGCTCGCGCTGCCCGACGGCAGCGAACTCACGCTGGAGCCGCTCAAGCGCACCCGGGGCCGCCTGGGGCTGAAGAATTTCGACCCCTGCACCATCCTGCTCAACAACGACCTGTCGGGCGGTACGCCCAAGGTCCTGGAGCACCTGTACGAGCAGTACCTGCTGCCGCCGCTGCACGCCGGCTGGGGCGTGCGCCGCAAGAGCAACCACTTCCGCAGCTACGAGGAGGTGGCCAAGAAGTTCGCCAAGCTGCTCGGCATGGACCCGTGGCTGATCAACCCGATGTACGGCCAGTGCGGTCAGGTCGACTTCTCCGAGAGCGCGGGCCTGGACTGCGTGCAATCCAGCGCCGATGCGCTGCTGACCAAGATCCGCCGCAAGTACAAGGAATACGGCATCGGCGAAAAGCCCTTCGTCGTCGTCAAGGCCGACAACGGCACCTACGGCATGGGCATCATGACCGTGCGCGACGCGAAGGAAGTGGTCGAGATCAACCGCCGCACGCGCAACAAGATGAGCGTGGTCAAGGAGGGCCTGGACGTCACCGAGGTCATCATCCAGGAGGGCGTGCCGACCTTCGAGCGCATCAACGACGCGGTCGCCGAGCCGGTGGTCTACATGATCGACCGCTATGTGGTGGGCGGCTTCTACCGCATCCACGCCGAGCGCGGCACCGACGAGAACCTCAATGCGCCGGGCGCGAGCTTCGTGCCGCTGGCCTTCGCGCAGGGCGGCCAGCTCCCGCGCCTGGGCGACAAGCCGGGTGCAAGCGTGCCGAACCGCTTCTACATGTACGGCGTGATCGGGCGCCTGGCCATGTTGGCGGCGAGCTACGAACTCGAGGCGACGGACCCCGACGCCGAGGTCTACGAGTGACGGGGTGCCGACAGCGCACGATTTCGGCGCTTGGTTTGCTTGACGCGCCGCACAAACCCCGGCTCACAATAGACACTTTGCTGCTCCAGGCGGCGCCTGGCGCGCTGCCCCTTCCGTGAGTCCGGCCCACGCCCCCAAGAGCCCCGCCGCGCTGGCTGCCCTGACGCTCGCCGCCCTCGGCGTCGTCTATGGCGACATCGGCACCAGCCCGCTGTACGCGTTGAAGGAAGTCTTCCATGGCGGGCACGTCGCCACCACGCCCGACAACATCCTGGGCGTGCTGTCGCTGATCTTCTGGACGATGACCATCATCGTCTCCGTCAAGTACGTGCTGCTGATCCTGCGCGCCGACAACAACGGCGAAGGCGGCCTGATCGCGATGCTGGCGCTGGCGACGACCGCCGTGAAGGACCGCCCGACGCTGCGCCGCACGCTGATGGTCGTCGGCCTGTTCGGCACCGCCATCTTCTATGGCGACGGGGTCATCACGCCGGCGATCTCGGTGCTGTCGGCGGTCGAAGGCCTGGAGGTCGCGGCGCCGAGCCTGCATGCCTGGGTGATCCCGATCACCTTGGTCGTGCTGACCGGCCTCTTCGCGGTCCAGCGCTTCGGGACCGGCGGCATCGGCAAGTTCTTCGGGCCGATCACGCTGGTGTGGTTCGTCGTGCTCGTGTTGCTCGGCCTGCCGCACATCGCGGCCAATCCCGGCGTGCTGGTGGCGTTGAACCCGGCCTACGCGGTGGGCTTCTTCATCCACAACCCGCTGGTGGCCTTCATCGGCCTGGGGGCCGTCGTCCTGTGCGTGACCGGCGGCGAGGCGCTCTACGCCGACATGGGCCACTTCGGCAAGCGGCCGATCCGCATCGCCTGGTACGGCTTCGTGATGCCGGCCCTGGTCGTCAACTATTTCGGCCAGGGCGCGATGCTGCTGCGCGAGCCCGAAGCGGTGACGAATCCCTTCTTCCACATGGCGCCCGATTGGGCCCAGCTGCCGCTGGTGTTCCTGGCCACGGCCGCGACGGTGATCGCCTCGCAGGCGCTGATCTCGGCTGCGTTCTCGGTCACCAAGCAGGCGATCCAGCTCGGCATCCTGCCGCGCATGGCGGTGCGTCACACCTCGGTGCGGGACACCGGGCAGATCTACGTGCCGTTCATCAACTGGTCGCTGTACGCCTTCATCGTGCTCGCGGTGGCGTTGTTCAAAAGCTCGTCCAACCTGGCTTCGGCCTATGGCATCGCCGTGACCCTGGACATGACGATCACGACCGTGATGACCTTCTACGTCATCCGCTACGGCTGGAAGTACCCGCTTGCGCTGTGCCTGCTGGCGACCGGATTCTTCTTCGTCATCGACGTCACCTTCTTCCTGTCGAACATGCTCAAGCTGGTGGCCGGCGGCTGGTTCCCGCTGCTGATCGGCGCCGGCATGTTCCTGCTGATGCTGACCTGGAAGCAGGGCCGGCACCTGATGAGCGAGCGGCTGCGCAGCGAGGCGATCGACCTGCGCGGCTTCCTCGAGGCGATCTTCTTCAGCCCGCCCACGCGCGTGGCAGGTACCGCGGTCTTCCTCGCCGCCGAGCCCGGCCTGACCCCCAATGCGCTGATGCACAACCTCAAGCACAACAAGGTGCTGCACGAGTACAACCTGTTTGTCGCCGTGTGCCATCACGAGGTGCCCTGGGTCGGTTTCGACAAGCGCATCGAGATCGAGCCGCTGGGCCACGACTGCTGGCAGGTCGTGCTGCACTTCGGTTTCAAGAACGACCCCGACGTGCCCGAGGCACTCAAGCTGCTCAAGGGCCGTGGCATCCCCGTGGAGGAGATGGAGACGAGCTACTTCCTCAGCCGCGACATCGTGATCCCGACCTTCGGCGAGGGCATGTCGCTGTGGCGTGAAAAGCTGTTCGCCGGCATGCACCGCAACGCCGCCGCGGCCGCCGACTTCCTGAACCTGCCGTCCAACCGCATCGTCGAGCTCGGGGCCAAGGTCGAGATCTGAACTTCGGCGCGCGGTCGAGCGCGAGGCCCGTCGCTCGCATCGACGCGGGGCCACGAGCGGCGGGCGCCGGCGGGCCGGTACCCCCTCGGACACGGGGTCATTGGCGCATCATCAGCCGGCAGCAAGCGTGCGTTACCGCACAGAGCTCGCTCTCGGGTCCGGTCGATACTCTGCAGTCAAGTGTGGCATGGCCCAGCCGGCTCGCGCCCGGCAGGTTCGGCCACACGATCCGAAGGATTCCAATGAGCCCGATCTCCGCGCATCCGACGCTTTCATGGCCATGGCGGCAGGCCCTTCAGTTCCTGCTGTGCCTGGCCGTCGTGGGCCTTGCCCTCGCAGGTTGCGGCGACAGCGGAGTCGCGGCGGCGCCGACCACGATCAAGGTGGCGCCCAGCAACACGTCGGTTGCGGATGGCGACTCGGCCGTGCTGGCGGTGTCGGCGGGCCCGGCACCGCTGACCTACCAATGGGTGCGCGATGGCGTGCCGATCGAGGGCGCGACGAATCCTGTCTACGTGACACCCGCCCTGGTGCCGGCCGATTCCGGTGCGAAGTTCGCGGTCGTGGTCAGCGGCCCCGACGGCACGGTCACGACCGTGCCCGCGACCGTGACGGTGCGATCGGTCGCGCCCAGCATCGAAACCCAGCCACAGGCGCAGACGGTTTCACTGGGTCAGCGTGCGACCTTCAGCGTGATGGCGCACGGCTCGCAGCCGCTGAGCTACCAGTGGCAGCGCGACGGTGTCGATATCGCCGGCGCCAACGCCGCCAGCTTCAGCACCGCAGAAGCGACCGCGTCCGATGCCGGCGCGCGTTTTCGCGTCATCGTGCGCAATCCGGGCGGCGAGATCGCCAGCGCGGATGCGGCACTGAGCGTCAACGGGGGCGGCCCGGTCGTGCTGGGACTCCTGCAACTTGCCATCGCCGCCCAGGGCCAGAGCTTCGTCATTTCCAGCTCGGTGGCCGGTACGCCGCCGTTCACCTACCAGTGGTGGCGCAACGGCCAGGCCATCGACGGCGCCGCCGGAACCACGTCCGATACAACGATCACGTTGCGCACAGGAATCTTGACGGCCGCCGACAACGGAGTGCGTTATGGGCTGACTGTCAGCAACGCCGAAGGGAGTACCCGCTCACCCAATGCCGTCATCGCGGTCCTCGGTGCCCCCAGCGTGGCGGCGGGCGGTGGCCACTCGCTGGCGCGGTCGGCCGACGGCAGCAGAGTCTGGGCCTGGGGCAGCAACCAGTTTGGCCAGTTGGGGCTGGGGTCGACAGCGGCCAGTTCCACGCCGGCGGTCATCGGCGGCCTGTCCGGCGTCAAGGCGATCGCCGCCGGCGCCGAGCACTCGCTCGCGCTGAAGAACGACGGCACCGTCTGGGCCTGGGGCCGCAATGTCGCCGGCGCGCTGGGCGACGGCACGCAGATCGATCGCCTCGCACCGCAACGGGTGGCCGGTCTGAGCGACGTGATTGCCATCGCGGCGGGAGCGGGCCGGTCCTTCGCGCTGCGGGCCGACGGGCGGCTGTGGGCGTGGGGCGAAAACGCGACCGGTGCGCTCGGCATCGGCAGCCAGAGCCCTGCGGCCGTACCCACGCTGGTGGGCCAGGGCGTCGCCGGCTTTGGCGGCATCGTGGCGGTGGCCGCAGGCGCACGCCATACCGTGGCCCTGCGCAGCGACGGCCGGGTCTTTGTCGCCGGCGAGAGCGCGACGGCCCCGGTCCTGCAGACATTGCCGGTGCTGGTCGAAGGCCTGAGCGCGATTGCCGGCATCGCCGCTGGTGACGGCTTCTCGACCGCCGTGGACATCAATGCCAGGCTGTGGACCTGGGGTACGAACGACAGCGGACGATTGGGCCTGGGAGACACCACAGCGCGCGCCGCGCCGACGGCCGTCGTCCGCACGGACGCTGGCGCCACCGTGCTGCCGACAATCGGCCTGGCCACTGGCAGTGACTTCGGCCTCGCGCGTGCGATCGACGGATCCGTGGTCGCGTGGGGTGCCGGGGCCAGCGGGCAACTCGGAGGTGGCGAGCCGGCGACGGGGTCGACGGCGCCGCGCCTCATCGGCGCTCTGGCGGCACCCATTGTCTCCATCGCCAGCGGTCGGAGCCACTCATTGGCGGTGCGCTCCGACGGCACCGTCTACGCCTGGGGCGCCAATTCGGGTGGGCAACTGGGTATCGGGTCGACCGAAACGCGGCGCGCGCTGCCGGTGCAGATCCCGGGGCTCGATCTCGACTGACGGCACCTGGCGCCGTCCCGGCTGGGGCCGCGCCACAACGAGGGTCGGGCGGCGCCGCAGCGCGGTCGAGGGCGACGCAGCGCCGACTCTCGGCGCGGTCGGCGCAGGCCGTCGAGCCGCTGCTGCCGCCAAGGCTGCTGCGCGATGCGGCCGGTCGGAGTTCAAGCCCGTGGGGTGCTAAGGTCTCGCCCATGCCCGACGCGAATTCGACCGGTGCGTGGCACCGGCTGCGGCACTCGATCGGTCGCCGCACCGCGCACCTGTCACCCACGGCAAAAGGTCTGCTGTGGACCAGTGCGGCCGGCCTGCAGTTCAGCATCCTCAATGCGATCGCGCGTGAACTGACGCTGCGCATCGACCCTTTCCAGTCCCAGTTCCTGCGCTACTTCTTCGGCCTGCTGGTGCTGCTGCCGATCGTGCTGCAGCGCGGGCTTGCTGCCTATCGGCCCAACAACGTCGGCGCCCAGTTCACGCGCGGTGCAGTGCACACGCTCGGCCTGTGCCTGTGGTACGTGGCGCTGCCGAAGATTCCGCTCGCCGACATGACGGCGATCGGCTTCACCGGGCCGATCTTCATCATGATCGGCGCCTACGTGTTCTTCCGCGAGCCCATGCATTGGGAGCGCTGGCTCGCCACTGTGCTGGGCTTTGCCGGCGTGATGATCGTCGTCGCCCCCAAGGTTTCGGGCGCGGGTGGCACCTATCACCTTGTCATGCTGGCGTCGGCGCCGGTGTTCGCGGCGTCGTTCCTGCTGACCAAGGCCCTGACGCGCCATGAGGGCGCGGGTGTGATCCTGTTGTGGCAGTCGCTCGCGATCTCGATCTTCAGCCTGCCGCTGGCGCTGCCGGCATGGCAATGGCCGACACCCTGGGAGTGGCTCGGCTTCCTCGTCTGCGGCCTGTTGGGCAGCGCGGCGCACTACTGCCTGACCCGTTCGTTCCAGGTGGCCGACATCTCCGCGACGCAGTCGGTCAAATTCCTCGACCTCGTCTGGGCCGCGCTGCTCGGCTGGTTGGTATTCGCGCAGGTGCCGAGCCTGTCGACGGTGATGGGCGGTGCGCTGATCTGCGCCGCCACGATCTGGGTTGCGGGCCGCGAGGCGCGCCGTGCATGACGGGCCCCGCCGAGGCGCCTCGCCCTGGGGCGACGTTGGCGGCTGGGCGGAGGGTCCGACCCACGGCGTTCGCTGGGCTCGGCCTGGCCGATCATCCGCGTGTCGTGGCCCGCGGCGAGATGTGGCATCGACATGACTGAACGCTCGATCCGGCGCGACCTGTCCCTGGCGGCCGTGGTGGCCGGTTTCGTTGCCGTGCTTGTGGGCTTCACGAGTTCGGTGGCGATCGTCGTTGCCGCTGCGCAGGCGGTCGGCGCGACGCCGGCCCAGACGGGTTCCTGGCGGTGGGCGCTCGGCCTGGGCATGGGAGTGACGTCGATCGGCCTGTCGTGGTGGTACCGGCAGCCGGTGCTGATTGCCTGGTCGACACCTGGAGCGGCGCTGATCGCCGGCACCCAGGGAATCGCCTGGGCCGAGGCGGTCGGCGCCTTCGTGGCGTGCGGGTTGCTGATCGTGCCCGATGGCGTGACGCGTGTGTTCGACGAGCGGGTGATGAACAGGATGCCGCAGCCCTGCTGGCGGGCGTGTTGCCGGCCGGCATCGTGGTGGCGGCCTTGCAGGGACGGCTGGACACCTCACAAGTCGGCAGTGGCCGGGCCCGCGTCGCTGGGCAGCATCGGCGGCGGCCTGGCCACGGCGCTGTAGGACGTGCGCCATCGCGATGCAGCGTGCCTGACCTTTCTCGCCACCCTGTACCGGGTCGCCCTGGCCGGCAACGGCTCGGCCTTCTGGGGTGTCTTGGCCGGCACGGTCGCGCTGCTTGTGCAACAGTACCGCTCGTGCCCTGCCCACTGATCCGAAAGTGCCGACCGTGAAGCTGCTCTTCGTTGCCGACCCGCTGGAAACCTTCAAGACATACAAGGACTCGACCTTCGCGATGATGCGCGAGGCTGCCAGTCGCGGCCACGAGATCTGGGCCTGCGAGCCGGCCGACCTGGTCTGGCGCCAGGGCGCGCGCGTGGTGGCGCGAGGTGCGCGCGCGATCACGCTGACGTCCGATCCACACGACTGGTTCAGCGTCGTCACGCAGGCTGAACTCGCGCTGGCCGACGCGGGGGCCGTGCTCATGCGCAAGGACCCGCCGTTCGACAGCGAATTCTTCTATGCCACCCACCTGCTCGGCCAGGCCGAGCGCGAGGGAGCGCGTGTATTCAACAAGCCTGCCGCGTTGCGCGACCACCCGGAGAAGCTGGCGATCCTGGAGTTCCCCCAGTACATCGCGCCGACGCTCGTGACGCGCTCGGAAGCCGCGGTCAAGGCCTTCCACGCCGAGCATGGCGACATCATCCTCAAGCCGCTCGACGGCATGGGCGGGATGGGCATCTTCCGCGTCGGCGCCGACGGCCTGAACCTTGGCTCGATCGTCGAGACGCTCAACCGCAACGGCAGCACGACGGTGATGGCGCAGAAATACCTCCCCGAGATCGCCCGCGGCGACAAGCGTGTGCTCGTGGTCGGTGGTGTGCCGGTGCCCTTCAGCCTGGCGCGGATTCCACAGGGCAGCGAGATCCGCGGCAATCTCGCAGCCGGTGGCAAGGGCGTGGCGCAGCCGCTGAGCGCACGCGACCGCGAGATCGCCGAGGCGCTGGGACCGGTTCTCGCCACGCGCGGCCTGCTGCTCGTGGGCCTGGACGTGATCGGCGACTGCCTCACCGAGATCAACGTGACCAGCCCGACCTGCTTCCGCGAGATCACCGATCAGAGCGGGTTCGACGTCGCCAAGATGTTCGTCGACGCGCTGGAGGGCGCGCTGAGGCGCTGAACTCAGCCGCGTTGCGTGCGCTGCTTGCGCACGGCCGCATGGCGCCTGGCCTTGCGCATGTCGAGCCTGGCCTCGGCGACCGTCGCTGCCGCACGGGTGGGGGCCGCCTCGCTGGTCGACACCGGCCCGTCGAACTTGATGCGCCACTGGCCGTTGCGCTGGACCCAGTACTGGCGAAACGCCGCCACTTGGCCCTCTGCGGCGCGGCGATTGGTGACGATCATCACCGGCGTGTCGTCGCCGTACCACGCGACGAAGCTGACGTCACCACGCTCGCGGTTGTCCTGCGCGGTCTCGGCCGGCACCGGCACGTTGTCGTCATACCAGAGCGCGAGATCCCTGGCGTCGCCGCTGCGCCGGGCGTTGTCCCAGGCCAGGTAGGCAGGGCGGAACTCGGCCGCGGTCTGCTGGGCGTCGGCGCGGGCGACCCAGTTCAGCTCTCTGGCGATGACCACCGGCGTCGTGTCCACGTCCAGCGTCTTGAGCAGGCGGCCGACGTCCTCGTTGGCCATCGCCACACAGCCATCCGTGGCGCGCGGCACATGCGTCAGCACGTTCGACGGCACGCCATGCAGGTACAGGCCAGTCCCGGTGCGACCCTGCAGTCGGTCCCAGGCATTGGGGTAGTTGAAGCGCAGCGCGGCGCTGCCGAAACGCTCGTCGAGCCGGGCCTGCGGCAGTGCGGCAGTGATCCAGTACACACCCAGCGGAGTGCGCTTATCGCCCTCGACCAGCTTGGCGATGCCCAGCTTGCCGATCGAGACATAGACGTCGCGCTCGAGCACGAGGCCCGCGGGGCCGTTCTTGAACAGGTACAGGCGCGAGCGCGACGTATCGACCGCAACCGCATGCTGGATGCTCGGCGGCAGCAGCGCAAACTCCGCCGGCACTTTGCCCGCCGGAGGGCGCTCACGCAGCGCGGCGAGGCGGCGCACAGCTTCGTCGTGCAGGGCCAGGCGGCGCTCGTCGGCGTCGGTCGCGGCGGCCTTGCCGTCGAGGCCGAAGGAACTCGGCACGCCGGCGCGCGTGGCCAGCAAGTCGCCGTAGAGCAACTGGGCCAGTGCGAATTCGGGATGATCACGAACCAGCGCCGCAACGAGGGCGAAGGCCGTGCGGCCGTCACCGCTGCCGAGCGCGACATAGGCGGCGATCAGGCGACCTTCGGGGCCGTCGGCCTGGGCGATCGAGCGCAGCAGATCGCCTGCGTCGGTGGTCGACGTCGTCGGCGAAGCCGCGGGTGGGACCCAGCGGGCCACGGCGGCAGCCTGGGCCGCGCCCGGTTGCGGCAAGGGCGTGCTGCCCTGCAGGGGCACCAGCACGGCGCTGCAGGCGGCGACCAGCGCGAGTGTGCCCAGCCCAGCCCAACGCCACGGGCGCGCGCGCGCCGGCAGGCGTAGGCGTGGGGCTTCGAGACGCCAGTTCACCGGCCGGATTCTTCCCGGATCAGCCACTTGCCGCCGACTTTCTGCATCCCGATCGACTTGCGCGAGCGGATGGTGCGTCCGTCGGACTCGTAGTCCTGCTGGAAGCTCACGTCGGCCCGATCGCCCTTGATGCTGACCTTGATGTCAGACACCTTCACGTCGATGTGCTTGCGCGGGACGATCACGGCGGTGCGGGCCTTCAGCCATTCGCCGTGGCTGGCCTGGCTGCCCTTGAAGTCGGACGTGTAGGCGGTTGCATAGGCCTTCATGTCGCGCTTGGACCAGGCCTGCGCCCAGTTCTTCAGTGCCGACTGCACGTCGCCCGCGGCCGCGGCCGCTTCGACCACCGGTGCCGGTGCCGGGGCTGGCTTGGGTGCAGGGGCGGGAACTGCCGCCGCCGGTGCTGGCGCCGGCGCCGGGGATTGCGCAACCGGTGCCGGCGCAGGGGCCGGCGCGGGCGCGGGCTTGGGCGCCACGGCGGGCGGCATCGCCGCCGCAGTGGGGGCCGGCGCCGGGCTCGGCACCGGCACCGGTGCCGGTGCCTGCGCCACGCGAGTGGCCGGCGCCGAAGCCGGTGCCACGCCAGCAACCAGCGCGGTCAGCTCGCCGACCATCTCCAACTTGGGCTTGGCGGTCTTGAGGTTCTTGTCGAACTGCAGGGCCTTGCGGTAGGCATCGCCGGCCATGTGCGAGTAGAGGTCACCCAGGTTCTCGTACGCGGTCGCATAGGCCGGGTGCGTACGAATCGCCTTTTCCAGCGCGACTCGAGCTTCCTCGTATTTGCCATTGGCCGCCAGGATCACGGCCATGTTGTTGTGGGCGGCCGGCAACTGCGGGTTGGCCGCGGCGACCTTCTGGAACAGTGCCAACGCCTCGGCGTTGCGGTTCATGCTGGACAGCACCGCGCCCTTGTTCATGAGCAGCTGCGCGTCGTTGGGCTTGCTCTTGAGCTGACCGTCGATCACGGCCAGGGCCTCGCTCCATTTCTGGTCGGCCAGCAGCGTGGCCAGCTGCTTGTCCACGGGCGGTTTGTCGGCCGGCTGCTGCGCCATCGCCAACGACGCCACCATCAATGCGGACAGGGCCGTCGCGCGGGCCGTGACACCAGGTCGCAGGCAGGACTTGAAGCTCATGAAATGGGGGATCTCGAAGGTGGCTGGAAGGGTGGCGGACAAGACCAACTCACGGCGGTGCTGCCCCGTATCGAACTCTCATGAAGTATATCGCGCGTGGCCGCGCGCCAACCCGCTCGACGGGCCGCTCGGCGGCTAAGTGCGCACAAACCTCAGCGCGCCGAAGCGGCTGCGCAGCGCCGTCACTCGACCGGCGACATCCGACGCCACGGTGCGAGGCTCGTCGCGCAACGCGCGCGCGATCAGCGCACCCAATTCCGGCATGTGCGCCGGCTCGAAACCCCGGCGCACGATCTCGGGCACTCCCAGGCGCAGGCCGTTGACGTCGCCGGCAACGGCCGGAACGCTGGCCGTCGGCAAGCCGATGCCGCAGGCCAGCAGCCGTGCGGCCTCGAGCCGGCGGGCCGCCGCCTGTCCGCCGCCCCAAGGGGTGGCCTCGAGGGCGAACTGGTGCGAGCAGGTGAAGCCCCGCGCAGCGCCGAAGACCGGCAGCCCGGCCTCGGCCAAGGCCTGCGCCAGCGCGTGAGCCGTCGCCTGCATCGTGCGTGCGTAGTCGGTACCGAAGCTCTTCCAGTCGAGCAGGCCGAGCGCCAGTGCGGCCGTCTTGCCGGCGTCGAAGTTGGCGGTCAGGCCCGGGTAGGCGATGGCGTCGATGCGCTCGAAGATCGCCTCGTCCTGGCCGACGACGAGCCCGCCGGGCGGGCCGCCCAGGCTCTTGTAGGTGCTCATCGTCATCACGTGCGCGCCCTCGGCCAGCGGGTTGGCCCAGGCGTGGCCGGCGATCATGCCCGACAGGTGCGCGGCGTCGAACATCAGCGGCGCGCCGACCTCGTCGGCGATGCCGCGCACGTCGGCCACCGGGTGCGCAAACAGGTTCAGGCTGCCGCCCAGAGTGATCAGTCTCGGCCTGACCGCGTGCGCGAGCCGGCGCAGCGCATCGACGTCGACCGTATAGCCGTCGGGGTGTACCGGCGCCGGCACCGTATGCAGACCGTACAGGCCGGCCGCACCAGTGGCGTGGTGCGTGACATGGCCGCCGATCTCGGCCGGCGGCGCGATGATCGTGTCGCCGGGCCGGCAGGTCGCCATGAAGACGTAGAGATTGGCGAGCGCGCCCGAGCCGACGCGGACCTCGGCGAAGCGGGCATCGAAGATCTCGGCCGCGAGTTCGGCCGCGATGACCTCGATGCGTTCGATCGCCTGCAGGCCCATCTCGTACTTGTCGCCCGGCCAGCCGAGCGAGGCGCGCGAGCCCAGGCCCGCGGCCATCAAGGCCTCGGCGCGCGGGTTCATCACGTTGGACGCCGGGTTGAGGTTGATGCCCTCGATATCGTGGATGCGCCGGTTGTCGGCAACGAGTCGATGGATCTCGGCATCGGTGGCATCGGTGGTCGATGCCTCCGTCGTGTCGGCGATGGCCTGCACCAGGTCTTCCGACCGCGCAGGCACCCAGGGGCGGCGTTGCAGCATGGGCCCATCCTATGTCACCGACAATCCGCCGCATGGCCCTGCTGACCCTGATCGACGCCCACCTGGCCTACGGCCACGTACCCCTGCTGGACGGCACCGCCTTCGCGCTGGAAGCCGGCGAGCGGGTCGCGCTGATCGGCCGCAACGGGGCCGGCAAGTCGTCGCTGCTCAAGGTGCTTGCCGGGCTGGAGAGACTCGACGACGGGATGTTGCAGGCGCAGACCGGTGTGCGTCGGGTCTACGTTGCGCAGGAGCCGCAGTTCGCGCCCGGCATCTCGGTGTTCGACGCCGTGGCCGAGGGCGTGGCCGAGGCGCGTGCGCTGCGCGAGCGCTACGAGAACCACGCTGCGGGCGAGGACCTGGACCTGCTTCAGACCCGCATCGAGGCACTCGACGGCTGGACCTGGGAGCAGCGGGTCGAGCAGTCGCTGCAGCACCTGGGCCTGGATGCCGCGGCGCGCGTCGACGCATTGTCCGGCGGCACGAAGAAGCGCGTCGCGCTCGCTCAGGCGCTGGTCGCCGCGCCCGATGTGCTCCTGCTCGACGAACCGACCAACCACCTCGACATCGAGGCGATCGAGTGGCTGCAGGACCTGCTCAACGAATGGCGCGGCGCGCTGGTGCTGGTCTCGCACGACCGGGCCTTCATCGACGCCGTGGCCACCCGCATCGTCGAGCTCGACCGCGGCCTGCTGCGCAACTACCCGGGCAACTTCGCGGCCTTCGAAGCGACCAAGGCGCGCGAACTCGAGTCCGAGGCGCTGGCCAACGCGCGCGCCAACAAGCTGCTGGCGCAGGAGGAGGTCTGGGTCCGCAAGGGCGTCGAGGCGCGCCGCACGCGCAGCGTCGGCCGTGTCGCGCGGCTGGTGAAGCTGCGCGAGATGCGGCGGGCGCGGCGCGACCAGCTCGGCCAGGTGCGGCTCGAACTCGACGCCGGCCTGCCGCCGGGCAAGATCGTCGCCGAGCTGAAGGACGTCGGCATGCGCTACGGCGACCGCATCCTGATCGACCACTTCAGTGCCACCATCCTGCGCGGCGACAAGGTCGGCCTGATCGGCCCGAACGGCGCGGGCAAGACCACGCTGCTGAAGCTCATCCTCGGCGAGTTGGAGCCGACCTCGGGCACGGTGCGGCGCGGCACGAAGCTGCAGGTGGCCTACTTCGACCAGATGCGCGCCGGCCTCGACCTCGAGGCGACGCTGGCCGACACCATCAGCCCCGGCAGCGAATGGGTCGAGTTCGCCGGCCAGCGCAAGCACGTGATGAGCTACCTGGGTGACTTCCTGTTCGCACCCGAGCGCGCCAACTCGCCGGTGCGCACACTGTCGGGCGGCGAGCGCAACCGGCTGCTGCTGGCACGCCTGTTCGCATTGCCGGCCAACGTGGTGGTGCTCGACGAGCCGACCAACGACCTCGACATCGACACGCTCGACCTGCTCGAGGAACTCCTGCAGGGCTATGGCGGCACCGTCTTCCTCGTCAGCCACGACCGGCGGTTTCTCGACAACGTGGTCACGAGCACGATCGCCTGGGAGGGCGATCCGGCCTACGGCGGCCGCCCGGGCCTGTGGCGCGAATACGAGGGTGGCTACGAGGACTGGCGTACGCAGCGCGAGCGTTCGCGCCTTGCCGCGATGGCTGGCGCGCTCGCCGTGGCAACGGCGGCGCCCGCGGCACCGGTCAAGGCGACTGCGCCCGCGGGCGCGCCGCGCAAGCTCAGCTACAAGGAGGCGCGCGAGCTCGAGGACTTGCCTTCGCGCATCGAGGCCCTCGAGGCCGAGCAGAAGACGCTCGGCGAGCGTCTGGCGAGTGTCGATCTCTACACCACCGAGCCCCAGCGCGCGGGCGAGTTGAACGCGCGCTACGCGCAGATCGAAGAGGAACTGATGAATTGCCTGGAGCGCTGGGAGACGCTCACGGCCCGCTGAGCCGCGAGTGAATTCAGGCCGACCAGCCGTCGTTGGTCGCCGCCGGGTGCGTGCGCGTGACCATCAGCCCGGCCTGCAGGTAGAGCGCATTGAGCAGCCGCATCGCGCGCTCGCGGTCGAAGCCGGGCCAGCTCGCGAGTTCCTTCAGATTCGTCGTCTGGCGCTTCATGCGATGCACGGCGGCGGCCAGCGTGCCGTTCAGCTCGAGCCCGCGCAGGTCGACGCCCGGCGGGATGCGGTAGGCCGCCTTCGCCGAGATCTCCGGCAACAGGTCGCCGCGCGAACCGCGCAGCGCCAGTTCCCAGGTCAAGGCCCCCAGCGGCGCGAAGAGCGTGGACTCTTCCAGCGTCAGCGGCCGGGCGCCGTCGCTCGGCGCGCGCAGCACGGCGGCCTCGACGTGCAGTACGATCAGGTCGTTCAGCCGCATTTCCAGGAACTGTGCGATCGGCACCGGGCAATGGGCCATGCGCTGGACCGGGAAGATCGTCAGCGGCACGACGCGGTTGTCGCACTCGAGGTGGATCGCCAGGCTCTTGCCGTGGCGCACGCACGCCGCGATGACCTCGAGCAGCTCGGTCTGGCGCCCGCCCTGCTCGAAGCGCTGCAGGTCCAGCATCAGCGATGGGCTCAGCGAGGACAGGCAGGAGTTGCCGCTGTCCATGGCGCGGCCCGATTCGTCGAGGTACCGACGAAAGGCACTGACCCGCATCAGGTCTGGCACGCCAACGGGGAGCGTCGATTCGAACATCGGGTGGGAGAACTCCAAGTAGTGAATATTAATGTAGTCAGCCCGTGCGGCGCGGTGTTTGACAAATCGGATCAGATGTATCCGGCCACGGCCACGAAGCGGCGCCAGAAGCGTGCGTCCTGCGTGGTCGCGAAATTGATCCGCATCAGCGTGCCCGGCCGGCGCCCGGCATGGAACAGCGAGCCCGGCGCAAGCAGCCAGCCTTCGTCGTGCATCGCCGCCGCCAGCCGATCGGTATCCACGCCGGTGTCGACCCAGCCGAAGAGCCCCTGGGGCTGGCTGGCGAATCGGCAGCCGGCGTCCTCGGCCAGGCGCTGCGCGCGGCTGCGGGCAGCGTCGAGCTGGCTGACGATGCGCTCGGCGTGGCGCCGCAACTGGCCCTTGTCCAGGCACCATGCGATGGCCTGCTCCAGCGGCGCCGGGCTCGTCAGCGTGGACAGCAGCTTGGTGTCGACGATGCGCTCGGCCAGCGCCGGCGCCGCGGCGACGAATCCCACGCGCCACTGCGGCGTCAGGATCTTCGAGAAACCCGAGACCAGCACCGTGCGCCGCAGGCCGTCGAGCGACGACAGGCGCAGCGCATGCGGCGGCGCGAACCAGGCATAGCTGTCGTCCTCGACGATGGTGAAGTCGTGCGTCTCGGCCAGCCGCAGCACCTGGTGGGCGGCGGCGGCTGTCAGGGAGGCGCCGGTCGGGTTGTGCAGCACCGAGACGGTCGCGTACATGCGTGGCCGATGGGCCTTGCACAGCGCCGTCATGACCGCGAGATCCGGCCCGAGCGGGCCGCGCGGCACAGGCAGGATGTGCACGCCCAGCCGCGCCAGCCGCGCGAACTCGACCGCCCAGCCGGGTTCGTCGACGAGCACCGCGTCGCCCGGCTGCAGCAGCGTGCGCGAGACGAGGTCCAGCCCGTGCGTGGCACCGATCGTGGTGACGATCTGCTCGGCATGCGTGGGCACGCCCAGGTCGGCCAGGCGCCGCGTCAAGGCCTGGCGCAGGCTCTCGTCGCCGGCCGGGTTGCCATAGCCGAGCCAGCTGGCCGCTGCACCGGGACCGCTCGCATGGCGCAGCGCGCGCTGCAGCAGGGCGGCGTCGAGCCAGGACTCGGGCAGCGTGCCCACGCCGGGCGAGGGCAGGGCCGAGGCCGAGTTGAACATGCCGCGGATCAGCGCGGTCGCATCGACCGGTGCGCCCGGCGCCAGCGCCCTGCGGGCGGGCATGGCCGGCGCCGGCACGCTGGCCTCGCGCACGAAGAAGCCGCGCTGCGGGCGCGCTTCCACCAGCCCGCGCGCCTGCAGCAGGTCATAGGCGCCGACGACCGTGGCCGGGCTGACGCGGTGCCGCTGCGCACAGTCGCGCACCGAAGGCAGGCGTGCACCCGGCGGCAGCACACGCTGGCCGATATGGTCGGCAAAGCGTTGCGCAAGCTGCTCGCTCAGCGTGCGGCCGTTGCCGCGGGCGAGGAAGGTCGGCGTGGAGGCGTCCATCGAGGAGGCTGTATCGACCGCAGGGCCGATACAGTAAATCAATCTGTGTCGGAAAGTGTAATGCCGCTGTACTGGCGCGTGCCCCTAGACTGCCGCCATGTCTGCTTGGATACCCGGCCCGCTCTGCCTGTTCGCCGCATGGACCACGTCCACGCTTGCCGACCAGGCTGGCGCGGAGGCTTGCGCGCCCCGCCGCCGCGGGATGGCGCAGGGTGCTTGCCTGCAGGCCCTCGACCGCATGCTCGCGGAGCAGCGCGCGATCAACGCGGTCCGGCTGGCGACATCGTGACCCGGCGATCCATGCCCGATGCACACCACCGGCGCGAGCGCCACGGCTTCGCGCTCGGCCTGCTCGGTGTCCTCATCTTCGCGATGACGCTGCCGATGACACGCCTGGCCGTCGGCGCGGCCAGCGCGCCGCAGTTGCCGCCGGCTTTCGTCACCGCCGGGCGCGCCGCCGGTGCCGGGCTGCTTTCGGTGGCCTGGTTGCTGTGGGTGCGTGCACCCTGGCCGCAGCGCCGGCACTGGCGCGCCTTGATCGTCTGCGCGGCCGGCACGGTGGTGGGATTCCCGCTCTGCCTGGCGCTGGCGCTGCGCCATGTCGAAGCCATGCATGCGGCGGTCGTGACCGGCGTGCTGCCGCTGGGCACCGCGGTCGCGGCAGCACTGCTGCTGCGCCAGCGGGCGTCGGTCGGCTTCTGGTTGTTCGCGCTGCTGGGCTGTGCGCTGGTGCTCGCATTTGCAGCGATCGAGGGCGGCGGCAGGCTGACTGCTGCCGATGTGTTGCTGCTCGGCGCGGTGGCGAGTGCGTCGGTCGGCTACGTGGCCGGCGCGCGTGTCTCGGCCGAGATCCCGGCCGAGCAGACGATCTGCTGGGTGCTGGTGATGTCGCTGCCCTTCACGCTGGTGGCGACCGCGGCGGTGTGGCCCACCGCGCCGGCGAGCGCCGCGGCCTGGGGCGGCTTTGCCTACGTCACGCTGTTCTCGATGTGGCTCGGCTTCTTCGCCTGGTACCGCGGCCTGGCCTGGGGTGGCGTGATGCGCGTGAGCCAGGTCCAGCTGATCCAGCCCTTCCTCGCCTTGCTGCTGGCGGTGCCGGTGCTGGGCGAGCGCCTCGAGGGGACGACGCTGGCCTTCGCGCTGGCCGTCATTGCGGTGGTCTTTGCCGGCAGGCGCATGCCGGTGCGCACGGTGGCCTTGACGGGGAAGGAAACGACATGAACTGGACGATGGCCCGCCGCGCCGAGCGGCTCAACCCCTCGACGATCCGCGAGATCCTGAAGATCACCGAACGCCCCGGCATCATCTCGCTGGCAGGCGGTCTGCCGTCGGCCGATACCTTTCCGGTCGAGACCCTGGCGCAGGCCACCGCCAAGGTGCTGCGCGACACGCCGCGCGAGGCCCTGCAATACGCCGCGAGCGAAGGTTTCGCGCCGCTGCGCGAGTGGGTCGCCGCCGAGATGTCGGCCGCCGGTGTGCATTGCGACGCCGCGCAGGTGCTCGTCACCACCGGCTCGCAGCAGGGGCTGGACCTGGTCGGCAAGGTGCTGATCGACCCGGGCTCGCAGGTCGCGGTCGAGCAACCGACCTACCTCGGTGCGCTGCAGGCGTTCGCGCCCTACGAGGCCGAGTTCGTGCCGATCGAGGGCGACGACGACGGCCCGCTGCCGCAGGCCCTCGACGCCGCGCGCGGCGCTCGGTTCGCCTACCTGCTGCCGAATTTCCAGAACCCGAGCGGGCGCTGCCTGCCGGCGGCACGGCGCGAAGCGCTGGTGGTGCGCGCGGCCGCGCTCGGCCTGCCGATCGTCGAGGACAACCCCTATGGCGACCTCTGGTTCGATGCGCCACCACCGCCGCCGCTGAGTGCGAGCGCGGGCGACGGCGCGATCTACCTCGGCTCCTTCTCCAAGGTCCTCGCGCCCGGCCTGCGCCTGGGCTACCTGGTCGCGCCGAAGCGGCTCTTTCCCAAGCTGCTCCAGGCCAAGCAGGCGGCCGACCTGCACACGCCGGGCTTCAACCAGCGCGTGGTGCACGAGGTCATCAAGGACGGCTTCCT
>Ga0209682_10000082_pt1 | contig 28687 bp, 34 predicted proteins | sample DOMMetBare2Fresh_2_FD_187471 | JGI IMG/M metagenome (GOLD analysis project Ga0209682, IMG submission 187471) | Wetland sediment microbial communities from St. Louis River estuary, USA, under dissolved organic matter induced mercury methylation -... | ecosystem: Environmental > Aquatic >... | reverse complement strand
CGGAAGTTTTCGTGTCCTCGCGGATCACGGCCCTGGTCAATTACTTGTACTCGCTGCAGGCCGGGTGACGCCTGCGCGGCGCGCAAATTGCGAGGGGTCAATTTGTTCAGGGCTATCTGCCTACACTTCAAATTGTGACGTGCTGCAGATTGCGGAAGATCCGTGATCGACATGTCATGACTGGAGGCAATATGAAACTCAACAGAGTGGCAACAGTCCTCATCGCGATCCTGATGGTGGCATTTGCCGGCACGGCTCAGAGCCAGCTCAGGGGCGAACTGGGTAAGCGGGAGTACCTGTCGAACTGCGCGGTTTGTCACGGCGTGACGGGCAAGGGCGATGGTTCTTACTTCGAGCTGCTGAAGACCCGGATTCCCGATATCACGACAATCAGCGCGCGCAACAAGGGCGTCTTCCCTGCTGAGCGCATGTTCGGGATCATCGATGGCCGGGAGGCGCTGAAATCGCACGGCACGCGCGAAATGCCGATCTGGGGACAGGACTACAGCGCGAAGGCAGCGGAGTATTACCACGAGGTGCCGTATGACCCCGAGGTCTACATTCGCGTCCGTATTCTTTCGCTGATTGATTACATCTACTCGCTTCAGACAGCGAGATAGATGACCGGCCCGCTGCGTTCACGACCGGGGAAGCGTTATTTGCAGAACGGATGAGTTCTGCCGGCAAGCGTGCGCGGCTGTGGTCCGCTTCCTGACCCGACTTGCCGGGTCGAATTGGTGGCAGGATTTCCGGCAAGTCGCGCTATTCGCGGTCGGCATGGGCGTCGCTATCATGTGATATCTGCTTCGTCGTGACCGGGTCTGGCGGAGCAGTCTTTCTTAGCTGCGGCGTAACGATGGCCGACGACCCCGCAATGGATTTGGTTTGAACCGCAGAGACTCCGAACCCTCTGACCCAATTACCGTAGGCCCGCCCGCGCGGGGCGGGTCCGAGTTGTCCTTCTACCGCGACATTGTCGAGTCACTGGACGATGCCGTGTGCCGGTGGCTACCGGACACCACGCTGACATATTGCAACGCCCGTTACCGGGAGTTGTTCGGCATTGACTGCCAGGACGGAGACGGGCGGAAGCGGATTGACTTCGTTCCGAAGTCGGAACGACCGGCGCTGGTCAATTTCTACTTCGAACTCGCGCGTACTCCTCGCGCCGCGAGCTACGAGCATCTGGTGTCGACGGCCGATGGCTCGACACGCTGGATTTCGTGGAACGACGTGCCCCTGCACGATGCAGCGGGCGGCCTGATCGGATTTCAATCGGTCGGCCGCGATATCAGCGCCAGAAAGCATGCCGAGCAGGCATTGCGCGAGAGCGCTGCGCGTCTGAACGAGGCCCAGCGTGTGGCCGGCATTGGCAGCTGGGAGCTTGATCTCGTCAGCGATCGCGTGGCATGGTCGGACGAGGTTTTCCGCATCTTCGAGATCGACCCGTCGAAGTTCGGCGCCTCCTATGAGGCCTTCCTGCTTACTGTTCACCCCGATGACCGGGAGGCGATCAATCAGGCGTACACGGAGTCGGTAGCCAATCGCACTGCCTACGAACACGTGCATCGGTTGCGGATGGCAGACGGACGCATCAAGTGGGTTCAAGAGCGCTGCGAGACGTTCTACGACGATCATGGACGCGCACTGCGCTCGGTGGGCACGGTGCAGGATGTGACGCGGCAGTGGCTGGCCGAGCGCGAGACGCAGCGCGCGCACGAGTTGCTCCAGTTCATCATCGATGCGTCGCCCGACTGGATCTTCGCCAAGGACCTGCAGCACCGATTTGTGATCGTGAACCGGGCATTTGCGGAAGCGCAGGGACTGACGCCGGCGCAGATGATCGGTCACTCCGACACCGAGTTCTGGTCCCACGAACTCTGCGAAGGCGCCGCCGCCGGGGGTACGCGCGGATTCCACCACGATGACCGGCGCGCGTTTGCGGGTGAGAGCGTGCACAACCCGCGCGACGTTGCCACGCTTGGCGATGGCAGCAGGCACACTTTCGACACCTTCAAGGGTCCGCTGAGGGATCCACAGGGCAATGTCGTCGGTGTCTTTTCCTATTCGCGCGACGTGACCGAACGCATCAATATCGAGGAGGCGCTCGAGCAAAGCCAGACGTATTTGCGAGCGATTGTCGAAAGCGAGCCCGAGTGCGTGAAGCTGCTCGATCGCGACGGCAACCTGCTCGATATGAACCCGGCCGGGCTGGCGATGATCGAGGCCGATTCGCTCGATCAGGTACGCGGCCAATGCGTGTGTCCGCTGGTATCGCCGCTCGACCGCAAGGAATTCGAAACGATGCTCGCCGCCGTGTTTCGCGGCGAAGCAAGCAAACTGTCGTTCGAGATCACGGGGCTGAAGGGCGGACGGCGCCATCTGGAGACGCATTCGGTTCCGCTGTGGGACGAACAGCGCAAGGTGATCAAGGCGCTGCTCGGTGTCACGCGCGACATCACCGAGCGCAAGCGGGTCGAAGAATCCCTGCGTGCGTCCGAAGCCCGCTACCGCGACCTGTTTGAATCGAACCCGAACCCAATGTAGGTTTACGACCTGGATACGCTGGCATTCCTGGAGGTCAACGACGCTGCGATCTCGCACTACGGTTACAGCCACGATGAATTCCAGTCGATGACGATCAAGGAGATTCGCCCGATCGAGGACGTCCCGCGTCTGCTGGAACGATTGGCGCGTGCGGCCGATGGCGTGGACGATGCCGGCATCTGGCGCCACCGCAAGAAGGGCGGCGAACTGATCCTGGTCGAGATCAGATCGCACCGGCTCGACTTCCGCGGCAGGCGTGCCGAGCTGGTGCTGGCCAGCGACGTCACCGAACGCGTGCGTGCGCAGGAGGCGCTGCGGTCAAGCGAAGCGCGCCTGGGCTTTCTGCTTGGCGCCAGCCCCGTTGTGATCTACACCTGCGAAGCGCACGGTGAATTCGCGGCAACCTATATCAGCCCGAACATAAAGGAGCTGTTCGGATACACGCCGCAGCAGTGGCTGTCGACCCCGGGGTTCTGGGCGGAGAACATTCACCCGCAGGATGCGCCCAAGGTGTTTGCCGAGCTGAAGAAACTGTTCCTGCATGACCGGCATCAGCACGAGTACCGGTTCAGGTTTCCTGACGGCAGCTACCGCTGGATGCACGATTCACTGCGCCTGGTCCGCGATTCGGGGGGCAATCCGGTAGAGATCATCGGCTATTGGGCCGACGTCGATGATCGCCGGCGCGCCGAGGACGAGTTGAAGAAGCACCGCGAACATCTGGAAGAACTGGTGCAGGAGCGCACGCACCATCTGCAGACCGCAAAGGCTGAGGCCGAGCGGGCAAACATGGCCAAGAGTGCATTCCTGTCGCGGATGAGTCACGAGTTACGCACACCGATGAACGCGATCCTCGGCTTTTCGCAGGTGCTGGAAATGGATCGGCTTGACCCGCGGCAGCGCCGGTTCGTTGAGGAGATTCATCGTGCCGGCGATCATCTGCTTGAACTGATCGATGATCTGCTCGACATCTCGCGCATCGAAGTGGGCAAGGTCACCGTGGCGGTGAAGCCCACCTCGGTTCACGAAGTGGTCGTCGAGGCAGTGCAGATCGTGCGACCCCTGGTGGTCAAGAAGGGCCTGGAACTGAAGGAACTGTGCAAGGCGAGCAATGCGCACGTGATGGCGGATGCCGTGCGGCTGCGCCAGATTTTGGTGAATCTCCTGTCCAATGCCGCCAAGTACAACCGCGAGGGCGGCAGCATCGCGATCGAGTGCCGCCCCGCCGGCGCGGAGCGCGTTCGCCTGCTGGTGACTGACACGGGACCGGGGATCGACGCCCAGCATCTGGAACGGCTGTTTGAGCCGTTTGAGCGACTCGGCGCCGAGTCGACGACAATCGAGGGCACCGGCATCGGACTGGCGTTGTCAAAGCAACTGGCGCAATTGATGGGAGCAAGCCTCGGCGTGGACTCCGTGCCTGGCAAAGGCTCGACCTTCTGGATTGACCTGCCTCTGACGGACACGCCGACCCACCCGACCGTCACCAGAGAGCGCAGTCAGTACAGCGCAGTGCGGAAGGGCACCGTGCTGTACGTGGAGGACAACCTGGCCAATCTCAAAGTGGTCGAGGCGATGCTCGGTCTGCAAGCCGGGCTGCGCTTGATTTCCGCGATGAACGGGGAGGACGGGCTTCAGATTGCGCATCGCGAGCGACCGGACGTGATCCTGCTCGACATTCATCTGCCGGGAATGGACGGCTACGCGGTCCTGTCCGCCCTGCGGGGCAACCCTGCAACCTGCGCGATCCCGGTGATCGCACTGTCGGCAGACGCTATGCCAGCCGATATCGATCAGGGATTGCAGGCCGGATTCGCGTATTACCTCACCAAGCCGGTGCATCGGGACCAGTTGATCGCCACGATCGAGACCGCACTGCGCAACTGACAGGGCATGCCGCAATCCTCGGACGCGTAATCTCGACTGGGCACGATCAGGGCGGTCGACCAGCGCGCGGCTGACGCTGTGCGACAATCCGCCCGCCGTCCGGAGCACAGGCGGTGACAAATCGGGTCGAAGCGACCCGTGGCGTCGGCGGCCATTCCGGCGCTCGACCAATCATCTGAACAATTCGACTGCACCTTTGGCGGGAGCCCGCCGTGAGTTCCGACGCCTTCATCCAGATCGATCAAGTCACGTTTGGCTATGACCAGCGCGTGATCCTGTCGGAGGTGTCGGTCACCTTTCCGCGCGGCAAGGTGGTCGCGATCATGGGCGGCTCGGGCTGTGGCAAGACCACGCTGCTGCGATTGATCGGCGGCATGATCTCACCGCAGAAGGGTTCGATCACCTTCGACGGCGAAGTGGTGAATGCACGCAACAAGGAACGCCTGTACGCGCTGCGCCGCCGGCTCGGCATGCTGTTCCAGTTCGGCGCGCTGTTCACGGATCTCACCGTGTTCGAAAACGTTGCGTTTCCGCTGCGCGAACACACCGACCTGCCGGAGTCGATGATCCGTGACATCGTGCTGTTGAAACTGCACGCCGTCGGATTGCGTGGCGCCGCGCAGTTGCGCATTGCCGAGGTTTCCGGTGGAATGGCGCGGCGCATCGCCCTGGCGCGGGCAATCGCGCTCGATCCCGAACTGATCATGTACGACGAGCCGTTCGCAGGGCTCGACCCGATCTCAATGGGGGTCACCGCGAACCTGATCCGGCGTCTGAACGATGCCACCGGTGCGACTTCGTTGATCGTCTCGCACGACGTGCGTGAGTGCTTCCTGATCTGCGACCACGCCTATCTGATCAGTGCCGGCCGCATCGTCGCGCATGGCACGCCGAAGGAACTGCAGTCCTCCGACGATCCGGACGTGCGCCAGTTCATTCGCGGCGAGCCGGACGGTCCGGTGCCGTTTCACTATCCGGCGCGGCCGATCGCCGAAGACTTCGGGCTGCGCGCATGAAGCCGGCCGATGCCCTGTCTATTCTCGGCGTACGTGCGCTGCGCACGCTGCGCGGGCTTGGCCACAGCGCTTACTTCTTCGGCGAATTGCTGCGCAGCGTGCCGGCCGCGCTGCGACGCTTCCATCTGGTTGTGGCGCAGATCCACGCCATCGGCAACTATTCGCTGATCATCATCGTCGCCTCGGGACTCGCAGTCGGGTTCGTGCTCGGCCTGCAGGGCTATTACACGCTCAGTCGCTACGGCGCGGCGGAGTCGCTCGGACTGCTGGTTGCACTTTCGCTGGTTCGGGAACTGGGTCCGGTCGTGACGGGGCTGCTGTTCGCCGGCCGCGCGGGCACGTCGCTGACCGCCGAGATCGGCCTGATGAAGGCGGGCGAACAACTGGCGGCGATGGAGATGATGGCGATCGACCCCAAGCAGCGCGTGCTCGCGCCAAGGTTCATCGGCGGCCTGGTCGCCATGCCGCTGCTGGCGGCGATGTTTTCCGCCGTCGGCATCTTTGGCGGCTACATCGTCGGAGTGCAGATGATCGGCATCGATCCAGGCCAGTTCTGGTCGCAGATGCAAAATGGCGTCGACGTGTTCGATGATGTCGGCAACGGCATGGTCAAGAGCGCCGTCTTCGGGGTGGCATGCACCTTTGTCGCGCTGTATCAAGGCTTCGAGGCTGAGGCCACGCCTGAGGGTGTCGCACAGGCGACCACGCGCACGGTGGTGATCTCGTCGCTGGCGGTGCTGCTGCTCGATTTCGTGCTGACGGCGGTCATGTTCTCAACGCCGCGGTAGTTCTGTTCCCCCATGAAGGGGCGGGGAGTTTCGCAAGTCATGCGCGGCAGTCTCGGCGCGTATGGCTGAAAAGGAGCACGCATGACAAGAAGAGGCATTGAAACGCTGGTCGGTCTGTTTGTCTTGCTGGGGTTTGTCGCGATCGGTTACCTTGCGCTGAAGGCGGCCAACCTCGCCAGCTTCACGATCGGCGAGACGTACACGGTGGGCGCCAAGTTCGACAACATCGGCGGCCTGAAGGTTCGGGCACCGGTCCGCAGCGCCGGCGTAACGGTTGGGCGTGTGTCCGCGATTACGTTCGACAACCAATCGTTCCAGGGTATGGTGACGTTGGAGATTGAGAAGAAGTTCCAGTTTCCGAAGGACACGTCGGCCAAGATCCTCACCGCCGGCCTGCTCGGCGATCAGTACATCGGACTTGAGCCGGGAGGTGACGACAAGAACCTCGCGCAGGGTGATTCGATCAAGATGACGCAATCGGCCGTTGTGCTGGAGAATCTGATCGGGCAGATGCTGTACAACAGGGCGGCCGAAGGTGCCGGCGACGCCAAGAAATAGGTCGAAGATGCGGCTCGGGCATGCCTCAATGATGCGATTTCTGCGCGTGACTGCGCTTGCTGCAGTCGTCGCGCTGACCGGCGCGTGCGCAACGATTCCGCCCACGGCGGGCAGCAACCCCGTCGATCCGCTCGAACGCTACAACCGGCATGTGTCGGAATTCAACGACCGTGTTGATCGTGCACTCCTCAAGCCGGTGGCGCAGGCGTACGCGGATTATGTGCCATCGCCCGTACGCGAATGCGTCGGCAACATCTTCAGCAACATCGCCGACGTGCCGAACGCGCTGAACAACCTGCTGCAGGGTAAGCCGGCGGCGGCGGTTTCCGACATCTGCCGCGTGGTGATCAACACCACGGTCGGCGTTCTTGGTTGTTTCGACGTCGCGAGCAAGGCAGGGCTGGAGAAGAGCGAAGAGGACTTCGGCCAGACACTCGGCCGCTGGGGCAGCGGGCCGGGGCCGTATTTCGTGTGGCCGTTCCTCGGGCCGAGCACGATTCGCGATTCGGTCGGACGCGTGGTGGGTTTCTACACTGATCCGCTCGACTACGTCGATCCGGTGCGAACTCGCAATTCGCTGTGGGCGACGCGCCTGATCGACACGCGGGCGAGCCTGTTCCCGGCCGAGAAAGTCATCGAGGGCGCCGCGCTCGACAAGTACCAGTTCATTCGCGACGCCTATCTACAGCGTCGCCGCAGCCTGATTTATGACGGCAATCCGCCGCGGGAGCGCGACCCGGAGGACGAACCGGAGCAGAAACCCGCGAGTGCGCCCGATCAACCGAACGCGGTGCCAGGACGTTAACCGGTCGTTCCGGAAATGCCGGCCTTCGAAGAGAAACGATCATGAAGAGTGTGTCGATTCGTAACATGGGGAAGATGAAGCATCTGGTCGCGGTCTTGGCGGTTGCGCTGTTTACGATTGCAGGTGCACAAGCGCAGGGAACGGCAGCCGCCAATGCCCCCGCAAGCGTCACGGCGCAATCGCCGGACGCGCTGGTGCTCACGCTGTCGAATGATGTTCTCGACGCGATCAAGAAAGACAAGACGCTGCAGTCGGGGGATCTGACCAGACTGAACGCGCTGGTCGACGAGAAGATCCTGCCGTACGTGAACTTCGAGAAAATGACGCAGCTCGCGGTCGGTCGCGGCTGGCGCCAGGCCTCGCCGGAGCAGCGCCAGCGTCTGACGAAGGAGTTCCGCGCGCTGCTCGTGCGCACCTACAGCGGCGCGGTGTCGACAGTGAAAGACCATCAGGTGCAGATGCGGCCGTTTCGCGCCCAGCCCACCGACACCGACGTGCTGGTTCGTACACAGGTGGTGCCGTCGCGCGGCGACGCGATTCAGCTCGACTATCGGCTCGAAAAGAGCGACGCCAGCTGGAAGATCTACGATGTCAGCGTCCTTGGCGTGTGGCTGGTCGAAAACTACAAGAGCCAGTTCGCGAGCGAGGTCACGCAAAACGGCGTCGATGGGTTGATCAAGGCGCTGACAGACCGCAACCGTCAGCTTGAGACTGCAACCAGGAAATCGTGATCGGGATGATTTCGGACGCATGAAGCTCGACGTCGCGCGCATCTCCAATGACAACGCCGCCGCGTTGCTCGAACAGGGGCTCGCGGCAATTCGCGGTGGCGACGTCGCCTTCGATCTGAGCGAAGTCAAGGACTGCAACACGGCCGCGGTCGCGATGCTGCTTTTGTGGCAGCGCGAGGCGGGTGCGCGCGGCACCGTCTTGCATCTGACGGGACTGCCCGCCAATCTGAAGAGCCTCGCGCAGTTGTATGGCGTCGCGGCACTGGTCAACGACGGATGAGTGAACTTCGCTCTTGCGTTCGCGCCTGCAAGCGCGAGCGGCGTCGACCCGGCGACAGGCCCGCAGGGCCTGCCACCTGATCGGCCTCTGGCCCCGTAGAATTGCATTGTTCGCCGCCCCGAAAACCGGGGCGGCGGCGTTTCATGCCACTGACGCCCGCCATCGAAGCCATTGACGTCGCCAAGCGCTATGCGACCAAGGGCGCAGGCGTCACCGCGCTCGACGGCGTCAGCCTGCGCATCGAGCAGGGTGAATTCTTCGGTCTGCTTGGTCCCAACGGCGCCGGCAAGACCACGCTGATCTCGATCATCGCCGGGCTGGCGCGCGCTACGCGCGGAACGGTGACAGTGATGGGAAACGATGTCGTTCGCGACTACCGTGCGGCGCGTCGCAGTCTGGGCGTGGTGCCGCAGGAACTGGTGTTCGATCCCTTTTTCAGCGTGCGCGAGACGCTGCGCTTCCAGTCCGGGTACTTCGGCCTGCGCAGCAACGATGCGTGGATCGAGGAGGTGATGGCGAATCTTGACCTGACCGGCAAGGCTGACGCCAACATGCGCTCGCTATCGGGCGGCATGAAGCGGCGCGTTCTCGTCGCACAGGCGCTCGTGCATCGGCCGCCGGTGATCGTGCTCGACGAGCCCACTGCGGGTGTGGACGTTGAACTGCGCCAGGGTCTGTGGGCGTTCGTGCGCCGCCTGAATCGCGAAGGCCACACCATCGTGCTGACCACGCACTACCTCGAGGAGGCGCAGGAGCTGTGCAACCGAATCGCGATGCTGAAGGCAGGGCGCGTCATCGCGCTGGATGAGACGCGCGAACTGCTCAATCGCCTGGCCGACGTGCGCATCAGCATGCGGCTGAACGGCGCGTTGCCCGAGGCGTTGCGCGCGCGTGTGATCGAAGAAAGCGACACGCACGTCACACTGCGTCTCGGTGGCGCGTCCGAGGTGGAAAGCGTACTCGCCACCTGTCGCGCTGCCGGTTGCACCATCGATGAACTCGATGTTGGCCACGCCGATCTGGAAGACGTGTTCATGCAGCTGATGGCCGCGGCATCGCCTCGGCCGTTGGAAAGAAAGGCGGCGTGATGGCGGCACTCGTTCTCGACAGCTCCGGGTTCCGCACGCTGCTGTACAAGGAGGTGCTGCGTTTCTGGAAGGTCAGTTTCCAGACGGTCGCTGCACCCGTGCTTACCGGAGTGTTGTACCTGCTGGTATTCGGCCACGTGCTGGAAGCGCATGTCGAGGCGTTTCGGGGCGTCAGTTACACCGCATTCCTGATTCCCGGACTGGTGATGATGAGTGTGCTGCAAAACGCATTTGCCAACAGTTCGTCGTCGCTGATCCAGTCAAAGATCACCGGCAACCTGGTGTTCGTGCTGCTGCCGCCGCTGTCGAATCTGGAATTCTTCGGCGCCTATGTGTTCGCGTCGATCGCGCGCGGGCTGGTGGTGGGCGTCGGTGTGTTTGCAGTGACGCTTTGGTTCGCGCCGCTTTCAATCGAGGCCCCGCTTTGGATAGCCGTGTTTGCGCTGGCCGGCAGCGCGTTGCTGGGGGTACTGGGGCTGATTGCCGGCATCGTTTCAGACAAGTTCGATCAGCTGGCTGCGTTCCAGAATTTCATCATCATGCCGGCGACCTTCCTGTCCGGCGTCTTCTATTCCGTGCACGGGCTGCCGCCGTTCTGGCAGGCGGTGTCGCACTTCAATCCGTTCTTCTACATGGTGGACGGTTTTCGCTACGGTTTCTTTGCGCAGGCCGACGTGTCGCCATGGATCAGCCTGGTCGTCGTGATGGTCGCGCTGCTGATTGCATCGGCGATTTCGCTCACCATGCTCGAGCGCGGCTATAAGATCCGGAACTGATGCTTCCCTCCCCGGACGACGTCAAACGCTATATCGCTGCCGGCCTCGATTGCGACGTGCTGCAGGTCGACGGCGACGGTCAGCACTTCGATGCGCTGATCGTCAGCGCTGCATTTGAAGGCAAGAACCGAATCCAGCGGCATCAGCTTGTCTACGCTGCACTTGGCGAACGGATGCGCGCCGAAGTGCATGCGCTGTCGATGCACACGCTGACACCATCCGAATACGTACAGGCAGCGCGATGACACGCGTTTCACCGCGACTTCACAATCACTTGGCATGTGCCTCACGCTGGGCGGCGATCGTTCGCCTCGGCGGACCGCGTCTCGCGGGCCGCATCGAACCGAGGAGACTGTCATGCCCGATTCGCCGCGCTTCACCTCTGCCGTACGTCTGCGTTATCCGCAGCCGCAAGCAGCGCCACCTGTTCGACTCGCCGCGCCGGCCATGGACAAGCTGAAGATCCATGGCGGCGCGCCGCTGCGCGGCGAGATCGCCGCAGCCGGCGCCAAGAACGCCGCGTTGCCGATCATGGCGGCGGCGCTGCTGACGAAAGGTGCGCTGCGACTTTCCAACTTGCCAACACTGGCCGACATCGCGACCATGTCAAAGCTGTTGCGCGGGATGGGAGGTCGTATCGAACGTGACGCCGACGCCGTGACCGTCCAGGCCGCCGAGATCACCTCGACCGAAGCGCCGTACGAACTGGTCAAGACGATGCGCGCGTCGGTGCTGGTGCTGGGTCCGCTGGTGGCGCGCTTCGGCCGTGCGCGTGTGTCGTTGCCGGGTGGCTGCGCGATCGGCGCGCGCCCGGTCGATCAGCACATCAAGGGGCTGCAGGCTCTGGGCGCGGAGATCCGCATCGAGCAGGGCTACATCGTTGCCGAAGCCGCGCGCCTGAAAGGCACGCGCATTGTCACTGACATGGTGACGGTGACCGGCACCGAGAACCTGATGATGGCTGCCGCATTAGCCGACGGCGAAACGGTGATCGAGAACGCCGCGCGCGAGCCGGAGGTGATCGATCTCGCGCATTGCCTGAACGCCATGGGCGCGCGCGTGCGCGGCGCCGGCACTGACCGCATCGTGATCGACGGTGTGTCCGAACTGCACGGTGCAGACCATCGCGTGATGCCGGATCGGATCGAGACCGGCACGTTTCTGGTCGCGGCGACGGCCTGTGGCCAGTTCGGCGGCAGTGACATGCGACTGACACGCGCTGCACCGGATACGCTGGACGCGGTGCTGAACAAGCTGCGTGAGGCGGGCGCGCAGGTCGACATCGACGCCGAATCAATTCGCTTGAAGATGAACGATCGACCGCGCGCGGTCAGCCTGCGCACCGCGCCATTCCCGGCGTTTCCGACCGACATGCAGGCGCAGTTCATGGCGCTGGATTGCATGGCCGACGGCGTCGGTCGCATCACCGAGACGATCTTTGAAAACCGCTTCATGCACGTGCTGGAACTGCAGCGGCTTGGCGCGCACATCGACATTGAAGGCAACACCGCCATCGTGCACGGCGTGCCGAAGCTTTCGTCCGCACGCGTGATGGCGACCGATCTGCGCGCGTCTGCCAGCCTGGTGATCGCAGGGTTGATGGCGGAAGGAGAGACCCTCGTTGACCGCATCTACCATCTGGATCGCGGGTACGATCGGATGGAACAGCGCCTGGCGCAGCTTGGCGCGAGAATCGAGCGGGTAAATTGAATTTCTTGGCACAGAGACACAGAGAACACCGGGAAATGCGAGCTTTCTCTGTTCCCTCCGTGCCGTTGTGGTGATCATAGGTTTTCGAAGTGATTACTCTTGCGTTATCGAAAGGACGGATCTTCGACGAGACCGCGCCGCTGCTCGCACGCGCCGGCATCACGCCGCAGGAGGATCCGGAGGTCTCGCGCAAGCTGATCATCGGCACGTCGAATTCCGGCGTCCGCATCGTGGTCGTGCGCGCCTCCGATGTCCCCACTTATGTGCAGTACGGTGCTGCGGAGCTCGGCGTCGCCGGCAGGGACGTGCTGATGGAGCATGGCGGCGGCGGCCTGTATCAGCCACTCGACCTGGGCATCGCGAAATGCCGGCTGTGCGTCGCAGTGCCGGCCGGGTTCGACTACGCAAGCGCGGTGCGACGCGGCGCACGGCTACGCGTTGCCACCAAGTACGTGGCGAGCGCGCGCGAGCACTTTGCGTCCAAGGGCGTGCACGTCGACGTGATCAGACTGTACGGCTCGATGGAACTCGCACCGCTGGCGGGACTGGCCGATGCGATCGTCGATCTCGTCTCCAGCGGTGGAACATTGCGTGCCAACAACCTGATCGAGGTCGAGCAGATCGCCGCCATCAGTTCACGGCTGATCGTGAACCAGGCTGCGCTGAAGCTCAAGCGCGACGAATTGATGCCGGTCATCGAGCAGCTGGAAGCCGCGGTGCGAGCATGAAGATGCGCCGACTCGACACGCGCGCAGCGGATTTCGACGCTGCATTTGCACAACTCGTCGCGCATGATTCTGCGATCGACCGCGAAATCGAGCGCGCGGCCGAGGCGATTGTCGAGGACGTGCGAGTGCGTGGTGATGCAGCCGTGCTTGAAACCACGAATCGCCTCGACCGCATGTCCGCTCCCTCTGTGGCGGCGCTCGAAATATCGACGCGCGAAATGCAGACCGCACTCGATGCGCTGGCGGTCGAAGACCGGTCTGCGCTCGAGGCGGCAGCACGCCGCATCCAGACGTTTCACGAGAGGCAGCGGGCGGAGTCGTGGACGATCAGAGAAGCCGACGGCACCGAACTCGGCCAGCGCGTGACCCCGCTCGACAGCGTGGGCGTGTACGTGCCGGGCGGACTGGCGGCGTATCCGTCATCGGTGCTGATGAACGTCATTCCGGCGCAAGTCGCGGGCGTGAAGGACATCGTGATGGTGTCGCCCACGCCGGACGGCGAGCGCAACCGGCTGGTGCTCGCCGCGGCAAGCCTGGCCGGCGTGACACGCGCGTTCGCGATCGGCGGTGCGCAGGCGGTGGCTGCATTGGCGTACGGCACGGCGACCGTGCCGCGCGTCGACAAGGTCGTAGGTCCCGGCAACGCGTATGTCGCGGCAGCCAAACGACGCGTGTTCGGCGTGGTCGGCATCGACATGATCGCCGGCCCGAGCGAGATCCTGGTGATCTGCGACGGCAAGACCGATCCCGACTGGATCGCGATGGATCTGTTTTCTCAGGCCGAGCACGACGAACTCGCGCAGGCGATCCTGTTGACGCCCGACGCCAGCTTCATCGAGGCCGTGGCCGCGTCGATTGCCAAGCTTTTGCCGACAATGCCGCGGCGCGCGATCATCGAAAAGAGCCTAGCGGGTCGCGGTGCGCTCATCCTGACCGCGAGTCTTGAAGAAGCCTGCGCCGTTGCCGACCGCATTGCGCCGGAACATCTGGAGATCTCCACGGACGCGCCCGAACAGTGGGCAGAAAAGATTCGCCATGCCGGCGCAATATTTCTCGGCCGCTATTCGTCCGAGTCGCTTGGCGACTACTGCGCCGGTCCCAACCACGTGCTGCCGACTGCGCGCACCGCGCGCTTCTCCTCGCCGCTCGGCGTGTACGACTTCCAGAAGCGCACCAGCCTGATCCGCGTATCGCCGCAGGGCGCGCAGACGCTCGGCCGCATCGCATCGCGGCTGGCCCAGGGCGAGCGCTTGCCCGCGCATGCGCAAAGCGCGGAACTGCGCTTCGGCAAATGAACGCGACGACGGGCGTGCGCCCGGACCTCTCGATCATCCGCGATGACATCCGTGCGATCAGCGGTTACCACGTGCTGCCGGCAGCGGGGTTCATCAAGCTCGACGCGATGGAAAACCCGTTCGGCTTGCCGGCTGCGGTCGCGCATGAACTCGGCGCGCGGCTGGCGCAAGTGGCATTGAACCGCTACCCACCTGCGAATCCGGACGCGTTCAAGGCGAAACTGGCGCACGCAGTGGGTCTGCCGGCGGGCATGCGGTTAATGCTCGGCAACGGCTCCGATGAACTGATCCATCTCGTGATCCAGACCTGTGCCAGGCCCGGGACAACCATTATTTCGCCGTGGCCGAGCTTCGCTATGTACGAGATGAGCGCGCTGTTCGATGGCTGCCACTTTGTTGGTGTTCCGCTGCGGAGGGACTTTTCGCTCGACCGTGACGCGATGTTGACGGCAATCGCGGCGCATCGACCGGCGGCGATCTTCATTTCGTGGCCCAACAATCCGACCGGCAATCTCTTCGATCGCGCCGCAGTCGAAGAGATCCTCGACGCCGCGCCGGGTCTGGTTGTGCTCGACGAGGCGTATCTGCCCTTCGCGCAAGACACCTGGATGCCGCAACTGCTGTCGCGGCCGAACCTGCTGGTACTGCGGACACTCTCCAAGCTCGGACTGGCCGGCATCCGGCTCGGCTATCTGTGCGGAGACCCCGCCTGGATTGAACAGTTCGATAAAGTGCGCCCGCCATACAACGTCAATGTGCTGACGCTCGCGACGGCGGAGTTCATGCTCGACCAGATGCCGTTGCTCGATGGACAGGCGGCCGCGCTTCGTGCTGAACGCGCGCGGCTGTTGACGGCCCTTCGTGCTTTCGCCGCGGCGACGGCATTCGACTCGGCCGCCAACTTTGTCCTGTTTCGCGTCGCCGATGCCGACGGCGTCTTTGCACGCCTCAAGGAGCGCGGCATACTGATCAGGAATGTCTCGCGCATGCATCCGCTGCTCGCCGGCTGCCTGCGCACCACCGTCGGAACGCCGGCTGAAAATGATGCGTTCATCGATGCCTTGAAAGCGAGCCTGAGTTGAACCCATGACCGCGCGCATCGCCGAAGTCGTCCGCAACACCAGGGAAACGCAGATCCGTGTTGTCGTCAATCTCGACGGCAGCGGGCAGAGCCAGCTTGCGACTGGCATCGGGTTCTTTGACCACATGCTCGACCAGGTGGCGCGCCACGGTGCACTCGACCTGACGGTGGAGGCCAAGGGTGACCTGCACATCGATGGCCATCACACAGTGGAAGATGTCGGCATCACATTCGGGCAGGCACTGGCGCAGGCAGCGGGCGACAAGAGGGGCATCCGCCGCTACGGTCATGCCTATGTGCCGCTCGACGAAGCACTGTCGCGCGTGGTGATCGACCTGTCCGGCCGGCCGGGGCTCGAATGGCACGTGCCGTTTACGCGCGCAATGATCGGCGGGTTCGATGTCGACCTGGCGCACGAATTCTTCCAGGGTTTCGTCAATCACGCGTTGGTCACGCTGCACGTCGACAATCTGCGTGGCGACAACGCGCACCATCAGTGTGAGACGGTGTTCAAGGCGTTCGCGCGCGCATTGCGGGCGGCGCTCGAAGTCGATCCGCGCGTGGCCGGTGTGGTTCCTTCCACCAAAGGAACTTTGTGATCCGCGATCTGTGACCCGCGAGGAGCGGCACCCGGACGGACACGGCAGGGACAAAGGATCACGAATCACGATGATCGCTGTCGTCGATTACGGCATGGGCAACCTGCGCTCGGTGGCGAAAGCGCTCGAGCACGTCGCACCGAAGGAGTCGATCGTGGTGTCCTCGGACGCGGCAGTGATCAACTCCGCCACACGGGTCGTCTTCCCGGGCCAGGGCGCCATGCCCGATTGCATGCATTACCTGCGCCAGGCCGGGCTGGAAGACGCGGTGCGCAAGGCGATTCAGGTCAAGCCGGTTCTGGCGGTCTGTATCGGCGAGCAGATGCTGTTCGACTACTCGGAGGAGTCGCGTACGCTGGGCGCAACCACGCCTGGCCTGGGCCTGTTTCCCGGCGCGGTGGTCCGTTTTCGCGACGCGGACATGCGACACGGTGGGGTCCGGCTGAAAGTGCCGCACATGGGCTGGAACCGCGTGCGACAGGCGCACCCGCACCCGCTCTGGGCCGGCATCGACGACGGCGATTACTTCTACTTCGTCCATAGCTATTACGTCGCGCCCGCCGATCAGCGACTGACGGTCGGCGATTCGGACTATGGTGTGACCTTTACCTGTGCGGTCGCGCGGGATAATATTTTCGCCACGCAGTTCCATCCCGAAAAAAGCGCCGCCTCCGGACTCAGGCTTTACGAGAACTTCACCCGCTGGAATCCCTGATTCTGGCCCCTCCGGCGCCTTCCACTGTCCCCGCTCGCAGCGACGATTCGACCCCGCGCTGTACCCCCAAGATCTCAATGCTGCTGATTCCCGCCATCGACCTGAAAGACGGCAAGTGCGTTCGCCTGCGCCAGGGCGATATGAAGGACGTCACCGTGTTCTCGGAAGACCCGGTCGCGATGGCCCGGCACTGGCTCGAACAAGGGGCGCGGCGCCTGCACATCGTCGATCTGAACGGCGCGCGCACGGGACGCCCGGTCAACGAAGGCGTGATCAAGCGAATCGTCAAGGCGGTCGGCGAAGACGTGCCGGTGCAACTGGGCGGCGGTATCCGCGACATGGACACGATCGAACGCTATATCGATGATGGCGTGCGCTACGTCGTGATCGGCACCGCCGCGGTCAAGAATCCCGGCTACCTCCACGACGCCTGCAGCGCATTCGGCGGCCATGTGATCGTGGCCCTGGACGCCAAAGGAGGCAAGGTGATGACCGATGGCTGGAGCAAGCTGACCGGCCACGACGTGATCGACCTGGCAAAGAAGTTCGAGGATTACGGGGTCGATGCGATCCTGTACACCGACATCGGTCGCGACGGGATGCTCTCCGGCGTCAACATCGAGGCGACGGTCGAGCTCGCGCGCGCGGTCAAGATTCCGGTGATCGCCAGCGGTGGCGTCGCCGGCATGGCAGACATCGAGCAGTTGTGCACCGTCGAAGACGAAGGTATCGAGGCCGCGATACTGGGCCGCGCGCTTTACGAAGGCACGCTCGATTTCAAGACCGCGCAGACGCGCGCGGATGCGCTCAGAGAGGACGGCTGACCCCGCCCGGGCCCGTTGTCGCGCATACGCCGCGGACCAGTACGTGCGCCGGCGGACGAACGCACCCGGAATCTCGTCAGCGCCTCACTTCACCTGCAACCGGGCGACGTAGTCGAGCAGGGCGGCGACGCGGTTGCGCACATAGACTTCCGGATCGTACGGAACGTCCATGTAATCACCAGCCGCTTTCGCGAGATAGTCCGCGCCCCAGATCGGCATATCGCGTGGCCCATGCAGTGCGACTGCCTGCCGCCCGTCGATTACTTCATACAGCCGCTGGTACGGAAACACGCCGCCGTTCTTCTTCGCGACGGCCGACAGGTCCGACGAACTCTTGGTCAGGTACGAGTTGTAAGGCCCGTCACCGTGACCCTTGGTCCCGTGGCACCCGGCGCAGTTCGAATCGTATTCCCGCTTGCCGAAGTCGGATTTCCCCTGCGCCAGTGCAGCGCTGGTCGCGCAAAGCAGTGACAGTCCAACAAGCGCGGCGGTGATAAGAGGAGAACGTTTCATTTGCAGCCTCCTGACGCCATTGCCGAGAGCGCTGGCGGGCTCCTCCCGCCGGCGGGAAGGCCATCTCATCACTCCTTCCACTTGCAGATTGGCCCGCTCGGTTTCTGACAACTTGACCGCGGTCAGCCGGGGTGACGAAGTCGCCCGGACGCCTCGGGTGCCATGTCCGTTCGGCGAGACGCGTCGCGCGTGGCGACCTGCTCGCTTTGGCGGGCTCCGAATAAATGCGTCGGCTAACCAAATCAGCAGTGTGGCTTCGGGCTCGGTATCCTTGAGCCCGAATTGCGGCCAAGCGCCATGCTCGCCAAACGCATCATTCCCTGCCTCGACGTGACCGCCGGCCGTGTGGTCAAGGGGGTCAATTTCGTCCAGTTGCGCGATGCCGGCGATCCGGTCGAAATCGCGCGGCGCTATGACGAGCAGGGCGCCGACGAGCTGACGTTCCTCGACATCACGGCGAGCTCGGATCAGCGCGACATCATCCTGCATGTCATCGAGTCGGTCGCCGAGCAGGTATTCATTCCACTCACGGTCGGCGGCGGCGTGCGCAAGGTTGAGGACGTGCGCCGCCTTCTCAATGCCGGTGCCGACAAGATTTCGATCAACACCGCCGCAGTGCAGGATCCGCAGCTTGTCGCCGAGGCGACCGCGCGCTTCGGATCGCAGTGCATTGTCGTGGCGATCGACGCGCGGCGTCGCCAGGCGCATGACGCCTCGAAAGGCTGGGAGGTGTTCACCCACGGCGGCCGGACGCCCACCGGGCTGGACGCAGTCGGCTGGGCGCGCAGGGTGAGCGACCTGGGCGCCGGTGAAGTCCTGCTGACCAGCATGGACCGCGACGGCACCAAACTCGGTTTCGACCTCGAGCTCACACGCGCGGTCTGTGACGCGGTGCCGATTCCGGTGATTGCCTCCGGCGGCGTGGGCACCTTGCAGCATATGGCCGATGGGATCACCCGCGGCGGCGCCGATGCAGTCCTGGCGGCATCGATCTTCCACTACGGTGAATTCACGGTGCGGCAGGCCAAGCAGTTCATGGCGGCGCAGGGCATTGCGATGAGGCTTTCATGAGCATGCCGGCTCGCCCCACGGCAGTCCCGAGCGCCTCCGAACGGCGCGAATCCCTGGCGTGCATCGACGAGGTCGCCCAATGAACTGGCTGGACGACGTCGTCTTTGACGAGCGCGACCTGGTGACCGTGATCGCGCAGGACGCCGCCAGCGGGCGCGTGCTGATGGTCGCGTGGGCGAACCGCGAGGCGCTCGCCGAAACGGCTTCGACCGGCCAAGCGGTGTATTACTCACGTTCCCGGGCGAAGCTATGGCGCAAGGGCGAGGAATCGGGCCATCGGCAGCAAGTGAAGGAGATGCGCCTCGACTGCGACGGCGATGTCATCCTCTACCGGGTCGAGCAGGGCGGCGGCATCGCCTGCCATACTGGCCGCGAGAGCTGCTTCTTCCGCAGGCTTGACGGGGACTCCTGGCGCACGGTCGATCCGGTACTGAAGGACCCCGACCTCATCTACCGCAAATGAACGACGAAACACTGCGCAAACTCGCCGACATCATCGAATCGCGCAAGGGCGGCGATCCGGACAAGTCGTATGTCGCGCGCCTGTTTGCGGGCGCGCCGGACTCGATCCTGAAGAAGATTGGCGAGGAGGCGACCGAGACCGTGATGGCGGCGAAGGACGGCCTGCCGGACCGCATCGTCGCCGAGACCGCCGACCTCTGGTTTCATTGCCTGGTCATGCTGGCGCACCATGGCCTGCGCCCCGAACAGGTCCTGGCCGAACTCGATCGCCGTGCCGGAACGTCCGGGCTGGAAGAGAAAGCGGCGCGCAAAGCCCGCGCCCGCGACGCCTGACGCCGACGCCTGTCAGCCGACTGCCAACTCCCAACTGCCCTTATGACGCACGATCCGAACTGCATCTTCTGCCGAATTGCCAAAGGCGAACTGCCCGCCAAGAAGGTTCACGAGGACGACGACTTCGTCGTCTTCCCCGACATCCATCCTGCCGCACCGGTACATCTGCTGATGGTGCCGAGGGAACACTTCGCGACGCTCGCGGACGCAGACGAGAAACATGAAAAGCTGTTGGGTAGAATGTTGCTCCTCGCACCGCGGCTGGCACGAGAACAGGGCGCCACGAATGGATACCGTGTCGTCATCAATAATGGCCCGGACGGCGGGCAAGAGGTCTATCACTTGCACGTGCACGTGCTGGGCGGCGCCCGGCCGTGGAAACGTCTGTAGGAGCTGACAATGGGTTCGTTCTCGATTTGGCACTGGTTGATCGTCTTGCTGGTCATCGTGCTGGTGTTTGGCACCAGCAAGCTGAAGAACATCGGCAAGGATCTCGGCGGCGCGATCAAGGGCTTCAAGGAAGGCATGGCCGAGGGCAATGCCGAAGCTTCCAAGCCCGCGGCGAAGGTCGAAGAGAGCAAGCAGGTCGGTGGTCAGACCATCGACGTGCAGGCCAAGGAAAAGTCGTCTTCCTGATCGACTCCGATCGATTGCGCGGGCGAGCGTGACGGGCAGCGGGCCACGTCACTCGTTATCTGCTGACCCGCGCGGTATCCATCCATGTTCGATTTCAGCTTCGGTGAACTGGCGGTCATCGGCTCCGTGGCGCTCATCGTCCTCGGCCCTGAGCGATTGCCCAAGGTTGCGCGCACTGTGGGCGACTGGCTCGGCAAGGCGCAGCGTTACGTCAGCCAGGTCAAGTCGGACATCAATCGCGAGATCGAACTTTCGGAACTCAAGAAACTGCAGGAGGAAGCGCGCACTGCCGCGCAATCGGTGCAGTCCGCGGTGCAGGGCGCCGAAGCGGACTTGAACAAGGCCGCGAGCGACATCAGCGCGTCCACTGAAGCGGCATCGTCCACCGACTATTCGTGGGAAGGTGCGGGCGAGAGCTGGCAGCGCCAGACCTTTCCCAAGCGCTACAAGCCCGGTCCGTCGGTTGATGAACTCGCGGAAGAAATCGCGCGACTCAAACGCGAACTCGCGCGGCCGGACGCATACGCGGGGACCCGGCGCAAGTACGCGCCGCGGGGTCGCGTCAATCGCCCGCGCATTCGCCGATGAGCACACCCCCTCCGGCGCCGGAAGCGCCCGATCAGGAACAAAGCTTCCTGTCGCACCTGATCGAATTGCGCCAGCGCCTGGTGCGGGCAGCGTTTGCGGTGGTGATTGTCTTCCTCGCGCTGACGCCGTTCATGAAGCAGATCTTCGAACTGCTGTCGGAACCGATGATGATGGCCTTGCCGGCCGGCACCAAGCTGCTCGCCACCGGCGTGATCACGCCCTTCCTGGTGCCGCTGAAGGTCACGCTGTTTTCGGCCTTTCTGATCGCGTTGCCGTACGTGCTTTATCAGGCGTGGGCATTTGTTGCGCCAGGCCTGTACCAGCACGAGAAGAAGCTCGCAGCGCCGGTCATCATCACCAGCGTTCTGATGTTCGCGCTCGGCGTGGCGTACTGCTATTTCATCGTGTTCGGCGTCGTGTTCCGCTTCATCGCTGGATTTGCGCCTTCGACGGTCAATGTGGCGCCGGATATCGAGGCGTATTTCAGTTTCGTGATGACGATGTTCCTCGCTTTTGGGGTGGCATTTGAAATGCCGATCGCGGTCGTGCTGCTGATACGTTTCGGCATTGCCTCGGTCGAAAAGCTCAGGCAGGCACGGCCGTATGTGATCGTCGGCGCATTCATCGTTGCCGCGATCTTCACGCCGCCCGACGTGCTGTCGCAGTTGCTGCTGGCTGTGCCGCTGTGCTTGCTGTACGAACTCGGCCTTCAATGCGGCCGGTTTGTCACGCCGCGCGGTGAGGCAGAACAAGCGGCGACCGAAAGCAGTTCTTCCTGAACTGTCAGATCGCAGCCGCCCGCGCGACCAAGCACGCATGAGGACAGCTCAAATTGTGTTCGCACTCCTCGTGCTGATCGGGGCGAGTGCGTTCGCGCAAAGGCTTCAGATCGTGCCGGACGACGATGTCGATCTGGCTCGCGGCTGGGCCGCATATCAGGCGGCCGATCGGATCAAGGCGCTCACCCACTTCCGGAAGGCGGCTGAACGCAACCAGCGCGTCGCGCAGTTCAACCTCGCCGTAATGCTCGTCAATGGCGACGGCACGCGCGCTGACCCGCGGGAGGGCGTGGTCTGGCTGCGCAAGGCGGCAGAAAACGGTCTGGCGCGGGCTCAGTATTCGCTCGCCGTGATGTATGACCGCGGCGAGAACGTCGGCAAGTCGCCCGCTGACGCGACAACCTGGTACCTCAAGGCTGCCGAGCAGGGCTGGCGTGATGCGCAGGTCAGCGCGGCCACGCAGTTCTTTCTTGGCCGCGGCGCGCCCAGGGATTACCGACAGGCCGCCAAATGGTACGAGCGCGCAGCGGAGCAGGGGGACGAAGGCGCCTGCTACATCATTGCCAGCATGTACGAGAACGGCGACGGCGTCGTTAAGAGTCTCGAACGCGCCGTCTACTGGTATGTGCAGGCGGCGGCGCACGGCGACGAGGTTGCAAAGGTCAAGGCGCGCGAACTGGCGGCGCGCATCAGGGCGAACTAAGCCTACTTCCGCTCCTGTGGAATCGGTCGTTCGCCGACGGTCACATCGAGATCGACCTCGCGGCCGGCCCGCAGGACCTTGACCTTGGCAACGCTGCCGGGCGCAAGCTGCGCAATCTGATTCAGCATCCCGGGCGTGTCGCGCACGCTGACGTTGTTGATCGACAGCATCACGTCACCCGGTTCCATGCCGGCGCGGCCCGCGGGGGCGCTGCGCTGGACGCCGCGCACCACCACGCCCTCGTTGCGCGCGAGTTTCAGTGCTTCCACCAGTTCGGGCGTGATGTCGACCGGCTCGATGCCGAAATATCCGCGCACGACCTTCCCCGATTTGATCAACTGTTCCATCACCTGGGTGACGATCGTCGACGGTATCGCAAACCCAATGCCGATTGAGCCGCCGCTGCGCGAGTAGATTGCCGAGTTGATACCTACCAGGTTGCCGTTGCTGTCCACCAGCGCGCCGCCGGAATTGCCCTGGTTGATCGCCGCATCGGTCTGGATAAAATTTTCAAAGCGATTGATGCCGAGATTGTTGCGTCCGAGTGCGGAGACAATGCCCATCGTCACCGTCTGGCCCACATCAAAGGGATTGCCGATTGCGAGCACGACATCGCCGACCGACAGCACCTCCGCGCGGCCGAAAGTGATGACGGGCAGCTTCGGCGCATCGATCCGCAGCACCGCCAGATCGGTCTCGGGGTCGGCACCGATCAGTTTTGCGTCGAAGCGGCGACCATCAGCGAGCGCAATCGCAATCTCGTCGGCTGCCTGCACCACGTGGTGGTTGGTCAGGATGTAGCCGTCGGCCGACGCGATGACGCCCGAACCCAGGCTCGAAATCCGCTCTGACTGGCCGCGCCCCCGATCGCCAAAGAAACGTTCGAACAGCGGATCGTCGATGGCCGGCGTGTGGCGGATCTCTTTCGTCGTGTAGACGCTGACGACGGCCGGCATTGCCCGCTTGGCGGCATCCGAATACGAACTGGCCAGCCCGGCGCGGCCCGGCGGGCTGGCGACCTGCTGGATCGACACCTCGCGCACCATCGGCGTGGAAACCTGCAATGGCGTGCGTCGCAGCCATTCGGGTTTCAGCGTGGTGACGATGAAAAGCACAGCGAGGCCGACGGTGGTCGCCTGCGCGAACACCAGCCAGAGGCGGCGGAGCATGCGAAAAGGCAGTCCTCAGATTGAAGAGCAACGATTGTATCGGCGCGGTGCGGCCGAGCCGGGCGGTGCGCCAGAACAAGACCGGGCGCATAGCGCCCCGTCGGCGGCGAATTGACTGCTATTTCTTCCTTACCGCGTCGCGGATTTCACGCAGGAGGACGACGTCTTCCGATGGCGCGGCGGGCGGCGCCGGCGGTGCCTCGCGCTTCATCTTGTTCATCGCCTTGACCATCCAGAAGATGATGAACGCCAGAATGATGAAGTTGATCGAAACCGTCACGAAGCTTCCCCACGCAAACACCGTCCCCACTTTCTGCGCGTCGGCCAGCGTGGCTCCGGCCGGCACATTGCCGGACAGAACCCAGTACTTGTTGGAGAAGTCGATCTGCCCACCAGCGATGAAGTTGACGATCGGCATGATCACGTCCTTCACCAGCGAGTCGACGATCTTGCCGAACGCGGCGCCGATGATCACGCCGACCGCCAGATCCATCACGTTGCCCTTGAGGGCAAACTCACGAAACTCACTTCCAATGCTCATTCTTTGAACTCCTCCCGAAAGCCGCCGGTCTGGACGGGCCAGCGGCAGAGTGATTATCGCCCGCAGGTTTTCCGCCGAAGCGTCCGCGATCGCCTGAGGTGGCGATGCGCCGATTCGGTCTTGTGTGGTTGACATACCGGTCTGCCAGGACAACGCGACCGTATACGGTAAAATCCCGCGCCGCGCGCGGTTTGCGCCCGCTTTTCCCGTCCTCCTTCGCAAAGAATCCCATGTCCATGACTGAATCGAACGATGCCGTCGATGACAGCCGGCGCGCCGCGCTGCTGATGACCGGTGTCGTGGGTGGTGCGGGCTGTGTTGCAGCCGCGGTTCCGTTCGTAGCCTCGCTTACGCCCTCGGAGCGCGCCAAGGCGGCGGGCGCGCCGGTGGTCGCAGATCTCTCGCAACTTGCGCTAGGCGAGAAAATGACCGTCGAGTGGCGCGGCAAGCCGGTCTGGGTCTTGCGGCGGACGCCGGAAATGCTTGCGTCGCTGAAGAAGACGGAAGGCGAAGTCGCCGACCCGGCGTCAAAACGCACGGCGTTTCCAACGCCCGCCTATGCGATGAACGAGTATCGGTCGATCAAGCCCGAATACTTCATTGCGATCGGCATCTGCTCGCACCTCGGCTGCAATCCGCTCGGACCGCTGGCCGCGGGAGCGGCCGCGCCGCTCGGCAACGACCCCGGCTTTCTCTGTCCTTGCCACGGCTCGACCTTTGACGTGGCGGGTCGCGTGTTCAAGAACAAGCCGGCGCCTGACAATCTTGAGGTGCCGCCGCACAAATACCTGTCCGACACCGTCGTGCTGATCGGCGACGACTCCAAGGCCTGAACGGGGACCGCACGATGGGACTGCACAAGACCGAATACAAGGGCCTGCTCGGGTGGTTCGATGCGCGTATGCCGACGCTGATGTCGGAATACAAGAAACACCTTGCTGAGTATTACGCGCCGAAGAATCTCAACTTCTGGTACATCTTTGGCGGGCTGGCGATCACCGCGCTGGTGATGCAGATCGCGACCGGCATCTTTCTCACCATGAACTACAAGCCGGACGCGGCCAGTGCATTTGCGTCGGTCGAGTACATCATGCGCGAAGTGCAAGGCGGGTGGTTCATCCGCTACATGCATTCCACGGGGGCGTCGTTCTTCTTCATCGTCGTCTACCTGCACATGTTCCGCGGTTTGCTGTATGGCAGTTACCGCAAGCCGCGTGAACTGGTGTGGATCTTCGGTTGCCTGATCTTCCTGAGCCTGATGGGCGAAGCGTTCTTCGGCTACCTGCTGCCGTGGGGCCAGATGAGCTACTGGGGTGCGCAGGTGATCGTCAACCTGTTCGGTGCCATTCCGGTGATCGGTCCGGACCTGGCGGTTTTGATCCGTGGCGACTACGTGATTGGCGACGCGACGCTCAACCGCTTCTTCGCGTTCCATGTGATCGCGATTCCGCTTGTGCTGCTGGGCCTGGTCGTTGCCCATATTCTGGCGCTGCATGACGTCGGATCGAACAATCCGGACGGCATGGAGATCAAGGACACGCTGGATCCGAAGACCGGAAGGCCGCTCGACGGGATCCCGTTTCACCCGTACTACACGGTGCACGATATCTACTGGCTGTCGCTGTTCCTCATTGCGTTCTTCGCCGTGCTGTTCCTGGCGCCTGAAATGGGCGGTTACTTCCTCGAGTGGAACAACTTCATCCCAGCCGATCCGTTCCAGGGCCCGCTCCACATTGCGCCGGTGTGGTATTTCACGCCGTACTACTCGATCCTGCGCGCCACCACCGAGTACTTCATGTGGGTGCTTGCGGCCTTCACGGTCGCGTACGCGCTGCTGGTGTTCCTTTCCCTGAAGAACTCGGCCGCTCGGATCGCCACGCTCGGCATCGCTCTGATTCTGGTCGTGTTCATGGTCGTTCCGGGGCTCAAGCTCGATCCGAAGTTCTGGGGCGTGGTGCTGATGGGCGTGTCGGTATTGATCTTCTTCGGCCTGCCGTGGCTGGATCAGTCGCCAGCACGGTCGATTCGCTACCGGCCCGGCTGGCACTTCTGGTGTCTGATCGCGTTCGTGGTCATATTTCTGGTGCTCGGCTACTTCGGCACGCAGCCGCCGGAAGACACCCGCAACCTGATGTCGCAGGTGCTCACCTTCCTGTATCTCGCATTCTTCCTGCTGATGCCCTGGTGGAGCCGGATGGGCGAGTTCAAACCCGTGCCCGCCCGCGTCACGTTCGCGGCGCACTGACGGGAAGAGGAACAACAACATGAAGAAGTTGATTGCATCGGTCGCGGCGTCGGTTGCGTTGGTGATCTTCGCCAGCATCGGATCGAACGCCCGCGCTTCGGGCGCCGAGATCCACCTGGATCACTGGCCCGAGGCCCGCGCGCACGACCTGGCCGCACTGCAGAACGGTGCACGCCTTTTCGCGAACTACTGCCTGAACTGCCACAGCGCGAATCTGATGCGCTGGAACCGTCTGCAGGACATTGGCCTGGATGAGCGCCAGATCAAGGATTTCCTGATTTTCGGCAACCAGAAAGTCGGCGACCTGATGACAGTGTCCTTGCGGCCGAGGGACGCCAAGGCATGGTTCGGCAAGGCGCCCCCCGATCTGTCCGTGATCACACGCGCGCGCACGTCATTCGAATACAAGGGCACCGACTACCTCTACACATTGCTGCGCGGGTACTACCGTGACGCATCAAGCCCGACCGGCTGGAACAATGTCGCTTATCCGAGCATCGCGATGCCGCACATTCTGTGGGAGCGACAGGGGCCGCGCGAACTGACGATTGAGCGCGTGCTGCATGTCGAGGACGAAAAGACGAAGACCTCGTCGTCGGTGCGTCAACTATCCGTCTTCGACGATGCCGGCAACGCAACCGTCACCCGGACGCCGCTCAAGGGTCACTTCGATGAGTCGACTGAGGTCAGCTTCAAGCCGGCCGATACCGCAGCGGCGCGCCAGTTCGACGCTGACGTGGCCGACCTGGTCGCCTATCTGAATTTCATGACCGATCCAAGCGGAGCGACCCGCGTGCGGATCGGCGTATGGGTGCTGGTGTTTCTATCCTTCTTCACGGTCCTTGCCTGGTGGCTGAACCGAACGTACTGGAAGGACATCAAGTAGCCGCTCGGCACAGCCGCGCCGAGCGGCTGCGCCGTTGATTGCGGGGTGAGGCGACTGCCTCACCCTGAATTGTTTTCAAGGGATGACTAATGATGGTGCTCTATTCCGGAACCACCTGCCCGTTCTCGCAGCGCTGCCGCTTTGTCCTTTTCGAAAAGGGCATGGACTTCGAAATCAAGGACGTCGATCTGTTCAACAAGCCCGAGGACATCAATGTGATGAATCCTTACGGGCAGGTGCCGATCCTGGTCGAGCGTGACCTGATCCTGTACGAGTCGAACATCATCAACGAATACATCGACGAGCGCTTCCCGCACCCGCAGCTGATGCCGGCCGACCCGGTGATGCGCGCGCGCGCGCGGCTGTTCCTGTTCAATTTTGAGCGCGAGCTGTTCGTTCATGTGCAAACGCTGGAGAACAGCAACAACCAGAAGGCGGTCGACAAGGGCAAGCTCCTGATCCGCGACCGTTTGACGCAACTCGCGCCGATCCTGCTGAAGAACAAGTACATGCTCGGCGACGACTTCTCGATGCTCGATGTCGCGATCGCACCGTTGCTGTGGCGGCTGGATCACTACGGGATCGACCTGCCCAAGAGCGCCGCGCCACTGATGAAGTATGCCGAACGAATCTTCAGCCGGCCGGCCTATATCGAGGCGCTGACGCCGAGCGAAAAGGTCATGCGGCGCTAAGGGCGTCCGCAGTTGGCAGTCTTCAGTCGGCAGCTGTTGCGCTCCCGGCGTATCGTCGTGCCTGATAACTGCCGACCGCCGACTGACCTATGTCTGAAGTCTCCACCAAGCCTTACCTGATCCGCGCCATCTACGACTGGTGCACCGACGCTGGATTCACGCCCTACGTCGCGGTCGCCGTCGATGAATCGGTGCGAGTGCCGGTGGAGTTCGTCAAGAACGGCGAAATCGTTCTGAACCTGTCCGCGCTTGCGACCAACCGGCTGAAGATCGGCAATGACACGATCGAGTTCCAGGCGCGCTTCAGCGGCGTGCCGCGCGAGGTGTACGTGCCGATCGGTCGCGTGATTGCCGTGTACGCACGCGAGAACGGGCAGGGAATGGCATTTGAGGTGCCGCGTGGTGAGACGGCGGGAGGAGCCATGGCGACTGCGCCGGCGATGTTGCCGTCTGCGGCGGAAAGTGCGCGCGAACGCGGATCGCTGGTGCCGGTCGAAACGGCGACCAACGCGCGCACCGAACCTAATCCGGAACCGACGCCGCCAGCGCCGAAGCCCGGCGATCGGCCGAAGCTCACGCGCGTCAAATAAGGCGATTCCGGACGCTGCGCGCCGGAATCGCGGCGCTCGTCTGAGCAGACT
>Ga0209682_10000081_pt1 | contig 28832 bp, 21 predicted proteins | sample DOMMetBare2Fresh_2_FD_187471 | JGI IMG/M metagenome (GOLD analysis project Ga0209682, IMG submission 187471) | Wetland sediment microbial communities from St. Louis River estuary, USA, under dissolved organic matter induced mercury methylation -... | ecosystem: Environmental > Aquatic >... | reverse complement strand
CGCGCTCCACCGAGGCCATGTCGAACCCGAGATGGGTTTGCCGGTCCACCGGCCGGCCGTTGTAGACGTAGGAGCGCTGGTCCGCGAACGCGGCCTTGATGGCGGCGTTGCGCATGGGCACGAACGGCTCGTCCCAGAGGAACCGCGGCGCCGAACGGCCTCCCAGCGCGACCAGGGTCTCCGCGTTCTTCTTGCGGAGGCCGCGGTTGATCTCCAGATAGTTGGCCAGCAGGTTCCCCCGGTCCACCACCTCGGGCGACTGCGACAGGATCTCGGGGACGACCTTGTTGAGGAACTTGTCGTCGAGCTGGATCGTGTCGGTCTTCGGCGGATGCGGCGTGAACTTGTCGACGAAGCCGGCCTCGGCCCGGTTCCCCACGTCGTCGAGAGCGACGAGGCGGATGCGGGAGGCATCGCCCAGGTCCCAGGGCACGGCGAACAGGGCGAAGCGGAGCTGCTTGTCCTGACTTCCCGGAAGCGGAAAGCCCGGGAACCAGAACGCGCCGGACTGCACGCCGTCGCGAACCGCCCCCTCGCCGACCCGGTAGACCACCGCCTCACAGCCCCCCTGCTCCACGTAGTGGAAGCTCGACTGGATCTCCAGCGTGGGCGGCGCCAGGCGGACCGGCAGCTCGATCTCGGCCACGGCCGGCGCGGGATGGCGCAGCCAGCTCCCGGCGCGCTCGGCGGTGACGCGGATCCTGGCCGTTCCGGAGCGCAATCCCGAGACCGTCTCGCGCCCCACCTCGACCGTCATCTCCTTGGGCGGCACGCTCCCGAACGACCAGATGGATTTCGGCTGGAGCTCCTGTTCGGCCACCTTGACGACGTCCATCCCCTGGACGACCTCCACGGTCACGCGGGAGACCCGCTGCGGGTCCTCGATCCGGATCTGGACCGGCGTCCGCCGGCCGATCCCCTTGAGCTTGGACTGGACCGCCACCTTCGGCTCGGCCCCGATGTAGAACGCCGACCCCAGCACCGCGATTCCCACGAGGAGAGCGAGAGCCAGGGCGGTACGAAGACAACCCGCGGAACGGGCACGATCTCGGCGGTCAGGCTTCATGCAGACGGCACCTCTCGAACGAAAACCGGTCTTACGATCCTTCGGCCCGTCCGGCGGGCCGGCGCAGGATCTCTCTCTTGTCATTCCAGGCGGAGCGGATCTCCACCAGCTCGGCGAGCGTAAAGCCCAGCTCGCTGGCGACCTGGCGGATCTGCGCCTCCTCGGCGCCGGAGATCGAGTCGTCCGCCGCCGCCACCGCGAACAGGCAGTCGAGCAGCTCGCGGCACTGCTCGCGCGTCGCGATCTCCTTGAGCTCGCGGGTCACCAGGAAGTTCTCGGTGCCCCCGGTCAGCTCGCTCTGGCGCTTCGCGATCTCCACCGCCAGGATCGCCTGCGCCGCGGGCAGATGCCCGAGGTCGCGCACGATGTGCTCCATCCGCAGGGTCTCCTGCTCGCTGATCACCAGATCCGCGTGTGCCACCCGGGCCAGGATGAAGGCGAAGGCCGCCACGTAGCGCGCCTGCTCCGGCGGCAGCGCCCGCAGCTCGCCGACGATCCGCCGGACCGTCTCCGTCTCCCCCGCCTCGTCCTGCACCGCCGTGGGCTTCAACCCCAACCATTCCAGGATCGACATCGAGCTCCCTCCTCCCCGTCCATCCTATCAGCCTGCCCGGCTCTCTTTGTTTCGGCGGAGGAATACCGTAGAGTCGCCCGATGCTACAGGAACTGACTCACGCCTCCTTCGAGGCGCAGCTCAATACGACCTTCCGCGTTGACTTCGGGGGAGAGGCGCCCCTCGAGATCACTCTCTTCGAGGTCAGGCTCCACGAGCCGCACAACGGACCGCGGGCGCAGCCGTTCTCCCTCTATTTCCGGGGACCCCGCCAGGGAACGCTGCCGCAACGCATCTACCGGGTGGAGCACGACCGGATGGAGCCGATGGACCTCTTCCTCGTCACCATCGGCCCCGATCCGCAAGGGATGTGCTACGAAGCCGTGTTCAATTGAGGCGAGGGCGGGGGTGCTGTCGCCGGCCGCCACTCCAGGAGATCGTACGGCCCTGTTTCGCCGATGCAGGTGAAGCCCAGGCGCTGATAGAGGCGCATGGCCGGGTTGTACTTCTCCACGTGGATGGTGAGCGGCTTCCCCGCCGTCTCGGCCTCCGCGAGCAGCTCGTGCAGCAGGCCGGAGCCGAGACCCCGGTTGCGGAACTCCGGCAGGAAGGAGATGTCCACCAGCCGGATCTCCCTCTCCCGCCGGTGGACATAGAGACGTCCCGCCGGCACGCCGTCGACCAGGATGACGTCGAACGACGCGCCGATGTAGTGCTCCTGGTACCACGTGTGCTGGCCGTTGAACTGCATGAGGATGAAGGCGGCCTTCTGCTCCTCGGTCCAGTCGACGACCATGGCCAGCTCCTCCTCGCGCGTGCTGCGATAGAGCGCGAGGAGGAACGGACCATCCTCCGCGGCGATGGGGCGGAGCGCAACGGTCACTCGGCCGGTACCTCCGCCGGCTCGATCGACATCAGCACGGACACCAGCTCGGCCGGCGCCTTGCCGGCCAGAGTGGCCACCGCCACCGGGGACCTCCAGGCGTCCGGGTTGGTGCCGAGCAGGTAGACACCCCGCTGCAAGCGCGGGACGCCCGGCTCGTCATCGAAGGTGAATCCGGTGCGCAGGGTGAGCGGCGCCACCCCGCCGGCCGGGACGATCCGCATCTCGACGGTCGGCAGGACCTGCCAGTCGAGCGGAAAGTTGAACCGGATCGGGGGGCTCGGGTTCCACCCGGGCTGACGCCGGAAGCTCCACGCGTGAAACCGTAGAGGCTCCTTGGAGAGCGCCGGGTCCGGGCTCGGGAACAGCACGTCGACGTCGATGGAAAGCGGGAGCTCCTTCCACCGCTTCCGCACCAGAGCACCGGGGGGATAGAGCCCGTCGATCCGCAGGCGGAGGGGACGTCCCATGAGCTCGGTGTCCCCCTGAAACAGCTCGGCCGCCGGGACGATGCGGAGCGACGAGCCGTCCTCCCACCGCGCCCCTTGGGCGAGCGTGGGTTGACGAAGCCAGGAGGCGAGATCCCGCAGATCCGGAACCTCGCGGCTCCCTTCGAGAAATCCGACCGGCAGCGGCCGGGCCACCGCTGCATCGGTCAGGAGCGACTGGGCGAAAGCAATGTTGGAAAACCAGGGAGTGAGCGCCAGAGTCGAAAAAAGAGCAAAAACATCGCGCCGCCGGAGCCCGCCCTTCGGCTCCGGCCGCGCCCGCAGAGTGTACATAGCCTCCTCCGTGAGGCATTGGAAAAGAACAGCAAACACGACAACGAGATCGGGGGCTCGCTCCGGATGCTCAGGTGCGCGGCGGGTAGACCCCCTGCAGAGCGATGCAGAAGTAGAACGTCAGGTACGGCTGCATGTTGTTGTGCGGCTGATCGCCACCGGCGGGGGCGAGGGCGTTGTCGGACATCGCCTGAAGACCGGAGGCCGAAGACTGGTAGAGGAATCCGGGGTTCGAGCGTGCCAACACGCGAGTCGTGGCCGGCGCCTTCAGGTCGGCGTCATCCGACGAGCAGCGCTGCGCATGCGAATGGCTCGGGATCTCGCTTTCGAGCAGGCTGACGGTTTCGCTTCCCCCGGTTTCACCCAGGTCGTGCAGGGACAAGCCGGGCCCCTGTCCCGGGTGCATGGGCGCGCGACCTTGCAGGTCAGGCAGCGCGAAGTTCGACTTGCCGTCGCCGCCATAGGTCGTACCGAGAAGAGAGAACAGAGCGGTGTTCTGGGAGAGCGGCAAGAGCTGCCCGTCACACCAAGCCCACCCCTTGGGGGCGAAGTTGAAAGGAAAGATGCGGATTTCGGCAACAAATGGATCCATGGCGGCCTCTCCTAGGTCGGGGACGGGAAAATCCCGAACAAAGAAATGATGAAGTCCACGCAAAGGTACGGTTGGAAGTTGTCGTGGGGCTGGCTTCCACCGATCGAGGTGACCGCCGCTGCATTCATGTTGCTGTTCGTCACATCTTGGATGTAGGTGTTGATCGTAGCCGATTCCGCCGTCACGTTCAGAACCGGCGTGTTCGCCGTTCCGGGTGAGCTCGAAGCCAGCAGGGGATGGCTGTGAGCCGGGATCTGGGGCACGGTCAGGGTGACGGTCTCGACTCCCCCGGTCTCAGCAAGAGTAAAACCGTTCCCGAAATGAAGGGGGAGCCGCCCCCGCAGGTCGGGGAGGGCGAAGGTGCTCTGACCGTCGCCGCCATAGGTGGTGCCGATGAGGTTGAAGAGCGTCTCGTACTCGGAGATCGGCAGGAGCTGGCCTTCACAGAACATCCAACCGGCCGGGGCGAAGTTCCCGGCGAACATGCGGATTTCACCAACGTAAGGTTGTGCCATGACGGGTTTCCTCTAGGTCGGGCTCGGGAAGATTCCCTGCAAGGCGATGGAGAAGTTCAGGATCAGAAACGGTTGCATGTTGAGGTGGGCCTGACTGCCACCCACATTGGCGATGCTGGTCGCTCCGAGACTGACCAGGTTGGTGGCCTGCGCATACACGTTCAAAGCTGACGCCAGCACGTTCCCGACCGCGGGAGCCACGTTCCCGTTGCTCGGAGACCCCATGAGGGAGTGCGTGTGCGTCGGGATCTCGGCGATCGACAGGGTGTGAGCCTGCTCGCCCCCACGCTCTCCCAAGGTATGGCCGCTGCCGACATGGATCGGAGCCCGGCCCCGCAGGTCCGGAAGGCCGAAGTTCACCCGGCCGTCACCCCCGAACGTCGTTCCGAGCAACGAAAAGAGTGCCTGGTTCTGGTTGATCGGCAAGAGTTGGCCGTCACAGAGTGCCCACCCTCTGGGGGCGAAGCCAAAACTCATGATCCGTATCTCTGACAAAAAAGGTTCAGCCATCTTCCCTCCTCAGGAATCAAGGCCGGGCTCGCGCCCGGCCTGTTCACTAACTCAGCCTGTGCTCAGGGCACTGGACAGGCTGCTCCTCCGACGAATCCTCCTCCCGGCGGCGAGCTGACCGTCGCGCTTCCGACCGTCGCCGAGTTCCGCGAGATGACGTAGCTCACAACCGCTGCGGTATCCGTCGCGGCCCCACCATAACCAGGCAGCCGGACGGTGGTGTTGAACCGCTGACGGATGCGGAAGTCGTCCGGGGCCCCCGGTCCGTGCGTCAGCGTGTTCGAGAGGGCACCGGCGCCCCCCAGGTTCAGGCAGACGAAATGGGCATCCGCAACGCCGAAGATGTTCGGGTCGGCCGATCCTGCGTTGAGGAAGAAGCCTTCACGACTGTTCGTGCCATCCGAGTGGCTGGCGTTGTTCCCTGTCACCGTGAGGTTCACGGTGCCGCTCCCGTCGTTGGCGAGAACGGTGATGCCCCGATCGAAGCACTGGCGGATCGTGTTGCCCGAAATCAATGCGGTATGGGTGCCGTTGCCGTGGGCATCAATGGCGATCCCGGACCCCTGGGTCGAGCACGACTGGAAGCTTCCCACCGTCCCTATCGTGTTGTTCGAGATGGTTCCGACCATCGTCGCCCCGGCCGCCGAGGTACCGAGGTTGGTCTGGATCGCGTTCAGAATGGCGCCATTGATCGAGTTTCCAGAGATCGTATAGGTGACCGCACCGCTGTACCCAGGTACGGCAGTGGCGGCGTTGACCGTGATCCCCTGGCCGAGCGGACTTGCATGTCCGCCGGTGAGAGTGTTCCCCGAGAAGGTGACGTTCAGGTTGGCACTGTTGGCCGCAGCAGCCTGGAAGTGGTCACCACGGTTCGCCGTGAACGTGCTGGAGGTGACGCTGACCGTCGCGCTCGCCGTGCTGGTCAGATCGATCAGAAGACCGTCGTTACCAATCGAGGAGTTGCTACTGAAGGTGCTCCCTGTCACGGTCAGCGGATTCAGCGTTCCGGATGTGTTTCGAATGACCGCGTTGTCCTCGGCCGAGCCCGTGATCGTCGAGTTGGTGATCGAGGCAGTGCCCAGGAGACCGGCAAAGTCGAGCCCGGCCTCACCGGCGGCATTACCGTTCGCCGAGACCGTGCTCCGGTTGAGCGTGAACCCGGTGACGTTCGAACCACGAATTCCGTCGTCGCCACCGTTCTGCACGTTCATCCACGACAGGCTGACGTTCGAGGCGCTGGTCAGAGAGATCCCTGGCCCGGTGGTTCTTTGAATCGTTCCGCCGCTCCCCGCCGAGCCCGTACCGGAGACGGTCAAGCCACCGCTGCCCGTCGTGCTGAGCACGATGCCACTGGCCGGTCCGCTCGCCGCCGTACCGGCCGAGATGCTCCGGAAGCTCAATCCGCCCGCCCCGATCGTCGTGCTCGCCACATTGAGCGCCGTCGCCGTCGTCGTCGTCAGCGTGCTGGTGGTATCCGTCGCAGTCACCGTTCCGCCGCCCGTGGCATTGAACGCCGGGCTCGAACCGGAGCTCACGGTGAGCGGTCCGGTGAAGGCGATCGTCGCGCCGGTGTTGGCGGTGAGCGATATGCCTTGCCCGGTGTCGGTCACCTGGCCCGAGAAGGACAGCGACGAGCCACTATCCGCGTTGTTGATGAGGATGGAGCGTGCCGCACTCGAGCTGTTGTTGATGGTGCCGCCGTAGGTCGAGGTCAGCACGGTCGTTCCTGCCGTGCTGTTGTCGACGTGGAAGGCGACGCCGCCGCCGCCCGGTTTGGTGATCGAGCTTCCCGAGGGAGCCCGGAACTGGCCGGCGACATTGACGAAGTCGACACCTGACGTGGAGAAGAACGTCGAGGCCGTACTGGTCAGCCCGGCGAAGCGCAGATCGACGGTTGCGTTATCAACGGCGACCGCCGCGCCGGCATTGGCGGTGATCGTGGAAGTGCCCGTGCTGTCCGGAGGCGCCGCGGTCACCTGAATGTTCGTGCCCGTGGAGCCGGTGAACACGCCCGTGCCCCCGACGGACAAACCATAGCCGGCGGAGAAGATGTCGAGATCCGTGAAGCTCAGGGAACCCGTCATCTGGGTCAGCACCAGGCCCCCGTGGGTGTCGGTCGAGCCGACCGGGTTGCCCGACTGTCCGATGACCGTGGTCCCGCCCGAGACAACCTGAAGATTTGCAGTGACCAGATCGGAATCGAACGTCACCGGACCGGTGACGACAATGCCCGAGCCGCCCGTATTCCCCGACACCGCGTTGTTGGCGAAGCCCGTGATGAGAAGCGTCCCATTGGTCCGGGTAATGTCGATCGCGTTGCCATTCGACAGCAGGGTGTTGTCGCTCACCGCGAGAGTCGTCGTGCCCGTGGTGCCGGAGTTGACGTCGATGCCTTCCAGGTTCGCGCCGCTCACGGTCACGTTGCTGATGGTCACGCCGGCATTGTTGGCCCCCGTCGCGGTCACGTCGATCGCGTTGTCGAAGCCCTTGATGTCCAGGCCGCGGATTTCGACCCCGGTCATGCTGCCGGCGGTCGCGGGGACGCTCACGCCGTTGTCCTCGCCCACGGCGTCCGGCGTGTTGTCGTTCTCGATCTGCGGCTTGTTGCCGGTCGTCGAGCGGAGGGTCAGGCCGGCGGTGCCATTGATGCTCACCGCCGGGGGGACGGCGAGCTGGACAGCCTCACCGAGCAGGCGCTGGCCGTTCTTGAGCGTGATGCCGTCGCTCTGGCCGAGCGTCGTGGCATTGCCTTCGAAGACGTAGATGGTGTCTCCGGCCAGCGAAGCGGTCTCCGCCTCCGCCAGAGTGTCGAACGGATCGGTCGAACGGCCGAGGCCGCCCGCCGCTTGATTGTTCTTGACGTACCAGACCCGGTGCTTCACGTTGATGAACACCGTGCCGATGTCGAACAGCAGGTCCGGATCGGTGATCCGGTAGTTGAAGCTGTCGACGCCGGTGAAGCCCGCGGGCGGCACGTAGGTGAAGGTACCGTCCCCGTTGACCGTCACCACGGCGCCGGCGGTGGCCGATTCCAGCGTCACCGTGAAGACCGTCGGACCGTCCGGATCGGTGTCGTTGGTCAGGACGTTGCCGTTGAAGACGACCTTGATCGGCGTCGACGAGGGCGATGCGGTGACCTCGAGGAGGGTGTTGCCCGCCGTCTCGACGTACGGAGTACCCACCGAGCCTTCATCGCCAGCGACCGGCGCGTCGGGGACCGGTGTGACGTTGATCGTCATCGTGTTCGCCGACGGGTCGAGGTCCACGCCGCCGCCACCGGTGCCGCCGTTGTCCCGCACCCGGAAGGTGAAGCTGGCGTAGGGGCTGCCGAACGCGTTGGCCGCCCCCAGGAACCGCAGGTTGCCGGCGGTGATGTTGGCGACCGAGATCTCGGTGCCCGCCGCGAAGCCCGAGCCCGAGAGGGTCAGGCTGCCCGCCCCGGGGAGGGTCGAGATCACCACCGACTGGAAGGAGTTCGCCGGAACGTCGATCGGATCGGTGAAGCCGAAGTCGGCCGCCGTGAAGACGTACTGGATGTCCTCCGGGGTCGTGACGGTGTTGTCGGTGCCGGCCGGCGCATCGTTGACCGCCGTCACGTTGACCGTCATCGTGTTCGGGGTCGCGTCGAGATCGATGCCGCCCCCCGCGGTGCCGCCGTTGTCCCGCACCTGGAAGGTGAAGGTGGTGTAGGGGCTGCCGCTGCCATTGGCCACCGGCGTGAACTTCAGGTTCCCGGCGGTGATGTTGGCGAGCGAGATCTCCGTGCCGGCTGCGAAGCCCGAGCCCGAGAGGGTCAGGCTGCCCAATCCGGGGAGCGTCGTGATCACCACCGACTGCAAGGTGTTCGGCGGGCTGTCGAGCGGATCGGTGAAGCCGAAGTCCGCCACGGTGAGCGTGTATTGGCCATCCTCCAGCGCGGTGATGGTGTTGTTGGTGCCGGCCGGTGCATCGTTCACCGCCGTCACGTTGAGGGTCATCGTGTTCGGCGAGGCATCGAGGTCGATGCCGCCCCCGGCGGTGCCGCCGTCATCCCGCACCTGGAAAGTGAAGGTGGTGTAGGGGCTGCCGAACCCGTTGGCCGCCGGGGTGAACCGCAGGTTGCCGGCGGTGATGTTGGCCAGCGAGATCTCCGTGCCGGCCGCGAAGCCCGAGCCCGAAAGCGTCAGGCTGCCGGCGCCGGGAAGGGTCGTGATCACCACCGATTGCAGGGCGTTCGCCGGGCTGTCGTTGGGATCCGTGAAGCCGAAATCGGCCGCCGTGAAGACGTACTGCGTGTCCTCCGCCAGGCTGACCGTGTTGTTGGTGCCGGCCGGCGGATCGTTCACCGGCGTCACGTTGACGGTCATCGTGTTCGGCGTGGCGTCGAGGTCGATGCCGCCCCCGCCGGTGCCGCCGTTGTCGCGCACCTGGAAGGTGAACGTGGTGTACGGGCTGCCGGACGCGTTGGCCGCCGGGGTGAACCGCAGGTTGCCGCCGTTGATGTTCGCGAGCGAGATCTCGGTGCCCGCGGCGAAGCCCCCGCCGGACAGGGTGAGGCTGCCCGCGCCGGGGAGCGTCGTGATCACCACCGACTGCAAGGTGTTGGGCGGGCTGTCGAGCGGATCGGTGAAGCCGAAGTCCGCCGCGGTGAAGGTGTACTGCGCGTCCTCCGCCACGGTGACGGTGTTGTCGGTCCCGGCCGGTGCGTCATTCACCGCGGTGACGTTGAAGGTGATCGTGTTCGGCGAGGCGTCGAGGTCGATGCCGCCGCTCGCGGTGCCGCCGTCGTCCCGCACCTGGAAGGTGAAGGTCGTGTAGGGGCTGCCGGACGCATTGGCCGCCGGGGTGAATTTGAGGTTGCCGGCGGTGATGTTGGCGGCCGTGATCTCCGTGCCCGCCGCGAAGCCTCCGCCGGACAGGGTGAGGGTGCCCGCCCCCGGGAGCGTCGTGATGATCACGGACTGGAGAGCGTTCGCCGGGCTGTCGAGCGGATCGGTGAACCCGAAGTCCGCCACCGTGAGGGTGTACTGCGCGTCCTCCGGAGTCGTCACCGCGTTGTCGGTGCCGGCCGGCGGATCGTTGACCCCCGTCACGTTGATCGAGAGCGTGTTCGGCGAGGCGTCGAGGTCGACACCACTGTTGGCGGTGCCGCCGTCGTCCCGCACCTGGAACGTGAAGCTCGTATAAGGGGCGCCGAACCCGTTGGCCGCCGGAGTGAACTTCAGATTGCCGCCGGTGATGTTGGCGGCCGTGATCTCCGTGCCCGCCGCGAAGCCCCCGCCGGACAGGGTGAGAGTCCCCAAGGCCGGGAGCGTGGTGATCACCACCGACTGGAGGGCGTTCGCCGGCGTGTCGTTGGGATCGGTGAACCCGAAGTCCGCCACGGTGAAGGTGTACTGGGTCTCCTCCAGGGTCGCCACCGTGTTGTTGGTGCCGGCCGGCGCGTCGTTGACCGCCGTCACGTTGAACGTGAAGGTGTTCGCCGACGGGTCGAGGTCGATGCCGCCGCCGGCGGTGCCGCCATCATCCCGCACCTGGAAGGTGAAGCTCGTATAGGGGGTGCCGGACGCGTTGGCCGCCGGGGTGAACTTCAGGTTGCCGGCGGTGATGTTGGCGAGGGTGATTTCCGTGCCCGCCGCGAAGCCGGCGCCCGAGAGCGTCAGAGTGCCCGCCGCGGGGAGGGTCGTGATCACCACCGACTGCAAGGCGTTGGCCGGCGTGTCGTTGGGATCGGTGAACCCGAAGTCCGCCGCCACGAAGGTGTGCTGGACGTCTTCGAGGATCGTCACCGCGTTGTTGGTGCCGGCCGGCGCATCGTTGACCGCGGTCACGTTGGCGGTGAGCGTGTTGGGCGACTGGTCGAGATCGACGCCGCCGCCCGTGGTGCCACCGTCATCCTGCACCTGGAAGGTGAAGGTCGTGTACGGCGAGCCGGTCGCATTCGCGGCCGGCGTGAAGACGAAGCTGGCGAAGCTCGCCACCGGGATCGACTGGCCCGCGGTCACCGGGCTGCCCGAGAGCGTCAGGCTCCCGGCGGCCGGCAGGGTCGTGATGGTGACCGCCTGGAAGGCGTTCGGCGGCGTATCGTTCGGGTCGGTGAAGCCGAAGTCCGCGGCCACGAAGGTGTGGCTGCCGTCCTCGCCGACCGCGATCGCGCCGTTGGTCCCGGCGGGCTCGTTGTTGACGCCGTTCACGTTGATCGACAGCGTGTTCGGCGTCGGATCGAGATCGACCCCCAGGTTGGCCGTACCGCCGTCGTCCTGCACCTGGAAGGTGAAGGTCGCGTACGGCGAGCCATTCCCGTTCGTCACCGGGGTGAACGTCAGGTTGGGGATCGAGGCGGCCGGGATCGACTGCCCTGCCGTCACCGCCACGTTCGAGAGCTTCAGGGTGCCCACGGCAGGGAGGGTGGTGATCACCACCGCCTGCAGCGCGTTGGCCGGGCTGTCACCCGGGTCGGTGAAGCCGAAATTGGCGGCCGCGAAGGTGTAGTCGGTGTTCTCGGGCGTGCTCACGGAGCCGTCCGTTCCCGCCGGCGCGTCGTTCACGTTGTCGGCGGTGACGATCAACTGGCCGTCGAAGGAGACGCCGAAGGTGTCCGCGGTGCGCACCCGGACCTTGAACTGGCCGATCGGGGTCTGTCCCTCGCGGTCGAGCACCGCGTTGGTCCGCAGCTCGGTGCCGGAGATGACGAACTTGCCGTTGTCGTCGTCCCCCGTCCCGGCGACCAGGGTGTACGTGAAGGAATCGTCGAAGTCCGGATCGGTCGTCGAGAAGTTGCCCACCAGGGTATTGACCGGCTGGTTCTCCAGGACGTTGGTGGGAGCAAGCCCGACGTTGGTCGGAGCGCCGCTGCCATTGAAGGCGAGGACGTCGATGGCGAAGTGGGTCGAGCCGCCACCGGCGATCGTCGGCACCACCTGGAGGTCCGGGCCCGGCCCGACCTCCACCACGAAGAACTGGCTGAGGAGCTCGCCGGCCTGGAAGGAGAGGGCGTTCGCCGGCGGCACCGGCCCGCCGCCCTTGTAGACCTGGATGTAGCCGTCCGCGGGGGGGAAGATCACCGTCAGGGTGACGATCACCGACACCGCATCGTCCGGGATGGCGCACGCGGCCGGGATGTTCACGTCGCGCACCGCGCCGGACGCCAGAGGACCGCCCGTGAGGCGGCTGTCATAGACGCGGCAGGCGGTCGAGATGTGCAGGTCGCGCGGGGTCGCGGCCTCCGCGGCGGTCGCCGCGGAGAGCAGCCCGACGACGGTCAGCAGCAGGGCGAGTACAAAGGGTGCACGGGCAAAGCGGAGTGCGTTCATCCTGGAGCTTCCTCGGAAGGCCGATGCCACAGGCCCCGGCAAAAACCGGGATCCGATGGCGCGTGACGGGGCAACCCAATACAAGAGAAGGGACATCAAGAGATTCAGCGCCGTCCTCCAAGGACCCACCCGGTCAAGAAACTCGGAGCACTCCCTGCGACAGGCGACCGGGACTGGTCCTGGCGGCACGAATCGGAGGTGACTTTACCACAGATGGTGGCCCCGCAAGGTACCGCCTCGTTCACTTCACGCGGGCTTTATCAAAGCAATCTTGCGACTTCCGGCAACGTCGCACCGTCCCCCGTTTCCCCGTCCGGCTCTACCGCCGCGGGGGGAAGCGGCTCTGGGCTTTGTGGATGGCTTTGACCCGCTGCTTCTCGCGCAGCCGTGCCAGGGCGTCCTGGCGGGTGCGGGTGTGGTCCAGCTCGCGCTGGAGCTTGCGCCAGCTCTCCAGGCGCTCGGCGGCGAGGGTGCCGGCCGCCACCGCGGCTTCGACCGCGCAGCCGGGCTCGCCGTTGTGGCCGCAGTTGCCGAAACGGCAGATGGCGGCGAGATCCTCGATGTCGGCGAAGGCGGTGCCGAGCCCCGCGTCCGCCTCCCAGAGCTGCAGCTCGCGCATGCCCGGGGTGTCGAGGATGAGACCGCCGCCGGGGAGGAGGAAGAGCTCGCGGTGGGTGGTCGTGTGGCGCCCGGTGTCGTCGCTCGTGCGGACCGGTCCGGTGCGCTGGACGGCGCTCCCCAGCAGGCGGTTGATCAGGGTCGACTTGCCGACGCCGGAGGAGCCGAGGACACTGACCGTCCGGCCCGGGCCGAGATAGGCGGCGAGCGCTTCGATCCCCTCACCGCTCATCGCGCTGATCGCATGCACCGGCACGCCCAGGGCGAGCCGCTCGACCTCCAGGACGTGGTCCCGCAGCCCGGCGTCCAGATCGGCCTTGTTGAGGAGGAGGACCGGATCGGCGCCGCTCTCCCAGGCGGCGGTCAGGTAGCGCTCGATACGGCGCAGGCTGAAGTCGTGGTCCAGGCCGGTCATCAGGAAGACCGTGTCGACGTTCGCCGCGATCACCTGCTCGTCGGTGCGCGACCCGGCGGCCTTGCGGGAGAACTTGCTCTTGCGCGGCAGGATGGCGCGGATGAGCCCCGGCTCTTCCGGCAGGGTCGGCAGGCGGACGGCCACCCAGTCGCCCACCGCCGGCTGCCCCCCGCCGTCCTCGCCGTGCCAGAGCCGGCCGGAAGCGGCGGCCTGGAGATCGCCGCCGCCGGTGGACACACCGTAGACGCCCCGGCTCTCGCGGACCACCCGGGCGGCGGTGAGCCCCTGCTTTGCATGCGGGACGAACGCCGCGGCGAACGTCTCGTTCCAGCCGAGGTCCTCCAGGGTCGGAAAGGTCCGCTCTGCCATGCCCGTCGACTATACAGCGGCGGCACATCCCCTGGAGACCCCGCTCTCTTGATAGAGTTTCGGGGATGAAAGTACAACGGATCGCAGTGCTCACGAGCGGCGGTGACGCTCCGGGGATGAACGCCGCCATCCGCGCGGTGACGCGGGCGGGGATCGACCAGGGGTGGGAGGTCTGCGGGGTGCGCAGCGGCTACGCCGGCCTGATCGCCGGCAACTTCCAGCGGCTCCTCGTCCGCGACGTCGGCGGGATCATCCAGCAGGCGGGCACCTTCCTGGGGAGTGCCCGCTGCCCGGAGTTCCAGACCGAGGACGGGAAGGCCACGGCGCTGCGCATGCTCAACCGCGAGAGAATCGACGCCCTGGTGGTGATCGGCGGCAACGGCTCGCAGACCGGAGCCCATGCGCTCGCGGAGCGGAGATTCCCGGTCGTCGGCGTCGCCTCGACCATCGACAACGACCTCTACGGCTCCGAGATGACGATCGGCGTCGACACCGCGCTCAACATCGCCCTGGAGGCGATCGACCGGCTCAAGGCGACGGCCTCCTCGCACGGCCGCGCCTTCCTGGTGGAGGTGATGGGGCGCGATTGCGGCTATCTGGCGCTGATGGCGGCGATTGCCGGCGGCGCCGAGGCGGTGCTCATCCCCGAACGGGAGACCGATCCGGTGCTCCTCGCCGAGCAGCTCCGCTCGGCCTACCAGCGCGGCAAGTCGCATGCGCTGGTGGTGGTGGCCGAAGGCGCCCGCCACAACGCCGAGGCGCTGGTGCATCATTTCAAGGAGAACCGCGAGCACCTCGGCTTCGAGGCGCGCTCCACCATCCTCGGCCACGTGCAGCGCGGCGGCACGCCGGGCGCCTTCGACCGCCTGCTCGCCACCCGGCTCGGCGCCGCGGCCGTTCAATCGATCGCCCAGGGCCGGCATGGCGTGTTGATGGGGCTGGTCCACGGCACGGTCGGCGCGATCCCTCTCGCCAAGGTGGTCTCGCACCGCAAGGAGATCGATCTCAGCCTGTTCGAGCTGGCGCGGGTGATGGCGCAGTAGGGGGGGCCCCTCACCCCCTGGCCCCCTCTCCCATCCCCTCCCGTCCGCCGGGAGAGGGGGAAAGAGGAATAGGACGGATTGGACCGATCGAACCGATCCGTCCGATCTTCAAGAGCCGGCCGGTGGCTTCGCCTCGGCCGGGGGCTTCTCTCCGAAGAAGTGATCGATGGCGTCGACCTTCTTCTTTTCCTCGGGCTTCGCCGGTTTCTCGGGGGCCGGCGGTTCCTGGGGCGCGGAAGGCGGCTCTTCCTTATTAGAAGAAGGCGCCGCGGGCTGCTCGCCGAAGAAGTGCTGGATGGCGTCCGGCGCCGGGGCCGGCTCGGGCTCAGGGGCCGGTGCAAGCTCAGCGGGAACCGCGGGCTCGGGGACCGGAGGGGGCGCCGGGGGGGTGACGGCTCGCGTCCGCCAGGCGGCGGCGTCGGCGACCCTCCCCAGCTTCTCGGCGGCGACAGAGGCCCAGAGCCAGGCGGTGGAGGGCTCGGGCGCCAGGGCGGCGCTCGCCAGGAAGGCCGGCAGCGCTTCCCCGGGATTGCCGAGGCCGTTCAGGTAGGCGAGACCGAGCTGCAGCCAGGCGTCGCCCAGCGCCGCGCCGTCCTTTGGATCGAGCGCGCGCACGGCGGCTTTCAGGTGCTCCACCGCGGCCCGGGCTTCTCCCCGGGCCAGTGCCTCCCTCCCCAGAGCGAGGTCCTGCGCCCCGGTTCCCTCCTCCGCCGACAAGGGCAGTCCGACCGCCAGCAGGGCGCAACCGAGAAGGACGAGGGTCAAACGACGCAGCATTGTGGACCTCCTGGAAGGGGCTCTCGCGACTCTCCGCCATTCTAGCAGGCGGGCGATCCGGGGACTTGACGAAATAGGGTAGGGGGGTATACTGGTTCTGTCAGATGAAAGGGGCGCGTATCATGGAACAACACACACTCCAGATCGAGGGCATGAGCTGCGGGCACTGCGTGTCGCGGGTTCAGAAGGCCCTCGCGAAGGTTTCCGGGGTCCACGTGGACCAGGTGAGCATTGGTTCGGCGCGGGTGACGTACGATCCGGACGCCGTCTCGTTCCGGAGCATCCGGGAAGCCGTCGAGGAGGCGGGCTACGACCTGCGGCGCGGCGGCGAGGGGGTCGCGTGAGCGCCGCGGTGCTCAGCGAGCCGGCCCCGGCGGCGGCGGAAGCCTCGGCGCCGCCGCGGGAGAGCCGCAAGGTGACCATCCCGGTGAGCGGCATGACCTGCGCCGCCTGCCAGGCGGGCGTCCAGCGGGCTCTCCAGCGGACCCCCGGGGTGGTCGATGCCAGCGTCAACCTGATGATGGCGAGCGCCGCGGTCACCTACGACCCGGCGGCCGTCTCCCCCGAGGCGCTGGTGGAGAGGATCCGCGACACCGGCTACGGCGCGGAGCTTCCCCGGCCGGAGCGGACCGCCTTCGCCGAGCAGGAGGAGCGCGACCGGACGCAGGACGAGGAGTACCGCACGCTCCGCCGCAAGGCCCTGGTGAGCGGCGCGCTCGGCGCCGTCGCCATGCTGGTCTCCATGCCGCTCATGGTGGCCGGTGCGCATCAGGTCCACGGCGGGCCGGTGGCCGATCCGTTCATGCGCTGGGCCATGGAGTCGATGAGCCCGGCCCTGGCGCGGATCGTCCCCTGGCTCTACGCGATCGAGCCCGCGGTCCTCTCCTGGAGCCTGCTCGTCCTCACGGCCGGCGTCATGGCCTGGGCGGGGCGCCACTTCTACGTGCGGGCCTGGACCGCCCTCCGCCACCGTACCTCGGACATGAACACCCTGATCGCCGTGGGCACAGGCTCGGCCTTCCTCTATTCCGTGGTGGCCACCGTCGCCCCCGGTTTCTTCGTGCGCCACGGCGTGGCGCCCGACGTCTACTACGAGGCCGTCGTCCTGATCATCGCCCTGATCCTCACCGGCAACGCCCTGGAGGCGCGGGCCAAGAGCCGCACCGCCAACGCCCTGCGCGCGCTCGTCTCGCTCCAGCCGAAGACCGCGCGGGTGCTGCGGGCCGAGCAGGAGATGGACGTTCCGGTGGAGGACGTACGGCACGGGGACGTGGTGATCGTCCGCCCCGGCGAACGGGTGCCGGTCGATGGCACGGTGCTCTCCGGAGCGAGCGCGGTGGACGAGTCGATGCTCACCGGCGAGTCGATCCCGGTCGAGAAGGGGCCGGGCGCCCGGGTGATCGGCGGCACGATCAACCGGACGGGCGCCTTCCGCTTCACGGCCACGACGCTCGGCGAGGACAGCATGCTCGCCCGCATCGTGCAGCTCCTGCGCGAAGCCCAGGGCTCGCGCGCCCCCATCCAGCGGCTGGCCGACCGGATCAGCGCCGTCTTCGTGCCGGTGGTGATCGCGCTCGCGCTCGTCACCTTCGGGATCTGGCTCGTGGCCGGCACCGGCCCCTCCGCCGTGGTCCAGGCCTTCGCCGCCGCGGTCGCCGTCCTGATCATCGCCTGCCCGTGCGCCATGGGTCTCGCGGTGCCGACGGCGGTGATGGTCGCGACCGGCAAGGGGGCCGAGCTCGGTGTTCTGATCAAGGGTGGCGAGGCGTTGCAGCGGGCCGGCGACGTGACCCACGTGGTCCTGGACAAGACCGGCACCGTGACCGAGGGACGGCCGGCGGTCACCGACATCGTCCTGGCACCGGGCACCCCCTGGACCGAGGACGGCCTCCTCCGCCTCGCCGCCTCGCTGGAGGCTTCGTCGGAGCACCCGCTAGCCGATGCCATCGTGCGCCACGCCAAGGAGCGCGGCCTCGCCCTCTCCGCGCCGGAAGGGTTCCAGTCGATGACCGGCCGCGGAGCCATCGGGGTCGTCGAGGGCACCGGCCTGGCGGTGGGGAACGCGGCGCTGATGGCGGACTACGCCGTCCCGATCGAGCCGCTGCGCGAGACGGCCGACCGGCTGTCCGGCGACGGGAAGACACCCATGTACATCGCCTTCGACGGCGCCCTCGCCGGCCTTCTCGCCGTCGCCGACCCGATCAAGCCCACGTCCCGCGCGGCGATCGACCGGATGCGGAGCATGGGTCTCCATCTGGTCCTCCTCACCGGCGACAATCCGCGGACGGCCGAGGCCATCGCCCGGCAGGCGGGGATCGAGCGGGTCGTGGCGGGCGTCCTCCCCGAGGGGAAGGTCGAGGAGATCCGCCGGCTGCAAAGCGAGGGGGCCGTGGTGGCCATGGTGGGCGACGGGATCAACGACGCGCCGGCCCTGGCCCAGGCGGACTTGGGGCTCGCGATCGGCACCGGCACCGACATCGCGGTCGAGGCGAGCGACGTCACGCTGATGCGCAGCGATCTCACCGGAGTCGCCGCGGCGATCACCCTCTCCCGGCGCACCATGCGGACGATGAAGCAGAACCTGTTCTGGGCGTTCATCTACAACGTCATCGGCATCCCGGTGGCGGCCGGAGCCCTCTACCCCGCCTTCGGCCTCCTCCTCTCGCCGATCCTGGCGAGCGCCGCCATGGCGTTCAGCTCGGTGTCCGTGGTCACCAACAGCCTGCGCCTGCGGCGGGCGCGGATCGCATGAACGCCAACGCGCGGCCCGAGCCGAGCAATGCTTCGAGCTTTGTCTCCCGCCCTCCCAGCGGATAGGATGCGGGTCCTCTTGGAATGGGAGGTCCCCGCATGAAGCTCCACGTTCTCGCGCTCGCCTGTCTGTCGGTACCCGCTCTGGCGGTGGCCCAGGAAAAGCCTGCCGCCGCTCCCGAGGTCGTCGTCCTCAAGGCCGCGCGGCTCTTCGACGGCAAGGGGGATTCCGCCGTGAAGAACGGCGTGGTGATCGTCGAAGGGGGAAAGATCCGCGCCGTGGGCCCGGGCCTCGCCGTGCCCGGCGATCCCCTGGCCGACGTCCACCTCATGGAACGGGTGCGTTTCGTGATGAAGGGGGGCAAGGTCTACCGGAACGATCTTGCGCCGGTGGCGCCGGCCGGAGCGGGGCGGTGAGGATCCACAAGGTCTACACGCGGACCGGCGACCAGGGAGAGACCGCTCTGGTCGGCGGCTCCCGCGTTCCCAAGGGCTCGTTGCGGATCGAGAGTTACGGCACGGTCGACGAGCTCCAGGCGTTCCTGGGTGTGCTGCGCGCCCACCTCACCGAGACGGACCTCCATCCGGAGACCTGCCGGACCTGCATCGCGGCCCTCCACCGCGTGCAGCAGGACCTGTTCGACCTCGGGAGCACGCTCGCCACGCCGCCGGAGCACCTCGGCCGCGTGAAGAATCCGGTCACCGCGGAGCGGATCACCTGGCTCGAAGAGACGATGGACGTCTGGAACGAGACGCTGGCGCCGCTGCGTTCCTTCGTCCTCTCGGGCGGCGGACGCTTCTCCGCGGCGGGCCACGTGGCGAGGACCGTCTGCCGGCGCGCCGAGCGGGTGGTGCTGCGCCTGGCCCGCGAGGAGGAGGTGCCGGCGGAGGTCTTGCGCTACCTCAACCGGCTGTCGGATTTCCTTTTCGTCCTCGGCCGCCACCTGGCGCAGGTGTTCGGCGAGGAGGAGCCGCTCTGGGAGACCCCCTTGCAGGGCTGAGGAAGAAGGATGCCGCCGCCCTCACGCGGCGGCGGTTGGTGACGAGTGGCTGCAGATGCCCTTCAGGGTGCGCGCGATGTCCGCGTGAAACGGCCCGTCGAAGCCTTCCGCGCCGAGCGCGCGCGAAGCGAGAATCAGGTCGTCCAGCGAGAGGATGCCGACGAGGCGCTGCTCCTCGTTCACCACGGGAAGCCGGCGGACCCCGAAGATCCGCATCGTCTCGAGGGCTTCGACGACGTGGTCCTCGGCACCGCACGAGAAGATCTCGCCGCTGATCACCTCGCGCACCCGCACCTCGGACGGCTTGCGGTCCTGCTGCGCGAGGGCGAGGCAGATGTCGCGGTCGGTGATCATCCCGGCCACCCGGTCCATGGAAAGGACGGGGAGGACGCCGCAGCCGGTCTCCGCCATCCGCCGTCCCGCCGCGCCGAGATCGCCGTCGAGATCGCAGACATGGACCTCGCCCTTCATGACGTCCCGAACTTTCATCGTGCCGGCCTCCTTTCCTGCTAGGCCGTGGCGTGCTGCGCCAGCCGGCGCCCGAGCTGCCAGCCGAAGACGCCCGCCATGGCCTTGAGCTTCAGAGATTGCCAGGGGTACCGGTTGGGGCTCAGCCACCGGCATTCCTCCGGAAGCATCACCAGGCTGACATGGATGTTGGGCGCGACACCCATCGGCAGCTTGTGCTCCATGCAAGCCTCGTAGAGGCGGCGGAAGACCGGCACCATGTCCTCCGTCCGCGGCGGCTCGAGGTGCTGCAGGTCCGTGCCGATCAAGGGACGGAACACGCAGACCGTGGGCACGGCGCCCACCGAGGTGATCCAGTCGATGGCGCGGATCGAGGATTCCGGCGGCTCCAGCCCGGCGATGATCTCGCCGTTGGTGACCCACGGCTCGTGGCGGGGTCCCTTGCGGGTGAGGGCGGCGCAGTAGCGCACCGCCTCCAGGTAGTGGTCGAGCCCGTACTCGGCGTGCTTGCCGGGGCAGATCTCCTCGAAGAGCTGGCGGTCGTAGATCTCGAAGCAGAAGGAGACGCGGTTGACGCCGATCTCCCGCAGGTGGTCGTAGCGCTTGAGGTCGCGATGCGGCGGCGTCTGGACGCCCACCAGGAGCCCGAGCTCCTGCTTGATGCGGACGATGAACGGCTCGAGGATGTCGAGGTAGGTGTCGCCCTCGTAGTGGCCGGTGTTGAAGTCCACGTAGGTGATGCCGGACTCGTCGCGGGCGGCGCGGACGACCTCCATCACCTCGTCGAGGGATTTGGTGTCCGCGTCGTCGATCCCGAGGTTCAAGCCGACCGAGCAGAATTTGCAGTTGGATTTTTGCGGCTTCGCCGTCCAGTATTCGCAGACCTTGGCCTGATAGATCCCCAGATAGGTCCCCTGGAGGGTACCGATCTGTGTCATGGGCTTGCCCGTGGTCGTCTCGCGGTCGTACCACTCCGGCCGGGGAGCGAGCTCCACCGGAGTGACGTCGAGGCGCTCCCAGCGCAGCATGTAGCGGCCATTCTCCCGGTGCAGGCTGTAGGGGGAACGGGAGGCGAACTTCTCGGTCACCGGCACGTTGGTCCACAGATTGCCCGGCAGGATGAGCTCCAGGCCGCTGCCGAGGCCCGCGCGGGTGCGCAGGATCTTGCGGCCGCCGTCTTCTTCGACGAGGCACTTCTCGTCGAGGCGGATGCCTTTGCAATAGAGGTCCAGCTTGAGCAGGGCTGGATTCTGGCGGAGCTCTTGAAGCATACAGTCCCCCCTTCGGCGACAGCGAATACGGTAACCGGGAGAGCGCGGGAAAGTCGCCACCCGAGGGGCGAGGGGTGTGCCACCCCGGGGGGTGGGTTTGGTACGGGTGTCTGTGCGCGGCGCTTACGGCTCCGCAGCCTGTGCGCGCTTTTTCATTAAAATAATATTGTACCCAAGGGTGAAGGCATAGAGCGCTGCCGGTCTGAATCTGACCATGACGCCCAGAATGAGTTGCGTCTCTTCCTTTGTCTGGGTGGTGACTGTAAGCCGACTCAGATCGTTCTTGCGGCAAAACATCAGAGGCTCAGTCAGTTCCGTGGGGCGCGTGCAGTAGCGATCCGACCATTTCACTTCGACCGCAAACTGCGGCTTCTCCTGGCGGTTCAGGGAAACGATGTCAACTTCGCCCTCCTTCCATCGAGCGTAGTGCAGCCGGTCGACGGTCTGGCTGTGAAACCACTGAGAAAAGATCCCTGTTTCCACGAGGGCCCCGATGCGGTTGTCAGAGCTTTCAAGTGGAGAGAAAAGAGCGGTTCGCATGGACGAATTGGCAAGGTACACCTTGAAGTTACGTGCCCTCTTGAAGTGCCGGGCATCTTGGTCTATCCGGCGAACCGTACGGATCAGGAATGCCGCCTCCAGGTACTCTATGTATCTCTTGATCGTCGGCTTCGCCACGCCGGACTTGGTCGCGAGGTCTTCGAGGGTGAGCTCTTGAGCGGTATTGTAGGCGAGTGACGTGAACAGAGAGTTGAGCTCCTGGATGTCCTGGATTCCGTATAGGCTTGGCAGGTCCCGCAGCAGAACCTTGTCGACGATGTCATTCTTGATGAACCGTCCCGGATCTTCTTGAATCGCCTTCGAGAAGATGACCTCCGGGTAGCCACCGAAATTGAGGTAGTGAACAAATTTACTGTTGAGCTCACCGATGTCCGGAGTCGAGAAGGTGCGACTCTCCGGAGGGCCCCCCACCTGCACAAGACCTTCCTCGCCTTTGAGTACCAGATACTCATAGAACATCACTGGAGGAAGTAGGAAGTCGGTGAACCGGCCTGCTCCGGATTCGTTGCTCTTCAGTCTCAGTGCCGCTGCCGCGGATCCTGAGGCCACACTTTTCACATTGGGAAACGTATCGACAAGGGACTTGAGATGAACCTCCCAAGCTCGGAGATACTGAATCTCATCAAAAAACACGTAGGATTCGTCAACTGAAACATTCGTTCCGGTCGCTTCGGAAAAAAGGGCCAAGACTTGTTCAAGTGACAGGTGCAGATAGATCGGATTGTCGATCGAGACGTAGCAGATCCTCTTGGGCGGCACATTTTCATCATGGATGAGCCGGTCGATGGCATGATGAATGAGGAAGGTCTTGCCCACCCGGCGAGGCCCCATGAGCACGATTGCTCGCCGAACCTCACGGTTGACCAGAAGAGGGTAGAAGATCCCGAGGTAGGGCCTCGGGTTCCACCGCGAGTAGGTGGCCGGCACCTCGTGAGGAGGTGCCCACCAAGGGTTCTCGAGACGCAGGCGTGCAAGAACTTCTGCTCTAGGAATTTGCTCCATGGGTCCTCAATCTCCTCCCGGTGGTCATCATACAGGGACCTCTCCAGATAAGCAAAGCGGACTTATCCTAACTTGCAAGTCGTTTGAAATGAGTGGCTTGCTACGTACACTCCCAGAACCTTCTGCCGAGGAGCCGCCGGAGGGGCGACGGCAGGACCGCCTTCGGCTCCGCTCATGTCCCCTCCCCCACCCCCTCCACCCCGCGGGGTGGCACCCCCCCGGGTGGTGTGGTGAAACATCTTGTTCCGTAGCATGCCTTGCAAGACGGGGGACCGTTCCCGGGACCCGCCAGCCAGGAGGCACGCCATGGGCAGTCGACAGAAGATCACGGTGGACGGCAACGAGGCCGCGGCTTCGGTGGCCTATCGGACCAACGAGGTGATCGCGATCTATCCGATCACCCCCTCGTCGCCCATGGGGGAGCTGTCGGACGCCTGGGCGGCCGAAAAGAAGCCCAACGCCTGGGGCACCGTGCCGCAGGTGATCGAGATGCAGTCGGAGGGAGGAGCCGCCGGCGCCATCCATGGCGCCCTCCAGGGCGGAGCGCTCGCCACCACCTTCACCTCCTCGCAGGGCCTCCTCCTGATGATCCCCAACATGTACAAGATCGCGGGCGAGCTGACGCCGTTCGTCATGCACGTCGCCGCCCGCACGCTCGCCACCCATGCCCTGTCGATCTTCGGCGACCATTCGGACGTCATGGCCTGCCGCCAGACCGGCTTCGGCCTGCTGGCCTCGGGCTCGGTCCAGGAGGTCCACGACTTCGCTCTCATCGCGCAGGCGGCTTCGCTCGCCTCGCGCATTCCGTTCCTCCACTTTTTCGACGGCTTCCGCACCTCGCACGAGCTGGCCAAGATCGAGGAGCTCACGGACGAAGATCTGCGCGCCTTCGTGGACGAAACCTTGATCCGCGCCCACCGCGAGCGGGCGCTCACTCCGGACCGGCCGGTGCTGCGCGGCACCGCCCAGAATCCCGACGCCTTCTTCCAGGCGCGCGAGGCGGCGAATCTGTTCTACAACGCCTGCCCGGGGATCGTGGCCGCCACCATGGACCGCTTCGCCGAGCTGGCCGGCCGGCGCTATCACCTCTTCGACTACACCGGCCACCCGGAAGCCGAGCGCGTCGCCGTGCTCATGGGCTCGGGCGCCGAGACGGCGGAAGAGACGGTCGACTGGCTGATCGAACGGGGAGAGAAGGTCGGCCTCCTCCGCGTACGGCTCTACCGCCCGTTCTCGATTCCGGATTTCATCGCGGCCCTGCCGCCCACCGTGCGGAGCCTCGCCGTGCTCGATCGCACCAAGGAGCCCGGCGCCCCCGGCGATCCCCTCTATCTGGACGTCATCACCGCCCTGCGCGAGGCGCGGGAGGAGGGACGCACGTCGATCGATCCGCGGGTCGTCGCCGGCCGCTACGGCCTCTCCTCGAAGGAATTCAATCCTTCGATGATCAAGGCGGTGTTCGACAACCTGCGCGAGGACAAGCCGCGCCATCATTTCACCGTCGGCATCGTCGACGACGTGACCCACACCTCCCTCCCCTGGGACGCGGAGCTCGACATCGAGCCGGACAACACGGTGCGCGCCCTCTTCTACGGCCTCGGCTCGGATGGCACGGTGAGCGCCAACAAGAGCTCGATCAAGATCATCGGCGAGGAGACGGACCTCTTTGCGCAAGGGTATTTCGTCTACGACTCGAAGAAGGCCGGCGCGATCACCGTCTCGCACCTGCGCTTCGGCCCGCGCCCGATCCGCTCGTCCTACCTGATCCGGAGAGCGGGCTTCGTCGCCTGCCATCAGTTCGACTTCCTCGACAAGCTGGACGTCCTGGAGGCGGCGATGCCCGGCGGGGTCTTCCTGCTCCATGCGCCCTATGGCCCCGAGACCGTCTGGGACCACCTGCCGCGCGAGGTGCAGGAGCAGATCGTCGAGCGCAAGCTCCGCTTCTATGTGATCGATGCCTACAAGGTGGCCCGCGAAGCGGGTCTCGGCGGGCGCATCAACACGATCATGCAGACCTGCTTCTTCGCCATCTCCGGCGTCCTGCCGCGCGACGAGGCGATCAACAAGATCAAGGAGTCGATCGAAAAGTCCTACGGCAAGCGGGGTGCCGAGGTGGTGCAGCGCAACTTCCAGGTGGTGGACGCGGCGCTGGCCCATCTCCACGAGGTGCCGGTGCCGGCCGCGGTCACGGCGACGCGGTGCCGGCCGCCGCTCATCTCGGACGAGGCTCCCGACTTCGTGCGCCGGGTCACCGCCCTGATGCTCGCCGGCAAGGGCGATCTCCTGCCGGTCAGCGCCTTCCCGGTGGATGGCACCTGGCCCACCGGCACGGCGAAATGGGAGAAGCGGAACCTGGCCGCGGACATCCCGGTCTGGGAGAGCTCCATCTGCATCCAGTGCAACCAATGCACCCTGGCCTGTCCGCACGCCGCCATCCGCGCCAAGGTCTACGAGCCGGCGGAGCTCAACGGAGCGCCGGAAGGGTTCCGCTCCATGGACTACAAGGCCGCCGACCTGCGCGGCTTGAAATACACCCTCCAGGTGGCCCCCGAAGACTGCACCGGCTGCAACCTCTGCGTCGAGGTCTGCCCGGCGAAGGACAAGGCCAACCCGCGCCGCAAGGCGATCAACATGGAGCCGCAGCGCCCCCTGCGCGACGCGGAACGGAACAACTTCCGGTTCTTCCTCGGCCTGCCCGAGGTGGACCGCGCGCGCATTCAGCGCCTCGACGCCAAGGGATCGCAATTCTTCGAGCCCCTCTTCGAGTTCTCCGGCGCCTGCGCCGGGTGCGGCGAGACGCCGTACGTCAAGCTGCTCACCCAGCTCTTCGGCGACCGGCTGCTGGTGGCCAACGCCACCGGCTGCTCGTCGATCTACGGCGGCAACCTGCCGACGACCCCGTACACCACGAACCGCGACGGCCGCGGCCCGGCCTGGTCGAACTCGCTCTTCGAGGACAACGCCGAGTTCGGCCTGGGGCTGCGGGTCGCCGCGGACAAGCACCGCGAGCAGGCCGAGGAGCTGTTGCAGTGCTTCGGCGGCGGGATCGGCGAGGTGCTGGTGAGCGGCCTCCTGCATCCCGAGGCGGGAGAGGCGGGCCTGCGCGCCCAGCGCGAGCGGGTCGTGGCTCTCCGCGACCACCTGCGGACGGTCTCCGGCCCCGCCGCCCGGCGGCTGGAGGACCTGGCGGACTACCTGGTGCCCAAGAGCGTCTGGCTCGTGGGGGGCGACGGCTGGGCCTACGACATCGGCTTCGGCGGCCTCGACCACGTGCTGGCGCAGCACCGGAACGTCAACCTGCTGGTGCTCGACACCGAGGTCTACTCGAACACCGGCGGCCAGCAGTCCAAGGCCACGCCGCTGGGCGCCGCCGCCAAGTTCGCGGTGGCGGGCAAGGAGATCCCCAAGAAGGACCTGGGCCTCTATGCCATGAGCTACGGCCACGTCTACGTGGCCCGCATCGCCTTCGGCGCCAAGGTCAACCAGACCGTACAGGCCCTGATGGAGGCCGAGGCCTACCCCGGCCCCTCGCTGGTCATCGCCTACAGCCACTGCATCGCCCACGGTTACGACATGGTCCACGGTGCGGATCAGCAGCGTCTGGCGGTGGAGTGCGGCGTCTGGCCGCTCTATCGCTTCGACCCCCGGCGCGTGGCGGACGGCGAGGCGCCGCTCCACCTGGACTGTGGGACGCCCAAGGTGGCGGTGCGCGACTACATGAAGAACGAGCAGCGCTTCCGCATGGTGGAGAAGCAGGATCCCGTGCGCTTCCGCCACCTGCTCGCGTTGGCGACCCAGGTGTCCGCCCAGCGCTTCGCGGTCTACGAGCAGCTCGCCGGCATCAAGGTGCCGCGCCTCGAGGGACAGAGCGAGGACGGGTTCGCGCGGCCTCCCGTGCCGCTGCCGCCGCCCGCCGTCGCCGTCGAAGCCGTGAAGAAAGAGGAGCGGCCCGCCTGAGGCGGACCCGGGACCCCGAGGAGTCACAAGGAGACCGCCATGGACCTGTCCACCACATATCTCGGATTCGCCCTCCCCCACCCGTTCGTGCCCGGAGCCTCGCCTCTGGTCGACGATCTCGACATGGTCCGCCGGCTGGAGGATGCCGGCGCCGCCGCGATCGTGATGCATTCGTTGTTCGAGGAGCAGATCACCCGCGAGCAGCTCGCCACCTACGGCCGCCTGATGGCGACCGAGGAGAGCTACGGGGAGGCGCTCTCCTACCTCCCCGAGCCGGTGGATTTCCATCTCGGACCCGAGGAGTACCTGGAGCACCTCCGCAAGGTCAAGGCCGCCGTGAGCATCCCGGTGATCGCCTCGCTCAACGGCACCACGGACGGCGGCTGGCTCAGCTACGCCCGGCTCATGGAGCAGGCGGGGGCGGACGCCCTGGAGCTCAACGTCTACTCCCTGGCCACCGACTTCGACGAGAGCAGCGAGCTCCTCGAGAAGCGGGTGCTCCACATGCTGTGGTCGATGAAGAGCGCGGTGAGCCTGCCGGTGGCGGTGAAGCTCTCGCCGTTCTACACGGCGCTCGCCCACTTCGCCCGCCGCCTCGACGACCTCGGCGCGGACGGTCTCGTCCTGTTCAACCGTTTCTATCAGCCCGACTTCGACCTCGAAGCCCTGGAGGTCAAGCCGGCGCTCCGCCTGTCGGACTCCTCGGAGCTGCTGCTCCGCCTGCGCTGGCTGGCCATCCTCTCCGGCCGGGTCAAGGCGTCGCTGGCGGTGACCGGCGGCGTCCATACGGCCGAGGACGCCCTCAAGGCCGTGATGGCCGGAGCCCACGTCGTCCAGGTGGTTTCGGCCCTCCTGAAGCACGGCCCGGAACGGCTGCGCACGCTGCGCCAGGAGGTGGCTCTCTGGCTGGAGGAGCACGAGTACGACTCCCTCGCCCAGGCCCGCGGAAGCCTGAGCCTCCAGCGCTGCCCCGACCCCGCCGCCCACGAAAGGGCCAACTACATGCACATCCTGCAGAGCTGGCGTGGGGTGGGGGATCGGGTGTAGGCGGGGCAGCCACAAAGGCGGTCCCCTATTTGCTCACATGGAATTGTCGTCACTTGGCCAACGCCGTGATGCGACCCGTGATCGAAACCGTTTGCAAAGCCAAGGGGTTCACCGCCCCGATCATCTGTACGCCCGAGGAACTACTGGAGGCTAAGCCATGAACGATCCAATTGTCGACGAGGTTCGCCGGGTACGTGACGCCCATGCTGCCCGCTTCAACTACGATCTGGACGCCATTTTCGAGGACATCAAAGCGCGAGAGAAGAAGGGCGGCCTGAAGTTCGTTCAGGGCGTCGCTCGTCAGCCGAAACGGGTACCAGCGAAAGGGACAGTTATTGCTCAATAAGCCCTGAAGGGGCGCCCTGCAGCAGACCGGCGGCACACCGGCAGAACCGGCGTCGACCACGGCGCGGCGGCCTCCACTCCACTCGCAGGCTACGGTAGAGGGCGGCGGATCGGAAGTAGAGGCCGATGTTACTCCCGGAGCGCGTCGTTGATGACCTCGGTTTTGGTCCTGCCCGGCGAAACTCTCATGGCACCGTCGAGGGCTTCGTCGTCCACGTTGAGAGTGGTTCGCATCTCTCGGGTACCCCCCGATGCAGATCATAGCCTGGGTTCATCTGCATCAACCAGGCAACCGAGGTGGCTCCCCCTCTCCTGGCGGCGGCTTTCGAGGGAGAGGAGGGCCGCCGATACGGGACATTGAGGGCTTCCGCACCGGAGTGACGTCGGCGCCGGCCAAGAAGTGGACCGGCGGCAAAGGAGAGATCACTCCGGGCGGAGTCTGTTCCTCCCTCTGGACTGTGGGCAAGGCACGCAGCCCCTGGAGTGCTTTGCCGGCGCCGGTCGGCGGCAGGTCGACCGCGGTTTTCAGGAGGTCGACCGCCGACAGACCTCCACTCGACCGGGGTGCGCGACGACTCGACTTGACTGCGCCACCACTCGACCGGGTTGCGCAAGGACTCGACCCACGGTAGGCCACCGCTCGACCCGACTGCGCCACTACTCGACCGGGTTGCGCAAGGACCCGACCCACGGTAGACCACCGCTCGACCCGACTGCGCCACCACTCGACCGGGCTGCGCAAGGACCCGACCCACGGTAGACCACCGCTCGACTCGACTGCGCCACCACTCGACCGGACTGCGTCGGCGCGGCGACGGCGAGCTGCTTGCCGCCCTCTGATCCATGGCGTAGGATCTCTGAATGCGCCCTGTCTTCGCGGATCCCAAGACCGACTTCGTCTTCAAACGCATCTTCGGCAGCGAGGTCCACAAGCAGCTCCTGATCGAGCTGCTCAATGCCCTGATGCGTTGGAGGTGGCCCGCATGGCGGGGTTCAGCTCCGACGAGCTCGACC
>Ga0209682_10000079_pt1 | contig 29521 bp, 21 predicted proteins | sample DOMMetBare2Fresh_2_FD_187471 | JGI IMG/M metagenome (GOLD analysis project Ga0209682, IMG submission 187471) | Wetland sediment microbial communities from St. Louis River estuary, USA, under dissolved organic matter induced mercury methylation -... | ecosystem: Environmental > Aquatic >... | reverse complement strand
GCACCGTGGGTAGCACCACCAGCAGCAGCACCACCAGCAGCGTGGCCAGCGCGGCCGGAGTGCGTCGCTGCCTCAGGCGCGGCAGCAGGCGGCGGTACAGCGGCGCGAACAGCAGCGCGATGACCGTGCCCCACAGGATGGTGCCGTAGAACGGCAGCAGGATCCAAGCCATCGCGGCCGACACCGCCGCCAGCAACAGCAGCAGCGCGCGCCGCTCGAGGGGCGTCGGTTCGTGCTCAGGCAGCGTGGGCATCGGCCGGCTCGGGGTTGGCTGCCGCGACCACGGCCTCGTCGCGTTCGATGCGGCCGTCGATGAGTTCGATCACTCGGTCGCAACGTGCGGCAAGCCGCGGGTCGTGGGTGACGAGCAGGAACGAGACCTTCAGCGCGGCGTGCATGCGTCGCATGACGTCGAAGACCTCGTTGGCGGACTTGGTGTCGAGGTTGCCGGTGGGCTCGTCCGCCAGCACCAGGTGTGGCTCGAGCACCAGGGCGCGGGCGATCGCCACGCGCTGCTGCATGCCGCCCGAAAGTTCGCCCGGGCGCTTGGCCACGGCCTCTTCGAGTCCGACCGACTTCAGCACCGAAAGCGCACGCTGGAGTTGCTCGGGCGTGACGCAGCCTTCCCGCATCAGCGCCGGCAGGGTCACGTTCTCAAGAGCCGTGAAGGCCGGCAGCAAGTGATGGAACTGGAACACGAAGCCCAGCGTGGCGCGCCGCCGCAGCGTCTGCCCGGCGTCGTTCAGGGCATTCGTTTCCTGGCCTTCGATGCGGTAGCTGCCGGATGTGGCGCCCTCCAACAGGCCGACGATGTTGAGCAGCGTGCTCTTGCCCGACCCCGAGGGTCCGATCAGGGCCACGAACTCGCCGCGGGCGATCTGAAACGATAGGCCGTGCAGCACCTCGGCCTCGTTGGGCAGGCCGGCGTTGTAGGTCTTGTGGATGTCGCTGAGTTCGATCAGCGGTGCGGTGGATTCAGTCATCACATGCGGATCGCCAGTGCCGGGTCGAGCTTGGCGGCACGCCGTGCCGGTGCGACCGCAGCCAGCACGCCGCACAGCGTGGCCACGCCGGCCACCTGCAGCGCCAGGGGCAGATGAAGCGTGATCACGAACAGCGGCAGCCCGTCGTCGCCCAGCGCCAGGCGCGAGAAGGCCCAGATCAAGCCCACCCCAAGCACGACGCCCAGGGCCGAACCGATGGCGCCGACGATCGCGCCTTGCAGCAGGAAGATGCGCAGCACCTGCCCCTGCGTGGCACCCATCGCGCGCAGGATGCCGATCTCGCGGCGCTTCTGCACGACCGACACCACCAGCACGCTGGCGATGCCCAGCACCACGACCACCATCACCACCGCGCGGATCACGCCGGTGCTGACCGACTGCGCGTTGAGGGCCGACACGAGTTGCGAGTTGGCCTCCTGCCAGCTCTCGACCTTGTAAGGCAACCGCGTTGCAAGTTCGGTGGCGAGCGTCTGTGCCGACCAGATGTCGTGCAGCGTCAGCTCCAGGCTGGTCGCGCCGCCCGGCAGCCCGACCAGGCTTTGCGCCGTGCGCAGCGGCACCACCACCGTGCGGCGGTTGAGCTCGCGTTGGCCCAGGTCCACCAGCGCGGTGATGCGCAGCGAATCGGTGATGCCAGCGGCACCGCTGCCGGTGGCCAGGCCGATGCGGTCACCCACGCGCACGCCCAGATCATCGGCCAGCTCGCGGCCGATGATGCCCTCGCCGGGCAAGAGCCGCGCTGTGCCGGCGATCACCTTCGCTCGCAGGCCGACGATGCGGTCGTAGCGATCCAGATCGACGCCGATCAGCGAGATCGACTTCGAGGCTTCTCCGCGCAGCGCGAGGCCCGCCCCCGTGAGCGTGGGCGACACCGCGGCCACACCGGGCACGGCTTCGAGCAGCGGTACGAGCGCCTGCCAGTTGGCGATCGAGCGCGGCCGCTGCGCGCGCGGCTGGGTCTGCGTCAGCAGCACGCTGCGGCCGGCCAGCACAAGCGCCGGCGCGACCACATCATCGCGCTCGCTCAGCGTCACATGCGCCTGCGCGCCGAGCGTCTTGTCCAGCGTGTTCTTCTGCAGCCCGGTGATCAGCGCCGAGATGTAGGCCACCACCGCCACGCCCGCAGCCACGCCGACGATGATCAGCAGCGTCTGCACGCGACCTTCGCGCAGGAAGCGCGTGGCCACGCAGCGTTCGAAGCCGAAGGTGTGCAGCATCACCGGCTCATTGCATTGCTCATCGCCGCGCCAGCATCCTCGCGCGTGCGCCGCGCGGCCGTGGCGGCGGGAGCAGTGACATCGGCGTGTACACGGCGGCCAGGCTTGGGGGCGTCGCCGATCAGCACGTGGTCGTCGGCTGCCAAGCCTTCGAGCACCTCGGCGGTCTCGAGCGCACGCAGGCCCAGGCGCAGCGTGCGCTGTTCGACGCGGCCACCGCGTTCGATCCATACCACGGGCTCTTCGGCCGCAGCATCACCGCGCAAGGCGGCCAGCGGCAGCACCAGCACGGCATCGCGGCGCGCGGTCTCGACTTCCACCGACAAGCTCATGTCCTCGCGCAGGAACGCTGGGGGGGCTTGTGGCAACGAAAACTTGACCTCGATCGAGCCGCGCTGCGCATCCACCAGCGGCGCGATCGACAACACGCGGGCGGAAAAACGCTGACCCGGAAAGGCATCGGCGACCACCATCGCGCTCTGGCCTACCTGAAGCTGCTCGAGAAAGCGCTCGTCCACCTGCGCTGCCAGTTGCGGCGCGCCGGTGAGCGCCAAGGTCACCAGCGCGCGGCCGGGCTGCACGATCTGGCCGGGCTCGACCAGCCGCGCCAGCACGCGGGCATCGGCCGGCGCCGTAAGCACCGCCTGCGCCAGCCGGGCGCGTGCGGCCTCAGTGGTTGCCGCAGCCAGACCCTGTTGCGCCTGCGCTTGCTGGATCTCGGTTCCGGGGTCGGCGACGGCCGCACGCTGCGCCTGCGTGCCGGCGAGCTGCGCTTGTGCCACCGCCACCGCGCGCTGGGCCTCGTCCAAGCGGGCCGGGCTGAGAAAGCCTTGGGCGACGAGCTCCTGCGTGCGCCGAAACTCGGCCTGTGCGCCGATGAGCACCGAATCGGATTGCACCACCGCGGCCTGCGCGCTGTTGCGCCCGGTGCTGCGCAGCCCGCTCGAACGCGCGGCGGCCTGGCGTTCGCTGGCCTGCGCCTGCGCCAGTGCGGCGTGCAACTCGTCGCTTTCCAGGCGCACGAGCAGCTCGCCCGCGCGCACCTGTTGACCTTCGACCACCGCCACCTGCAGCACCCGCCCCGTGACGGTGCTGCCGATGTCCACACGGGAAGCCGTGGCCACGCGGGCCGAGAACTGCAGCGTGCGCACCAGCGGAGCGATCTGCAAGGTCACCGCATCGGCACGCGGCGAGCGCAAGAACCAGCCGCCGAGCAGCGCGGCGGCGACGATGCACCCGGCGGCGATGATCCAGACCGAACGGCGGCTCAGCGATCCCATTCAGTGCTTGCGCCCGCCCGGCGCCCGCAGTACAGCGATGGCGGCGATCCGGGTCACGTTCATCGCGTTGCCGTTGCCCTGCGCTGCAGGCGCCCGCCTGCAAAAGGCCGGATCACGATCAACACACGGGCGTTGGTTCCGAGCATGCGCGTTCTCCTGGGGCTGCGTGCTTGCACGTGCGCCGGGATTTGGCGCTTGATCAAGACTCCGCTGAAAGTTATCTCTTGCCGATGACTTCGTCTGTTCGAGAGCGCACACAGGAGCGCAGTGTTCGTTGTCGCACAGACCTGTCGTCGCCCACAGGTCTAGGCTCCGTGCACCGGTCATTGCGCCGGTCCGAATGCCACTTCACTGCCCCAAGGAACCACGATGAATACCGACTACATCTCGCGCGACAACTTTGGCATGTACGCTGGCAGAGCAGAAGGCCCCGGTCCGGCGCTGATGGGTGCAAACACCTTGCTGGGCAACCACGTCTACAACCGTGACGGCGAGGACCTGGGCGACATCAGGGAGTTCATGATGGACATGGCCACGGGCAGGATCGCCTACAGGGTGCTGTCCTTCGGAGGTCTTCTCGGCATGGGCGACAAGCTCTTTGCCGTGCCCTGGGCTGCGCTGACGCTGGACACCGTGAACAAGCGCTTCACGCTGGGCGTTTCCAAGTCGGCGCTGAAAGACGCGCCCGGTTTCGACAATGACAAGTGGCCCAGGATGTCCGACCGCACCTGGGCCAGCGGCGTGCATAAGTTCTACGGCACGAGCTATGGCAGCGAGTGAGCTCACGCCGCGCCGTCGTCCTGGCGCGGCTTGATCGTTGTGCCCTCAAGCGAGCATGGCAGCCTCGCGGTTCGCGACCTACGGCGCCATCTACGGCGCGATCGTGGCCAACCTCGCGATCGCGATCACGAAGTTCGTGGTCGCCGGCATCACGGACAGCTCGGCGATGCTCTCCGAAGGCATCCACTCGTCGGTGGATACCTTCAACGGCATCCTGCTGCTTGTCGGCATCCGGCTGAGCCAACGTCCGGCCACGCCCGAGCATCCGTTCGGGCATGGCAAGGAGTTGTACTTCTGGAGCCTCATCGTCGCGGTGCTGATCTTCGGCCTCGGCGGTGGCGTGTCTTTCTACGAAGGAGTGCAGCACATCCGCCATCCGCCGCCGCTGCACGATCCGACCTGGAACTACGTCGTGCTCGCGGCCGCTGCGGTGTTCGAAAGCATCAGCTTCGCGATCGCGCTGCGTCAGTTCCGCCGCCAGGCGGGCACCACGCCGTTCTGGGAAGCCGTTCGCCGCAGCAAGGATCCCACCACCTACACCGTGCTGGCCGAAGACGCCGCCGCGCTCGCGGGCCTGGCGATCGCCGCGCTGGGCATCGCGCTGAGCCATGCGCTGCAGATGCCCGAACTCGACGGCGCGGCCTCGGTGCTCATCGGCGTGCTGCTGGCCGGCGTGGCCACGCTGCTGACCCGGGAGTCACGCGGGCTGCTCATCGGCGAGGGCATTCGGCCCGAGACGGCGCGCGCGATCCGCAGCATCGCCGCCGCGCAACCCGGTGTGCGCGACGTAGGGCGCGTGCTGTCGATGTACGTTGGGCCTGACGATGCCCTGGTCACGATGGACCTGAACTTCGACGACGGCACCACCGCCGCCGCGGCGGCGACGGCCATCGCCGAAATCGAGCACCAGGTGCACGAGCGCTACCCGATGATCAGGCGGCTGTTTATCGAAGCCGGTGCGGGACCACGGCAACAGCGCTGGTCGCGGCCGGACGCGATCCGCAGGGTGGCCGACAGTGAGCCCGTCGAGCAATCTCCGCAGCCCTAGGCGCCCACGGCCGCCATCGCCGCAAAAAGGTGGCAGCTCCCGCCGGCGCACCGCCGCCAGCGCGACCTTGGCCTTGAACGTGGGCGTGTGGTTGCGCCTCGCTCTTCTCTTCATCTTCGAGTCCGCTTTCTCGGGCCCGCGGCCCGTCACAAAAAGCAGAGTTTCCACTTATCCGGTTGTTCAGATTTCTGGGGCCAGCTCACTCGCAGTGAAACGGCTGGTACGGCGAATACCTGGCGCCGACGCTTATTCAGGAGTCGCCAATTTAGGCGACAAAACCAAACTCGAGTCACTCGTGAAGCGGGAAGGCGCTGTCGCGCAAGTTCACGACTTCTGAGTAACCCGGCGCCGAAGGCCCATGTCGCATCCACACGCGAGCCGCACGCAGGCACAATCCGGCCATGAAGACACGACTGGTGTTTCTGGTGCCGGGCTTCTTCGGCTTCACGTCCGTCGGCGCGGTGAGCTACTTCGAGGACGTGGAGCAGGCGCTCGGCGACGCGCTGCGCCGGCGCGGCGTCGCGGCGCGCATCGTGCGGTGCATGACGCAGCCGACGGCCTCGATCCCACGGCGCACCGACGGGCTACGCCGCCAGGTGCTCGACGCCGGCGGACTCAAGGCCCGGGAGCTGCACTTCGTCGGTCACTCGACGGGCGGCCTCGATGTGCGCATGCTGCTGACGCCCGGAGTGAAGATCACAACCGGTGACTCGGCGGAGCGCATTGGCCGCCTGACGAGGACGGCCATTTGCGTGGCCACGCCGCACCACGGCACGCCGCTTGCCAATCACTTCGTCACCGTCCAAGGGCAGACACTGTTGCTGGTGACGAGCGCCCTTGCGACCTCAGGGCAGGGACGCGGCGCGATTCTCGCCGCCGCCAAGGCGATCGCTCTCGTCGCGCGGCTTGACGACTGGCTGGGACGCTCGGAAGGCCCGCTCGATCGAATCGCCGAAGGCCTGTTGCGCAAGATCCGGTTCAACCGCCGCGACCCGGTGTGGAAATACCTCGGCGAGATCGAGCGCGACCAGGGCGCCGTGCTGCAGCTCACGCCCGAGGGCATCGCGCTGTTCGACGCAGTCGTCGTGGATCGTGCCGGGATCGACTACGGCTGTGTGGTCGCGGGCGTACCGAAGCCACGCGAGCAGTTGAGGATGAAGGAGCTGCTTGATCCGGAGTACATCGCGCTGCGCGCGGTGTTCAGGCTGCTGCACGCGCTGGCGGCGCAACCGCACCCGCGCTACCCGTACCCGAAAACGACCCCGGCGACGCTGCGTCTGCTCGATCGCAAACTCGGCTTCAAGGTGACGCCGGGCATCAGCGACGGCATCGTGCCAACGCTCTCCCAGTTGCACGGTCGGGTGCTGCATGTCGCGCGCGCCGATCACCTCGATGTGGTCGGGCACTACACGTTGGCAGGTGGGCGAACAGCGGACTGGCTGCCCTCGGGCGCCGGCTTCACGCCCGAAGGATTCAACGCCACCTGGGAGGCGGTCGCGGCGGCGATCGCGAGGCGTCACTGACCGGCTCTCGTGCCCGCTGACACCGCCCGGCGTCAGAGCGGCGCCACGGGATCACCCCAGAACGACATTGACGCGGTGTGCCTGTCGATCGTCGCGCAGCGCGACGCCTTGCTCCGGGTATTCGAGCTTCGCACCGTCGAGGTCGATGCGCGCGACGCCGTGCGCGACGCTGTGCGGGTTCTCCACGCTGATTTCATAATCGGTTGCGCCGTAGCGATAGCGGACCCGAAAACCAGACCAGTGCGGCGGGATGCATGGGGCGACATGAAGCACATCGCCACGCTTCGTCAATCCCAACATGGATTCGAGGCCGGCGCGATACATCCATCCCGCCGCCCCCGTGTACCAGGTCCAGCCGCCGCGCCTGACATGGGGCGGCTCCGCGTAGATGTCGGCGGCCACGACATACGGCTCAACCTTGTAGGCGTGCACGCCGGCGCGGCTTGCCGCGTGGTTCACCGGGTTGAGCATGGCGAATAGCTCGGCCGCCCGTTCGCCGTCACCCAACTGGGCGCGTGCCATCACGCACCACACCGCCGCGTGGGTGTACTGCCCGCCGTTTTCGCGCACGCCCGGCAGATAGCCCTTGATGTAGCCGGGATCCGTTCCCGTCCTGTCAAAGGGCGGCGTGAAGAGCAGCACGAGATCGTCACCCGGTCGCACCAGATACACATCGACCGCCTCCATCGCACGCCGCGCCCGCACCGGATCGGCCGCGCCGGACAGCACGCCCCAGCTCTGTGCGATGGAGTCGATCCGGCATTCTGCATTGCCCGCGGATCCCAGCGGCGTTCCATCGTCGAAGTACGCGCGTCGATACCAAGCGCCGTCCCAGGCCTCGCCTTCTATTGACGCTTGCAGGCCTACGGCATGTGCACGCCAGCGCACAGCCTGTTCGGATGCGCCACGGCGCTCGGCCAGGGCCGCGAAGTTCTGCAGCGTCGCATACAGGAACCAGGCCAGCCACACACTTTCACCCTTGCCCTGATTCCCGACGCGGTTCATGCCGTCGTTCCAGTCGCCGTTACCTATCAGCGGCAGGCCGTGTTCACCGACCGCAAGGCTGCGATCCAACGCGCGCGCGCAGTGTTCGAACAGGGTGCCAACCTGCGGCGACACGGTCGGCGTGAAGTAGGCGTCATACTGCCCGGGTTCGAGCAACTGACCCTCGAGAAATGCAGCCTTCTCATCGAGCACGGCCGCATCGCCGGTCACTGCGACGTAATGTGCCGCTGCGTACGGCAGCCAGACGAGATCGTCCGAACAACGGGTGCGCACACCGCGCCCCGTCGGTGGATGCCACCAGTGCTGCACGTCGCCCTCGACGAATTGCCGGGCGGCCGCGCGTAGCAGGTGCGCGCGCGCGGCGTCGGGGAGCGCCAGCGTCAGGGCCATCGTGTCCTGCAACTGGTCGCGAAAACCATAAGCACCGCCGGCCTGATAAAACGCCGCACGTGCCCAGAGCCGACAGACAATCGTCTGGTATTGCAGCCACCGGTTCAGCATCAGGTCCATCGAACGGTCGGGCGTTTCGACCTGAACCGTGCCGAGAATTTGGTCCCAGTGACTTCTGACGCCGGCGAGAACCGCATCGACATCGGCGGCGCGATAGCGCAGCACCAGGCCGCGTGCAGTCTCGCGATCCGCGGCCTGTCCGAGGAGAAAGACAACGCTCGCTTGCTGGCCGGGTTTCAGCTCGAGCACTGCTTGCAGCGCACAGCAGGGATCGAGGCCGGCGCCGGCCTGATTGCCGAGTGCGACCTCCCCCTTGAGCGCCGCCGGTTCATCGAGGTTGCCGTGACGGCCCAGGAACTCGGTTCGATCACACGTAAAGCTTGTCTGGAGTCCACCAAGGTCGGCAAACGCAATGCGCGCACCGAACTCGTTGTGCAGCGGGTTATGTGTGAACACGGCGCCGGTGGGCGAATCCCACTCGGTCACGATGTAAGGCGCGCTATTCGAGCGCGCCGTCCCCAGCACCCATTCCACATACGCGGTGATCGACAGCCGCCGCGGCCGTGACGAATGATTCACCAGCGTGAGGCGGGAAAGCTTGACTGGATCGTCCCAGGCGACGAATTGCAGCCAGTCACATCTGATCCCGGCGTAGTCCAATTCAAACCGACTGTAGCCTTGGCCGTGTCGGGCGACATAGCTGGCATGATCGATCCGGATCGGCGCCGCGGTCGGCGTCCACAGCTCGCCACTTTCTTCGTCGCGGATATAAATCGCCTCGCCAGCGGGATCGCTGATCGGATCGTTCGACCACGCGGTCAACTGGTTCTCGCGGCTGTTCACCGACCACGTGTAGCCCGCGCCGGCTTCTGATACCTGAAAGCCGAAGTCCGGATTGGCGACGACGTTGATCCAAGGCATCGGCGTGTGCTGGCGCGGGCCCTGAACGATCATGTACTCGCGGCCATCGTCGGCAAACCCGCCCAGGCCGTTGAAGAACTCGAGCGGCGGCAACTCTGCCGCCGGCGCATCCGCGCGATGGCGCGCGACTTTCCGCCGCGCGGGCAGGTCGGGGCCAGCATTGAGCCGCTGCAGACGCAGGATCTGCTCCGCGAGGCCACCCTGGCTACTGATCAACACCGCGCGCGCCACCGTATGCAACAGCGCCCGTTCGTCACGACCGAGCAAGTCCGCGCGCAGCACGAAAATGCGGCCGAGCGGACCTTGCGCGTCCTGACCAATCGTCGCGCGGCTCGTGCGTGCCATGTCCTCCAGCATGGTCTGAAGGTCCTGGACGTAGGAGCTTGCCTTGTCGTTCAGGATGACCAGATCGACCGTAAGCCCCTTCATCTGCCAGTACTCGTGTGCCCGCAGCAGCTGCGAGACGATGCCGCGATCCTCGATCGCGTCGATGCTGAGCAGCACGATCGGGTGGTCGCCGGAGATGCCATGCGGCCACAGTCCAGCGGTAGTCAGCGTATTGAGCCTGAGCTCGTCGCTCGGTGGCCGCGCCGCGGGATCGGAGAAAAGAATGCGGTTGGCGAGGTCCTGGTAAAGCATCGCGTCGTTGCCCTCGATGCCGAGGTGATGCAGCTGCACCTGCGCATGCGTGAAGGCCAGCATCGATATGCGCTCGAAGGTCGACGCATCGTGGTACTTGTCGGCCAGATCGAGGACCGCTTCGCGCGAGTCGGCGACCATGGTCGAGAAGACCGTGTGCGCCGTCGCACCCGGGGCCACGCGTAAGCGTGTGCGCAGGCAAAGCACCGGATCCAGCACGGGCCCGACGGTGTTGGATAGCGGGTGGCCATCGAGCACCGCGGCCGAGGTGCGCGGCATGCGCCCGCGCCCCAGGAATCGCGCCCGATCGGTCTCGTACTCGAGGCCTTCAGTGCTGCCGCGGTCGCGCGTCACCACATGTGCGGCCCAGAGCGCAGGTTCTTCCGCGGAGCGGGCGCGGCGCGTCGCGAGCAGGCCGCGTACCTCGGCAACGTATTCGGTCTGCACGAACAGATTCGAGAACGCCGGATGCGCCATGTCGGCCGCCGGCTCGGCGAGAACGAGCTCGGCATAGGACGTGATCTCGACTTCGCGGGCGCGGGGCCCGTTGTTGGTGATCGACAGGCGCCGCACTTCGGCGTCATCTTCTGGCGAGACGATGACTTCGAGCACGGTCGTCAGCAGGCCGTCACGCCGCGTGAAGCGCGCCCGGTCCTCGGCGAAGACAACGCTGAATTCATCGGGCTCGACCGCGGTGGGCTGATACGTCGCCGACCAGAGCCTGCCGCTGGCCACATCGCGCAGAAACAGATACGACCCCCAGCCGTCGGTCGTGGCGTCTTCGCGCCAGCGCGTAACGAAGAGCTTGCCCCGCTGGCTGTAGCCGGAGCCGGCCGACGTCAACATCACGGCGTACCGGCCATTGGACAGCAGATGTGTGGCCGCCAGCGGCGTATGCACCGTGTCGAACACGCGCGTCGCCGGGCGGGCCACATCGCGGACCGTCGTGGCCGGCAGGTGCTCGAGCCGGGGACGATGGTTGACCACCTCGCGCGGCGGGCGCTCCTGCAGGAGCAACTCGGCCGCGTGCACAAGTGGATCGCTGTGGAAGCGGTGGCGCATGATGCCGTCGCGCAGCGTATTGGCCAGCGCCACCAGCGAAATTCCCTGGTGATGAGCCATGTAGGCGCGCACGACAGCTGAGGTCTGCCCCTCGGCGAGGCGCGCCGGCGTGTAGTCGATCGCGTCGTATGGCCCGTACCGGCCCAGACCGCCTTCCGCCTCGAGGTGCAAGAGGTTACGGGCCGCCGCCGCCGCCTCGTACATGCCTGCCATGACCGTCGCGTAGGGCGCGACCACGAGATCCTCGCCCAGACCCCGCTTCAGGCCTAGGCCGGGCACGCCAAAATCGGAGTATTGATACGTGAGCGCACGGTCCCTCTGGTTGTAGGCGGACTCGGAGATGCCCCAGGGGATGCCGATCTCGTCGCCGTATTCGATCTGGCGCGCGATCACCATGCGGCACGTCTGGTCAAGCAGCGTGCCGCTCGGCGTGTTCAGCACCAGCGAAGGCATCAGATACTCGAACATCGACCCGGACCACGAAAGCAGGACCGGGCGCCGGTGAACGGTCGTCGAGGCCCGGCCCAGGTGGAACCAGTGCGTGGCCGGGACGTCGCCCTTGGCGATGGCGACAAAGCTCGTGAGCCGCGCTTCGGAGGCGAGGAGGTCGTAGAAACTCTCGTCGAGCGCCGCGTCGTCGACGCGGTAGCCGATCGGGAAAAGCTGGCGGTTTTCGTCGAAAAGGAAAGCGAAGTCCATCTCTGAGACCAGGCGGCGCGCGCGTCGGGCCAGCCGGTTCAACCGCACCGCGGCATCGTTACATACGGCGCCCCACCGCTCGACGGCAGCGATCGTCGCCTGCGGCGCACCGCCGGCACGCAGGTCTTCGAGGATCGCCGGCAGGAAGGCTTCGATTTCAGCGAGCGAGGCATCGCCGCGCAGATGCCGGTCCAGCACCTCCTGCAGCAGCGGGGGCGCGGCGTTCTGGTTCGTCTGCGTCGCGCCCGGACCCGCACCGGGCCGCCGCTGCGGGGCGAGCAACCTCACCAGTGGCTCCACGTCGCGTACAAAGCTGCCGACGTTTGTCTGGAACTCGGCCGCCCATCGCAGCACTTCGCTTCCGGCGGCATCACCGCGCTCGCCCGCCAGCGTCGTCGCAATGTCGAAGAGCAGTGCGGCCTCGCCGGCCAGCATATTCCAGCGCACAACCCAGCCTGAGAAGTGCTCCGGCGCGGTGCTCAACAGGTGCCCGGCGTCCCGGAGGACGGCGTCGACCTGATTCCGATTGACGATCAGGGTACGGCGGTCGTCGGGAACCTCGCGCATGGCCGCGCGTACGAACTGCAGCGCATCGCTGGGGCCTTCGAGCGTACTTTGAGAAAACACCGGTTGCCGGACGCTCTCATCGCAACCCTGCGCCACACCGAGCAGATGGCCGGCCAGATTGCCGCTGTCGACGGTGGAAACATACTTCGGCTCGAGCGGGCGCAGTTCGCGCGTCTCGTACCAGTTGAAGAAATGTCCGCGATGCCGCGGGAGTTGGAGCAACGTGTTCGTGGTCGCTTCGATCCGGCCGGCAAGATCACCGAGTCCGATCCAGCCGAAGTCACGGGCGGCGATGCACGACAGCAGATACAGGCCGAAGTTGGTGGGCGAGCTGCGATGGGCGACAACCGGCTCCGGTAGTTCCTGGAAATTGTCAGGCGGCAGCGCGTGGTCTTCGGCCGTGACGAACGTGGTGAAGAAGAGCCAGACGCGCCGCCCGGCGGCGCGCAGCAACGCCACCTGCGCAACCGACAGGGGCTCAGCCGCTCTCTCGCGGGAAGGCAGGCTGATGAAGCGCATGACGATCGGTGCGCTCCACCACATGACCAGGAATGGCGCCGCGTACGGCAGCGCTCCGGGATTGCGCAGCAGCGCGAGCGCGGCGCCAAGCGTGACAAGCACCTGCTCGATCCGCGGTGACAAGATCGCGCTCGCAAGCGACAGGTTGGTGGTGGTCTTCGCCTGCGCCGCCGTGACCCAGACCAGCATGCGGCGGTGAGTGATGTAGAGCCGCGTCAGCGTGCGACCGATGGCATCCAGCATCAGCCACGCCTGCTGCGCCAGCGCGACGACCGAAATGAGTGCATGGCCGCTTGCGCGGCCGATGTCGATTGCCAGCGCTCTGAAATGACTCACCGGGGACACGTCGCGACGGTGCGGCAGCAACGCGTCCAGAAGCGACAGCAGGCCGGGAAAGGCAATGGCCGTCAGAACAAAAGCGGTCCAGACGCCCTGTCGCGAGCCCGGCTGCGACCAGCTCGCCAGCAGCAGCAGCACGCATGCGACCGGCGACAGCGTCCGGCGCAGGTTGTCGAACATCTTCCACCGGTTGACGATCGAGATATCGCGCCCGGCGCGGCCGAAGATCCAAGGCACGAGTTGCCAGTCCCCCCGCGCCCAGCGATGCTGGCGCGAAGCCGCGACTTCGGCGTTGGATGGAAAGTCGTCGAAGAACTCGACATCGCTCACCAGGCCGCAGCGGGCGAAGGTGCCCTCGAACAGGTCATGGCTGAGCACGCTGTTTTCCGGCACCCGGCCCGCCAGCGCCCTCTCGAAAATATCGACGTCATACAGCCCCTTGCCCGTGTAGCTGCCTTCGCAGAACAGGTCCTGATAGACGTCGGAGACGGCCGATGCGTACGGGTCCAGCCCGGCCGGTCCGGAGAACACGCGCTGAAAGACCGTCGCCTCGACACGCGTCGGAAATGCCGGCGTGACGCGCGGCTGCAGGACACCATAGCCATACAGCACGCGACGCGCCGCATCGTCCCAGCGCGGCTGATTCAGCGCGTGCGCCGCCGTGCCGACCAGCCGCTTGACCGCGCCGATCGGAAGCTTGGTGTCGGCATCGACGGTGACGACGTAGCGCACGCCGCTCGGGACGATGGGTGCTTGACCGTCGACCGGAAGAAAGCTGGTGTCCGTCGCACCGCGCAGCAGCCGATTGAACTCGTGCAACTTGCCGCGCTTGCGTTCCCAGCCCATCCATTTGCGCTCGCCTTCATTCCAGAGGCGAGCACGATGCAGCAGAAAGAACCGGGCACCGCTCACCTGATCGACGGATCCGTAGCGCGCGTTGAGGGCCTCGATGCCAGCGGACGCGGCGGCGAGCAGTTCGCCATCGGTGTCCGCGGTCGCGGTGTCGGCATCGCGCCAGTCCGTCAGCAGCGCAAAGAAGACCTCGCCATCGCGATTCGACAGATAGTGGGTTTCGAGACGCTCGATCTGCTCGGCGATCTCCGCAGTGCTGCCCAGCATCGTTGGCATCACGACGAAGGTGCGAAGCCGCGCGGGTATGCCGTCCTTCAGCGCCATCCGCGGCAAGGTCCGCGGGCCAAAGACCCTCGCGACGCCCCGGTGGACGAGAGCGATCGCCATGTCCGACGCCGGCAGCAGGGCCAGAAGGCCGAGCAGGGCGAGCATCAACCACCCCTCCCAGTCCATCACTGCCTCGATGTTCGCGAACACCGGCAACGCCGCCAGGCCGACGGTCAGGAGCAGGATCGCGCCGAGATACACCGCCGCGGCGTGCACCATGCAGGCGCGAATACAACGTTCGCGCAGGCCGCTTCGATAGCCCAGCTCGCGTTCCAGCGCCGGCCTGCCGGCCGCGATCAGATAGAAGCCCGGATCCTGGAACCTGGGTTCGGCGACCGCGCCGTGCTCGGCTGCTCCGCCCACCACCGATCCGTCGCCGGGGGACGGCTGCGCAGTGGTCTGGATCCCCTGGGTCTTCGCGATGACGGCAGCCGCAACCTCGATTTCCGTGCATGAGGCGCCGCGCGCAAGATTCTCGATGGCATGCCGATAGCGATCGCGCGTCTTGAAGTCCATTGCAGCAAAGCCTGGGTACTGACGCAATGTCGCGTCGACGAGGCTGACCTCTTCGATGAAGGCACGCCAGTCGAACGCGGCGATCGCGCGCATGCTGGTGATCAGGTTGCGTACCGTCAGGTTCGCTGCGGCCTGGCCAGCGTGCTGGGCCGCGACGATGTCATCGGTGCTCTCGTCGTGCTTGGCGGGTTCGCGATGCAGCCATTCGAGCAGGGTTGTCATGCCGGCCGCCTGGTAGCGCAGGCGCTGCACCAGATGCGCGGCGAACGCAGGCCACAAAGCGGCGGACCGCAGGCCGTTGATCGCGCGTTCCATCAGGTCCGCGGATCGCGTGCCCGTGTCGTGCGGGAACTCATCGACGAACTGGTCGGCGTCCTGCCTTGCCATCTGCGCACCAACGATGCGCACGGCCAGACGACGCAGGTTCTCGACCATGACGATGCGCAGCGAAATCGGCACCGCCCACAGTTCGCCGATCGTGAGCGGCTGCACGCGCTGGTAGGCGCGTACAAAGCGGATCAGCCAGTCCGGGTCGAAGCGGCTGTCGGTGTGGGCAACGATGGCCCAGGCGATGCCATACACGCGCGGATAGCCGCGCAAGTGTCCTTCCGCGAGTTTCGGCAGCAACTTGTAATAGCTCGCCGGCAGGTGTTCGCGAATGTCCCGTAGCTGGTCTTCGATGACGTGGAAATTATCGAGCAGCCATTCAGCGGCCGGCGTGATCGCGATCTGCTGCCGCGCCGCGTTGCCAATGAGCATGTGCGCTTCGTGCAGGACGCGGCCGTTTTCCCGTACGCGCGGTACCAGCGCGCGCTCGTCCGCGCGATCCTTTGTGACCGTTTGCGCGACCGCCAGGCTTTGCGCGTGTTGCTCGAAGCGTTCCGCGCTGAACAATTCAGCGCGGATCGGCTCCTCGAATTCGGTGAAGTCGATCGGAAGTCGGCTGCGTGCCAGGCGCCGGAAGATCTGTGCGCTGCTGCTCACCCGTCACCGTTGCGTTGAAAGAAGAACCGGATCATTTCGCTTGCTGCATCCGGTCCATCCGGATCCGTGAAAGAACCGCTTGGGCTGCCGCCAGACCAGGCGTGGCCGGCGTCGTGCACCAACCAGTGTTCCAGTGCACTCCTGCCCGCAGCGTCGCGATGAACCGTGCGGGTATACGCGTGTCCATCAGGAACTCGACCCTCTTCAACCGTCGCAGCGGCGCTCGCCGTGGAGCCGCGCCTGACCGACTGCGACACCACCTGATCACCGTTGCGCGGATGCACAGTGGTATCCCGATCGCCGTGAAACACGATGATCGGTTGAGGCGGCGACGTTGGCCCCGAGGCCGTGTCAAACCCCTGCGCAGCAGGCAGTCCTTGCATGGCTGCGAAGGCGGACGGAACGTCGTGCGCGCTTCCATTGGCGAGCCCCGAGTGGATGCCGACGGCGGCATAGAGCGCCGGGTGGGTCGCACCCAGAACGGCGGCCATCGCCCCACCCGCCGAAAGTCCCGCCACGTACACCCGCCGCCGGTCAATCGGATAGCAACTCAGGATCTTGCGTGTCATGCCGGCGATGATGGCCGCTTCGCCCTGGGTCAGCGGGTCGTCGCTGCGCTTGAACCAGTTCCAGCACCGCGAACCGTTGGCGGCCTGCGTCTGTTCGGGATACAGGACAAAGAAGTGATGCGTCTCGGCAAGCGAATTCATCCGCGTGCCAGCGGCGAAATCGTCGGATGTCTGTGTGCAGCCATGCAGCATCACGACGAGCGCGAACTTCCGTCCAGCGTCATTCGTCGGGATGTAGAGCTTGTAGGGACGTTTGCCGGCCTGATTCGTGTAGGACCCGGTGATGAACTTTCCCGCATGAGCCCGCACGCCGGTGCCTGGCAAGACTGGCATTTCGACCGCGCAGCCTCCGCAACCGACACCCGGTGATCGTCTGTTCGCTCCCATGGTGACTCACAACGACGATTGCGCACGAACGCACCGCACGCGACGGCCGGCAAACGTCGATGGTGCCCGCCGGCTTGCACACCTGCGGATCAGGCACAGCTGTTAAGAAGAAGGGCGCTGAAGACCAAAGTGGCCGAAGCGATCAGGATGAGTTTCATGAAACCTCCACTACGAGAACCCATGGTACGTGCTGGCGAATTCCGAGTCGGTGCGGTAAGGCACACACACCGTCGCCGCTCAGCCGGCGCACTCCATCGAGACGTTTGCGTGCGCTCATTCGCGGCCGCTGCACGAGATTGCTTTCGGCAGCGGCGCGCGATCCGTCGCCGTCCCTTCAGCCGCTTGTCGTTCTTGACGGACTTGACCCCGCCGACGCGGCGCCCCACTTCGACTGCCTCGTTGATCTCGCCCTGCGAGTTGTCGAAACCGCTCGGCTAGACCACGCCCCTGAAGGGCGCGACATTGATCCCGGCGACTTTCAGCGCGGGTTAGGAGACGCTCCGCTCAGCGGAGCCGCAGGCCTTGCTGCGATACATGGCGAGGTCGGACACCTGAATCAGGTTGCCGTATTCGTGCCCATCGACTGGGTAGACCGCCATGCCAATGCTCACAGTCATCCCGATCGCAGTGCCGTCGATGACGTAAGGCGTCGCGAGATGAGCGCGGATCTTCTCTTCCACCGCAATCGCGCTTTCCTGGCCCTCGAACTCCGGCAGCAGGATAACGAATTCGTCTCCACCAAATCGGCAGGCGGTGTCTGAGGTTCGGATACAGGCGATCAGGCGCGCCGCTACTTGCTGCAGAAGTCTGTCCCCGACCGCATGGCCAAACGCATCGTTGATGCACTTGAATCGGTCCAGATCCAGGAACAGCAACGCCACCTGCCTGTGCTGACGTGCGGCAAGAGCCACCGCCTGGTTGTAGCGGTCCAGCAGCAACCTGCGATTGGGAAGGCCGGTCAGCTCGTCGTGATACGCAAACTGGCGCGTCTGAGCCGCCGCATGCTCGAGCACAACAATTTCTTGCTTGAGAAGCGCTTCCTGCTCCAGGAACGAATCGATCCGTCGCAACGCAGCGTCCAATTGTCCTTGACTGGTCGCAAGTGCGCGGCACAACTCCGCCGTGTCCAAGAGCGTTTGGGCCGATCGTAGCCTTGCCGGGTCGGTGACTTCGTGCGTCGCGTGAGGATTGAACTGCGCACCGGGCCGTGCCGCAGCGCCGGCATGCACACTGCCTTCAACGGTCCGTCTCCCCATCCATTCACTCCTTCGGCGGTGGCGCGCAACATCCCCCGCCTCTGCGAGCGTGCAATGGGCGAGATTCAAGATATGAGTATGAACGGCCAAGATGCCTCATCTGTTCGCTAGCGCACATAACCGCTAACGTGTTCGAGGGACACTCATCCGGCTTTCGCTGGTGAAATGAGTCACTTGCCCAAACGAACGCGGCCCGCGCGAATCGCCATCGCCGCTTTGAACTGATTGATCATTGGGCGGGCATCACGGCGCAATCGCTGTCTCGGACAAGTACCTGCGATCGCGAGGCGCCCGAAACCGCGCCTGGCCGCTGAACAACGCGGCCGTGCGCATCACGACAGGGCCATTCACCATAGATGAACCTGCGCGTGGACTCGACCACCCCGCGCAACGCGGGGATATCTCGCAACGTGATCGACCTGCGATCGACGTCGAGCAGACCGGCCGCGGCGAAAGCCGAGAAGGTGCGGCTGACCGTTTCATGCTTCAGGCCGAGATGGCTTGCCAACTCCTGCCTTGTCATCCGCAATTGGAAGGACGTGCGGGAGTAGCCCAGTCGTCCAAAGCTGTCGGATAACTGCAGCAGGAAAGCCGCGACGCGCGCATCAGCGCTGAGTGTGCCAAGCAGCCTGATCATTATCTGGTTGCGCTTCATTTCGCGACTGCACAGGCGGTGCAGGAACCGCTCGACGCCCGGATCCTCGCTTGCAAGACTCGCGAGACGCGCGATCGGAAGGACAACGACGCAGCTCACATCGAGCGCGATCGCATCGGTCGTGTTGCGGTCAAGATCGATGGCATCGAGGCCGATGGCATCGCCTGCCATCGGAAAGCCCAGCACCTGCTCGTTGCCGGCGGCGTCGGACCGAACGACCTTGAAGAAACCCGCGCGCACGATGTAGATCGCATCGAATTTGTCGCCGGTGCGATGCAGGACTTCGCCTGGTTTGACTGGGCGCACGGTGAATTCGACCTCTGAGGAGTGCGGGTCCGCCGGGGCTGCCGCGCCGAGGCCGGCCGCAAGGTCGGCGAATTTGATTGCTGCCCAACTGGTTGGAACGCGGGAAAAGTCCTCGTCTAGCGGGTCATCGCCGAGATGCCTCTCGACGAACCGCGCGTTGTCCATGCGGGTTTCCGGGTTACTCATGCGTGTCTCTCTGCGCTCAACGGGACGGGAGCCATCCAACTCCGACGGTGGCGATTCAATCAAGTATTCCTCCACGACGCGGACGTTGGTTTCAGCGATGCCGTGTGCGCGCGGCGATCGCTGGCTTGCGCAGTCCAGTCGGCATCAGACTGCGACAGGCCTCGGCTGCCCTCGACATCGATGCGTGAACATACGGCGCGAGGTGAACGGCGTCCGTGCGCTGGCGCACAAAGGACGCGCAGCCCGCCGCTGATACGGTGTGTCCAGCGTTCAGAAATCGAGCGCGCGGCTGTGTACGCTACCGAACACACAAGCGCGGCCTACGATATATTTGCGTGGATCGCAGTTGCAGCCCGACGCGGGCGCGACTGACATGTTTCGACCGCAGGGCCCGGAGGACCGCCGTGCCAACCGTGCATGGTCCGACCCAGAATCATCTGCTGGCCGCATTGACCGCACCGGAGCAGGAGCGCCTGTTCCCGCAACTGGAACTCGTGCCCATGCCGCTCGGCAAGGTGTTGTACGAATCGGGCCATACGCTCGGTCATGTGTATTTTCCGACCACCTGCATCGTGTCGCTCCTGTACGTGATGGAAGATGGCGCGTCGGCGGAAATCGCAGTGGTCGGCAACGAAGGGCTGGTCGGCGTGGCGCTCTTCATGGGCGGCGAGACCACCCCCAGCCGGGCCGTCGTGCAAAGCGCGGGGTTTGCTTACCGCCTGCCCGGGGCAGTCATAAAGCAGGAGTTCAATCGCAGCGGCGAGATGCAGCACCTGATGTTGCGCTACACGCAAGCGCTGTTGACCCAGATGGCGCAGACGGCCGTGTGCAACCGCCATCACTCGGTCGACCAGCAGCTCTGTCGCTGGCTGCTGCTCAGTCTCGACCGACTGCAATCCAACGAGCTGACGATGACGCAGGAACTGATCGCCAACATGCTGGGCGTGCGCCGCGAAGGCGTGACCGAGGCGGCCGGGAAATTACAGGGCGACGGGTTGATCCGCTACAGCCGCGGGCGCATTACGGTGCTTGACCGGCGCAAGGTCGAAGAACGCGTGTGCGAGTGCTATACGGTGGTCAAGAAGGAATTCGAACGGCTGCTGAACTACCTGCCGGCACGCTGATCGCGCACTTGCCATCGAGCGTCGCTGAAGCGACTCCATTGCATCGAGAGGCTCACATCCATGTCTCGCCACCATCGAGCGAGCGCCAGCGACGCCTTACCGCCAGCAGCACCAACGGGGGCAGCACGAGCCACTGCAGGATCGGCAGCAGGCCGACCCCCATGATCGTCGGCATGAACGTTGAGTAGGCCCACGCACCGCGCGCATAGACGTTCTGCCACTCCGACTGGATGGTCCACACCAAACCGACGGCTAGTGCGACGGCCAGTCCGAACCACGGTCGGCTCACCGGCCACTCCAGGTCTCTCGTCGCCAGGGCCGCCACCCCGAAACTCCCCAGCGCGATCATCACGTCACCCGCCGTGCAGTGAATGACGTCCCAGGCAATTTCCAGCGGCCGGATCGCGGGCGCAAAGACATAGAAAGGTAGCTGCGCGATTTCCCACAGCAGGTTCAGCATAAGCGCCCAGACGGTCCACCTGACGGCCTGCTTGATCGACTGTCGCGGCATCGGCGTGACGAGACTTCTACTTCGTCGGCGACTGCATCATTGCGCTTCCGGAAGCGCCCTGCTGGTCCATCATTGTCTGCATCATCGCCTGCATCATGTCCATGCGCTTCTCCATCATCTGCATCTGACTCTTCTGGTCGGCAGGCTTGCCCTTCTGGCCCATCGTGCCCATGGCGGCGCCACCCATCATCGAGCCGCCGTGCGGCGCCCCCTGCATCATCGCCATCCCCTGCTGCATTTCCCGCCTTTGGTCATCCATCAGCTTCTGACGATCTTCGGGATTGGCGGCGTTCGCCATCTTCTCGTGCAGGGCCTGCATTCGCTTCATGTGCTCGTCCATCTGGCCCATATGTTCTTTGGAATCCATGCAGCACATGGACTGCGCGCCCGGCCCCGTCGCAGGTGCCTTGTTGTCCTGAGCGGATGCGACGCTGATGGTTGACGCAACCGCCGTTGTCAAGAGCACCATCGAAAATGTCTTCATGAGATTTCCTTCCACATTGATTGAGAAAATGCCGCGCATTCAGGCGTGGCTGTTGAAACTTGAAACCGTTCGCCCGAAGCAGTGTGGAGCAACCGACTCGAACCACTGGCGGGCACTCCGGGCCCGTCGTACGGGTGCCGACGCTTGGTGTCGGCGACGACCTGCGGCGACCGTCCGCGCTCGACGATGCTGGTGGCGCCGCAGAACGACGGCGTCTACAAATCGCCGAGGTGCGGAACCATCATTTCAGACACGGCAACCTCAATTGCGAAGCCGATGAAGTGTCGAGCGAGGAAGCCGCGTGTTTGCCGACATCTGCTTCACGAGATCCCGCCAGCGAGTGCTCCTTGATTGGCAACGACCGCGACCATGATGATCCCGTCTTCGTGCGCAATCGGTGCGTTGACGCACATACGAAAGGAAAGATTCGCTCAAAGGGGTTCTGATCAGCACCTTGACGCTTTTTGTTCATCTCTCAATCAATCGGAACCACGACCGACATTCGCAATCAGGCGGAGCGCCATGCTCGGTCACGCCGATGGCTGAGGACCATTCGGCGAACGACATCGGCCGCGCGCTTCCCGTCAGGCTAGCCGGGCAGCCGATGCTGCAAGAAGAAGCGCAGCATCTCGCGCGATGCGTTGGGGCCGTTCGAGTCGGTATACCGTTGCTCGTCGCTGCCGCCTGCCCATTTGTGGCCGGCACCGTGAACGATCCACAGTTCCCGGTTCGTCACTCCGCCCGGACCGAATTCGACCGATCGCGTGAAGCCGCGCTGGCCACCGTCGGGATCCGTGGTCGCCTGCATCGAGCCAAGCGGAGTCAACGTTGCCCCGGCACTGAGCGGAGCGGCGTGAATCGCCTCCCCGTTGGAGGGATGAACCGTCACGTCCTCGTCACCGTGGAACACGATGCTGGCCACCGCACGACCGACGCCGTCACCGGCGGCCGGAAACGCGTCCGCTTTGCCCGGCGCTGGCCCGCTGGCCATCAAGCGCATGGCCGAGAAGACGTCATGAGCAAGTCCGGCGGGGACGCCGGAGTGGACGCCCAGCGCGGCGTATAGCTCCGGATAGTCTCGAACGAGCACGGCGGCCATTCCGCCACCGGCCGACATGCCTGCAACGTAGACGCGCGTTGCATCGATGTCATGTTCGCTCATGACCTGTCGCGTCATGGCTGCGATCATGGCAGCATCCCCCTCGCTGTTGGACCGGTCCTGAAGCGCGTACCAGTTCCAGCATCGCAGTAGATTGGCGGCACGGGACTGCTCGGGATACAGCACGACCACCCCGGCGTCTTCCGCAGCCTCGTTCATGCGAGTGCCGGCCGCAAAGTCCTCCGCACCTTGATGACATCCGTGCAACAGCACGAGCAAGGGTGCCGGACCGGGCACGCGCGATGCCGGCTGGTAAAGCATGTACCTGCGCTGCGATTCCGTACCGAAGTGGCCCTCGGTGAAACGGTCATTCGACACCGATGCGGCTTGGGCGGCGACGGACTGAGCATCGACGCTCGCCGCGACAGAGGCCGCATGATCGGCCGGTGCCAGTGTCGCACGTCCGCTGGGAAGCGCCTGACCGCCGCGGCCTGCTCGTCGCATCGTGCGCACGAACGCACGACCTGCATGGGCAAGTCGGGCCTTCTGCTTGAGCCAACGAGCCCGCCAGGTCGGTGCATGCACGACTTCAACCAGCGACACTCCGCCGCCGAGCGTTCCTGGCCGCGCTTCGCTTCCGGTCGAATGTGCGATGCAGTTTCCCAGCACCGCGAGCTTGCGTTCATAGCCCTCGCTGTCGGGGTCGACCGAGGCGAGATCAGCCACCATGCGGTGAATGACGCGTCGGCGTTGTGACTCTTCGGAAGATGGGCTGGGGTTCATTGAAAGTCCTGGGTTGTGGCCAGAGGAAAACGCCGCCCCAGGGGCGGCGCCGTTCGCCGAGCCGGCTCAACCGAGCAGGGCCGACGACTATCTGACGCGCGAATGCTTTGCTTTGTCAGAAGTCTTCGCGACGGCCGCAACAGCCGCTTTGCCGGTCTTCGCAAGGCGGTTAGAAGCAGCTTCAATATGTTCCGCCATGACGCTCTGTCCTTTCGCGGCGATGCCCATCAGGCTCTGCGAGTACTCCTGCGCGAAAGTTGCATAGTTCTCGGTGAGCCTGCGCACCAGGTCCGCGTACGCGTCGGAGGCCGCTGCATGACCGAAGGATTTCTGCGCCAGTTCGAGGTACTTCTGAGCACTGGTCTTTGCAAGTTCGACCATTTCCGGCGACTGCGCAAAGCGCGTGATGAGCGCCGCGTTGGCGGTGGTCAGGTTGATGAAAGGTTGGGTGATGTTCTGCATAGGGACCTTTTGTTTCCGGTTTGCGCCGGCAATCGAAGCTACTGAATTGAGGGTGCCCCGCCCGCAGCCTCGGCAGCGATGCACTGAGTCGAGCGAGCAGACCCGCTGGCCGTATTGCCCGATTCCCTTGCAGCGTCCACAGGCTTGCGCCCCAGGACACTCCACAGCCTTTATGCGGGTTAACCGGCGCACTGTCGGTGCGTTGGCACACGCAGCGTGACGGGCAGGTGTCTTGCCGGTATCGCATGCGCGCGCTGAGCCGAGCCAATGAGGATTTGCGCAGCGTCGGCATTTTCGATGGCCGCTGCGGTCCCGATTCTTACGAAGACAGCGTCGCTCGCGCACAAGTGCGCATCGCGCCGGTCTTTGCTGCCGCAGACCCACCGCGGCCGCAAGCGATCTAAAAGTGATAAGCGATGCCTGCACTCACATAATGATTCGACAGGCGCTGCGAAAGCGGACTGCGCGCGGCGTCACCATGCAGGCGTCGAGCTTCCATGTTGCCGACCACAACCCAATGCCGAGCCAGGTCGATCGACCACAACAACCCGCCGCTGCCAAAGATCCAACCGCTTCCCGCAGTGAACGCCGGCAATCCCGTGACGGCGGACTGCTGCGGCGACATGCCATAAAAAGCCTCAGCGGATTTCGCACTCGCCCACGTCGTCTGCGTGAAGACCCCCACGGCGACAGGCCCGCTGCGGAAGACACCTGCACTGAGGCGAAGGTCGACCAGGGCGCCCAGATCGGTGTCGGTGTGCTGCCGCGCGCGCACAAGCAGTGTGATCGGCATCGGACCGAAATTGTGGTCCCATTCCAATTGCAGGCCGACCGAGGCTCCGCCATTGATGCCCGGAACGTTGTGGCTCCTGAGGAAGTCGGATTCGCTCGTCCTGCGCCCTGGTTCGTACGCAAGCTGCGCGCCCGCGTAGAGCCGCGGCGCAACCTCCATGCGAATCCCACCCTCGAGCATGCCCTGGGTCGAGCGCGCGAACCAGGGCTGGCCCAAGTACCGGACAACCGGGACCAATTCGATGCGTTGAGAGTCCGAGCCGTCGTAAGCCGGTCGCGAGCGCAGGCCCGGACCCAGCAGGGAATCAGTGGAGAGTTCTGCGACAGCGGCCAGCGGCAGGATCACGCCGCAAGCGAGGATCGCGATTCGGATCCCAGCCGAAGACTTTCGAAGCGAGGGTGGCGCGGTGTTCATTGGCGTATTGGCTCCGTGCCGGGCATTCCTCTCTTGGAGCGCCGTGGACAATGCACACCGATTGATGACTACCGGTCACGGAGCACTCACCTCGCGAAACATGATGGATGGCGGTCAGGGGCCCTTCTTTGATTCCCTTATCTCTTCTTTGATCTCTTGCTTGACGTCACCCAACTTTGCCTGGGCTTCGCCGGCAATCCTTTCAACTTTGCCTTTTACTTCAAGCGACTTGTTGCCAACAAGTTTGCCGGCAACTTCCTTGATCTTGCCTTTCATTTCCTTGACTCGGCCTTTAACCTGGTCCTTGATCGCGCTCGTGACTTGCTCCTGATCACTTATGCCAGTAAACGGCCGGCACGCCGCAATTGAAGATTGGGAAGACCGGGGCGTGGTGCCAGGGTCTTCCTTTTTGGCTTGCCCATTCGCCAGGGCGTCACAGCGCGCGTCGCCCGCTGATGAGGTTTATCAGCACCATCACGATGGCGACCACCAGAAGAATATGAATGAAGCCACCCATGGTGTAAGAGCTGACGAGTCCAAGGACCCACAGGATGAGTAGCACAACAGCAATCGTATAGAGCATGGAATCCACCTTTCGTAATTCGGTTGCCCGGTTGTCAGCCGACGCAGCTTCCAGCGTGGGCTGGCTGAAACGTCATCTGGTGCCGGCCCGATCTGAAAAACGCGCCAGTTCTGCAAATCGCAAGTGGCATCAAGTGCGGTGCGCCTTGCGACCAAGCACGAATTTGAGCTACTTCACGTTCGCCGTCTGTTCGGCAGCGCACAATGCATTCGCATAGGCAACGGACAGGAGCGGCGCGTGCCCGCCGCGTCCGTCGTATCTGGCCACTGATCCAGCGGGTATTGAACCGGCGAGCCACGGGTCAGAACGGTAAGCAATACCCCTTATGTAGCTGCCGGCATCGCTTGCCGACGATTGGAGTTGGATTCGGTACCGAATCCGTTCGGTTGCGCACAGACGGCGCCAACACCCGCTCCGTAAGCTGACGGTTTCCAAATGAGGAAACCATCGTGAAATCCACAATCCATCGCGATCGGGCCGGTACCGGACGCAAGTCAATTCCCTTCCTGCGCTTGTCGGCATTTGCAGTTGGCGCCATGCTCGTTTCAGGCATTGCCGCTGCAGCGGCGTTAAACATGTCGGACGCTCAAGCGCGCTATCGGCAAGAGCGCGCCACCTGCATGAGCGGCCAGTCGCACCAGGATCGCGCCACTTGTCTGCAGGAGGCGGGTGCTGCACTCCAGGAGGCCAAACGCGGACACCTCGACGACGGCCAGAGTGCATACGAACAGAATCGGCGGATGCGCTGCGAGGTCCACCAGGCGGGAGACCGCGACGACTGCCTGCGTCGGATGCGCGGTGAAGGGACGATCACTGGCAGCGTGGAAGGCGGTGGCATCTACAGGGAGCTTCGCACGACAGTGCCGGCACAGTAGGGCAATTGCGAGCACCATTGCGGCCGATAGGCCTGCGCTGCGGCTCACGACACGCTACGGGATTTGCGGTGAATTACCTCAACGCAAGCGGGCCGCGATGAGATCAAGCCTTCATCCCACCGCATAGACCCCGCATTGACCCCACGAGAGCCGGGCGTAGAGTGGCACCTCCTCGGTCGTCGTGGCGTGCTCTGCGCACCCGCTTTGAATTGAACTGACGCACACGCGCCGTTGCGCTGCGCGCATCGGCGTGCGGTTGACCAACTCCATACGAACCGGATCGAGCAATGGATCTTGCGGGCCGGGAAATCCTCGGTGAGATTCTTCCGATCCAGGCGTCTCGCGCGGACCTGGCGGCAAAGCCCGCGCTCCACTTCGACGACCAGATCTACACGTACGCCCAGTTGGACGCGGCATCCGCGCGGGCAGCCGCTTCGCTGCAGGCCTGCGCGATCCGGGACGGTGATGCGGTTGGGCTGATGCTGCCCAATGTGCCGGCGCTGGTCGCGCACATCTTCGGCACTCTGAGGATCGGGGCGATTGTCGTTCCCCTGAATCCCAAGCTCACTGCGCGCGAGCTCTCGCTGCTGGTTCAGGACTGCGGTGCGCGCGTCATCGTCACGACGACAGAACTGGCCCACCGAATGCAAGCCACGCTTGCCGACGGTCCAACCCTGCCGCACGTGATCACGGTGGATTCACGCCAGCAACTCGACTGCACGGCGACGGCGGAGGACGCCGGCATCCGCGGCAAGCCGGACCAGACCGCGTTCCTCATCTTCACCTCGGGGACCACTGGCCGACCCAAGGCGGTCATGCTGACCCACCGCAATGTTCTCGCCAACACGGCGCAGGTGGCTGAACGCACGGCTCTCACCTCCGCAGACCGCGTCCTGCACGTGATGCCGCTCTTTCACGTCAACGGGCTGATGAACAACACCATTCTGCCGTTGAGAGCCGGAGCCTCGATCGTGCTGCGGCCGCGGTTCGACCACAACGAGTTCTGGCGCGTGGTGAAGCAGTTTCGTCCTACCTACTTCACCGCCGTGCCAACCGTGTTCGCGCGCCTGATGGATGCATGGGACGGTCAGGCGGATACATCTTCACTGCGCTTCGTGCGCAGCGGCGCGGCGCCGATGACCCCGACGCTCCAGCGCACGGTCGAAGAGCGGATCGGTGTCCCGGTGGTGCTCTCCTACGGCCTGTCGGAAGCAACCTGCACGTGCACGATGAATCCGGTCGGCGTGTCGCGGCGCGCGGGTGCAGCCGGCCTTGCGCTGGTGGACGAGATCGTGTCCGTCCTCGACGACGAAGACCAGCCAATGTCGGCTGGTGAAGTGGGTGAAATCGCGATACGGGGCCCCAACGTGATGGCTGGATATCTGAACGCGCCGGAAGCGACGGCCCACGCGCTTCGGAATGGTTGGCTGCATACCGGCGACATGGGATACCTCGACGCGGACGGCTTTCTTTTTCTCACCGACCGCAAGAAGGATCTGATCATCCGCGGCGGCGAGAACATCTCGCCGCGCGAAGTCGAAGAGGTCTTGCTGTCGTTCCCGGCAGTGGCCGAGGCCGCGGTCGTCGGCGCGGTCGATCGTGAATGGGGCGAGCAAGTCGTCGCGTTCCTCGTCCCGAGGACGGGCCAGAATCTCGTGACGGAGGAACTTCAGGGTTTCTGCCGCGAGCGCCTGGCTGGATTCAAGGTGCCGCGACGAATTCAGGTGGTCCCTGCCCTTCCGCTCACGAATGTGGGCAAGATCGACAAGGTTTGCCTGCGCGCATTGGCCACAACGAATCAGATGAGTTGATGCAAATCCCTGAGGTGCAGCGATGAACCGCGAACGCGCGACCGAATACGGTTTCGCTGTCGCCCATGATGTGCCGATTCCGTACCTGCAGCGCACCCGCGACTACTACCAGGCGCTGGGTTATGGCGCTCCGTACGAATGGGCCCATTACGCCGAGGTGCCGTTTCATCCATTGAGCAAGCCGCTGTCCAGCAGTCGGATTGCGCTGATCACTACCGCGGCGCCTTATCAACCCGGAAAAGGCGATCAAGGTCCGGGAGCGCCGTACAACGCGAGCGCCAAGTTCTTCACCGTGTACTCGGGAGACACGGCGCAGGACCATGACCTGCGGATTTCGCACATCGCCATCGACCGCAAGCACACGACCGCTGAAGATCCCGCTGCCTATTTTCCGCTGCAAGCGCTGCGCCACTGCGCAGCTTCGGGCCGCATCGGCGCGGTGGCGCCGCGCTTCCATGGCGCTCCGACCCATCGCAGCCATCGCGTCACGCTCGAAATCGACGGCCCGGAGATCGTCGCGCGCTGCGTGGCTGACAAAGTCGATGCCGTGATCCTCGTGCCCAATTGTCCGGTCTGCCACCAGACCGTCAGTCTGGCTGCGCGCCTGCTCGAGGAACGCGGCATCTCCAGCGTTGTCATGGGTTGCGCCAAGGACATCGTCGAGTATGTGGGCGTGCCGCGCCTTCTGTTCTCCGACTTCCCGCTTGGCAACAGCGCGGGGCGGCCGAAGGACCGCGAGTCGCAAGCTTTGACGCTCGAACTGGCGCTGCGCGTTCTCGAATGCGCGCCGGCCCCAAGGACCACCGTGCAGTCGCCATTGCGATGGCGCGCCAGTCCGGACTGGAAGCTCGACTACTGCAACATCGAACGACTGACGCCGGAGGAGATCAAGCGCCGGCGCGGCGAATTCGACGCGGGAAAGTCACAAACCAAACATGCGCGGCAAGCCGCCGGGATCGCTCGGCCCGATACGCGCGATGAGATCGCGTGACGTCCTTGACTGCGCCGGCGCGATAGGATTGAGAGTCGAGGCGGAATTCGCCGGGCGTCTGCGCCTGCAAGAGATCATGCGATCGAAGCGCTCGACGAATGCGAGCAACTCCGAAAGACCCCTGGTGGCTGCATGACCGCACGTGACCCCGGCAAATTGGACCGCATCATTGCCGAAGCCCGTCGCGCCGCCGAGGAGCGCGATCAGGGTTATCGGGAACGGGCCTTGAAGATCTACCCCTGGATCTGTGGGCGCTGCGCCCGCGAGTTCACGCATGCCAACGTGCGTGAACTGACCGTCCATCACCGCGATCACAATCACGACAACAACCCGCCCGATGGCAGCAACTGGGAACTGCTGTGCCTGTACTGCCACGACAACGAACACCAGCGGCAACTGGAAGCGGCGAGCGGCGGAAGCGACGTCGCCGCCTCCGGGCGCGTTTCGACCTACGCACCCTTTGCAGACCTCAAGGAACTGCTCGGCAAGAAGCAGCCCCC
>Ga0209682_10000078_pt1 | contig 29706 bp, 25 predicted proteins | sample DOMMetBare2Fresh_2_FD_187471 | JGI IMG/M metagenome (GOLD analysis project Ga0209682, IMG submission 187471) | Wetland sediment microbial communities from St. Louis River estuary, USA, under dissolved organic matter induced mercury methylation -... | ecosystem: Environmental > Aquatic >... | reverse complement strand
CGGCAGCCTCGCGCATGCCGACCCCGCGGCGCAGCTGCCGCTGATCGCGGTCACGCTGGGGGCCGAGCTGGAGCTCGCGAGCCCGCGCGGGCGCCGCACCGTCGCCGCCGCGGACTTCTTCATCTCGATCATGACCACGGCCCTGGAGCCCGACGAGCTGATCGTGGCGGTGCGCTTCCCCGCGGTCGCGGCCGAGGAGGGCCAGGCCTTGCGCCTCTTCAACCGCCGTATCGGCGACTACGCGATCGTGAGCGTGGCCGCCAGCGTGCAGCTGCGTGCGCGCCGCATCGAACGGCTGCGTCTGGGAATTGGCGCCGTCGAACCCGTGCCCAAGCTGCTGGCCGAGCTGGCCGCACGCCAGCAGGGCCGCAACGCCGACGCCGCGTGGATCGCCGAGGTCGCGGCGGCGGCCCGGACCGCCATCGACCCCGAGGACGACGAACGCACGCCGGCGCTGTACCGGCGCGAGCTCGCCGAGACCCTGGTCGCGCGCGCCCTGAAGACCGCGCTCGAACGCGCCGGAGCACGCCCGTGATGGACGACCGAATCCCCCTGCGCCTGCACATCAACGGCAGCGACCACGAACTCAGCGTGCCAGCGCGCAAGCTGCTGTCCGACACCCTGCGCGAGGACTGCCGCCTGACCGGTACGCACGTCGGCTGCGAGCACGGCGTCTGCGGCGCCTGCACGGTGCTGGTCGACGGCCAACCCACCCGCGCCTGCCTGACCTTTTCGGCGCAGATGCCCGGGCACGAGATCCGCACCATCGAAGCCGTGGCCGAAGGCGGCCGGCTCTCGCCGCTGCAGCAGGCGCTGCACGAGGAGCACGGCCTGCAGTGCGGGTTCTGCACGCCGGGCATCGTGATGACCTTCGAGGCCTTCCTGCGCGACCATCCGGACCCGAGCGACGAGCAGATCCGCGACGCGCTGTCGGGCAACCTGTGCCGCTGCACCGGCTATCACAACATCGTCGGGGCCATTCGCAAGGCCGCGCGCGTCATGCGCGAGGCCGAAGGGAGCGGGCATGTCGCACCCTGAATTCCGCCACATCGGCCAGGCGCTGCCGCGCAAGGAGGACAAGCGCTTCCTCACCGGCCACGGCCGCTACCTCGACGACATCGAGATCCCCGGCGCGCTGCACGCCTGCTTCGTGCGCTCGCCACATGCGCACGCGCGCATCACCGCGATCGACCTCGACGCGGCGCGCACGATGCCCGGCGTGGTGGCCATCGTCACCGGTCGCGAGCTGGCGCAGTGGACCACGCGGCACCGCATGGCGCCGCCGATCGAGGGCCTGCACGCGGTCGAGATGGACAGCCTGCCGATCGAGCGCGTGCGCTTCCACGGCGACCCGGTCGCCTGCGTGATCGCCGCCGACCGCTACCTCGCCGAAGACGCCGCCGAGCAGGTCTTCGTCGACTACGAGGTGCTCGACGCCGTCACCGACATGCACCAGGCGCTCCAGCCCGGCGCGCCCCTGGTGGACGAGACGCTGTCATCCAACCTGGTGTCGCACCAGCATGCCGCGTTCGGCGATGTCGACGCGGCGATGCGCAGTGCGCACCGCATCGTCGAGAGCCGCTACTCGCAGCACCGCCAGACCCACGTGCCGATCGAGACGCGCGGCTGCATCGCGGTCTGGGACGAGGGCCGCGAGCACCTCACGTTCCACGTCGGCAACCAGGTGCCGCACCCCTACCGCACGATGCTGGCCGGTCGGCTGCGCCTGAGCGAGTCGCAGGTCAGCGTGATCTCGCCCGACGTCGGCGGCGGCTTCGGCCAGAAGATCACGCTGTACCGCGAGGAGCTGGCGGTCGCGGCGATCGCGCGCGAGCTGAAGCGCCCCGTGCGCTGGCGCGAGGACCGCATGGAGAACCTCGGTGCCTCGACCCAGGCGCGCGAGGACTTCTGCCGCACGCGCGCGGCCGTCGATGCGCAGGGCCGGCTGCTCGCGCTCGAGCTCGAGATCCTCGAGGACTTCGGCGCCTACTGCTTCTACCCCGGCAACTACCTCGCGCGCGTGGTCGCGATGATCCTGACCGGCCCCTACAAGGTGCAGGACTACCGCTACGACGTGAAGGTCGTGCTGACGAACAAGGTCGGCAACGCACCGATGCGCGCGCCGATGGCCGTGACCAGCTGGGTCATGGACGGCACGCTGGAGGCGATCGCACGCGAACTCGGGCTGGACGCGATGCAGGTGCGGCGCCTGAACATGATCGAGCCCGGCGACCTGCCGTACACGATGGCCACCGGCGAGGTGCTGCGCGACGTGACGCCGCGCGAGACCTTCGAGGGGGTGCTGAAGGCGATCGACTACCCCGCTTTCCGCGCGCGCCAAGCCGCCGCGTGCCAGCAGGGCCGCTTGCTCGGCCTCGGGCTGTGCAACGTCGTCGAGTCGACGACCTACGGGTCGGCCTTCTACAAGTCGGCCGGCATCCCCGGCTCGGGGCACGAGGCGGCCTGGTTGCGCATCGAGCCGACGGGGGTGGTCAATGCGTCGGTCGGCCTCGGCGCCACCGGCCAGGGCTACGAAACCGCCTTGTCGCAGGCGGTCGCCGAAGGCCTGGGCGTGGAGCCGGCGCGGGTGCGCATCCTGCTCGGCCACACCGACATCGCGCCCTACGGCATGGGCAGCCGCGGCGCGCGCGGCGGCACCGCCGGCGGCGGCGTGCTCTACCTGTGCGCGCAGGACGCGCAGGCCAAGGTGCTGGCGATCGCGGCCCAGTTGCTCGGCCTGAGCGAAGCCTCCGGGCTGCGCATGGTCGACAGCCGCATCGAATGTGCGGCCGGCGAGGAATGGTCCGACACCGGCCTGAGCCTGGCCGATGTCGCGCGCGTGGCTTACCTCGACCCGACCGCGCTGCCGGCGGGCGTGGCACCGGGGCTGGACTTCAACCGGACTTTCGATCCGCCGCCGATGACCTATTCGAACGCCGCGCACGCCTGCGAGATCGAGCTCGACCCCGGCACCGGCGGCGTCAAGATCCTGCGCTACATCGTGGCCGAAGACTGCGGCACGGTGCTCAGCCCGGTGGTCGTGCAGGGCCAGCAGCACGGCGCGGTCGCGATGGGGCTGTCGGGCGCGCTGTTCGAGCAGGTGATCTATGACAAGAACGGCCAGAACCTGACCGGCCTGCTGTCCGACTACCTGGTCGCCACGGCCTCCGAGTTGCCCGACTTCGAGATCATCCCGATGCACACGCCGAGCCGCCACACGCCCGCGGGCATCAAGGGCATGGCCGAGGGCGGCGTGATGGGCGCGATCGGCGCCATCACGAATGCCGTCAACGATGCGCTCGCGCCCTATGGCGTGGTGGCCGAGCGCCAGCCGCTGACCCCGATGGTCTTGCGCGAGCTGATCCGCTCGCGCGCGCAGGAGAACTGAATGAGCGACAGCCAGCCCTTGTCCGTGGGCTTCATCGGTCTGGGCATCATGGGCCGCAGCATGGCGGGCCACCTCCAGCGCGCCGGCCATGCGCTGCACGTCTACAACCGCTCGCGCGCCGGCGCCGAGCCGCTGCTGGCGGCGGATGCGACCTGGCACGACTCGCCGGGTGAGGTGGCGGCGCACAGCGACGTGGTCATCACGATGGTCGGCTTCCCGGCCGACGTCGAGGCGGTCTATCTCGGTGCCGGCGGTCTGGTCGAGCGCGCCAGGCCCGGCGCGGTGCTGGTCGACATGACGACCTCCAGCCCCGAGCTTGCGCAACGCATCGCCGCGGCGGCGCAGGCGCGCGGCGTGCATGCGCTCGACGCGCCGGTGTCCGGCGGCGAGATCGGGGCGCGCGATGCCAAGCTGTCGATCATGGTCGGTGGCAGCGCCCAGGCCTTCGAACGCGCGCTGCCGATACTGCGCCTGATGGGGCCGAGCGTCGTGCTGCAAGGCGGCCCGGGGAGCGGCCAGCACACCAAGATGTGCAACCAGATCGTGATCGCCTCGACGATGCTGGGCGTGTGCGAAGGCCTGGCCTATGCGCAGCGCTCGGGCCTGGACCCGCAGACGGTGCTGAGCTCGATCACCGGTGGCGCGGCCGGCAGCTTCCTGCTCGCCAACATGGGCCCGCGCATGCTCAAGGGCGACTTCGCGGCCGGCTTCTTCACCGAGCACTTCATCAAGGACATGGGCATCGCGCTGCACGAGGCGCAGCGCATGAAGCTCGACCTGCCGGGCCTGGCGCTGGCAAAACGGTTGTACGACCAGCTCGCGGCGCAGGGCCACGGCCGCGACGGCACGCAGGTGCTGTTCCGCCACTATCAGGCCTGACACTTCGGCGTCCGCGTTCGACATGGACTTTGCCGGCGAGTACCGCATCCCCGCACCCATGCCTCGGGTGTGGGACGCGCTCATCGACGCCGAGGTGCTGAAGGCCTGCATCCCCGGCTGCCGCGAACTGCAGCGCACGTCCGATACCGGTTTCATGGCCGTGGTGACGACCAAGGTCGGCCCGATCAGCGCGGTCTTCAAGGGCAAGGTCACGCTCGCTGACCTGGACCCGCCGCGCAGCTACACCCTCACCGGCGAAGGCCAGGGCGGCGCGGCCGGCTTCGCCCGCATGACGGCGCGGGTGGCGCTGGCCGAGGACGGGGCCGGCACCCTGCTGCGCTACGAGGCGCAGGCCGAAATCGGCGGCAAGCTCGCCAGTGTCGGCAGCCGACTGGTGCAGTCGGTCGCGAAGAAGAATGCCGACGACTTCTTCTCGGCCTTTGCCGCCCGCCTGGGCGGCGTGGCCGTGGCCCCCCCCTCGGGGGAAGCGGCGGTTGCCGGCGCCGAGGCTGCCGAAGCTGCCCAGACGCCCGGGACACCGGCCGCTGCCGTGCGGGCCGCGCCTGCGCAGCCTGCCGGCCTGCCCGTCTGGGTGATCGCCCTCATCGCCGGTGGTTGCGGCGTCGTGCTCGGCTTCGTGCTGGGCCGGCTCTGAGTGCCAGGCCACTTCCTCCCATGACACTCAGCCTGAACCACGTCTCGATTCGCAGCGCGGACCTGGAGGCCTGCCGTCGCTTCTACGTCGACGGGCTGGGACTGACCGTCGGCCCGCGCCCGGAGTTCCCCTTTCCGGGCCTGTGGCTGTATGCGGGAGACACCGCCGCCGTGCACGTGATCGGCATCGACCCGAATGACGCATCAGGGCTTGCCGGCTACCTCGGCGAGCGTGGTGCCGATCAGCTGCACGGAAGCGGCGCGGTCGACCACATCGCCTTCTCCGCTACCGGGCTGGCCGGGATGCGCGCCCGGCTGGCGCGCCAGGGCATTGCCGCACGCGAGCGCACGGTGCCCGGCCTCGGCCTCCTGCAGCTCTTCGTCGAGGATCCGAGCGGCATGGTCATCGAGCTCAACTACGCTGCCGATGAAGCCTGAATGCGCGATCAGTAGCGCAGCGCCAGGTCCAGCGCCACGCCGGCAAAGACGGCGCAGCCGACCCAGTGGTTCAGCCGGAAGGCCTTGAAACAGCCCGCGCGCGAGCGGTCGCGGATCAGCGTGTAGTGCCACAGCGCCTGTGCCGCCGCCACGGCGATCCCGAGCACGAAGAACGGCCCCAGGCCGAGCAGCCGGCCGAGCAGCGTCCATGACCCCAGGTACAGCGCGTAGAACGCCATCACCGCCGGAACGTCGAAGCGGCCGAGCGTGATGGCCGAGGTCTTCAGGCCGATGCGCAGGTCGTCGTCGCGGTCGACCATCGCGTACTCGGTGTCGTAGGCCAGGACCCAGAACAGGTTGCCGACGAGCAGCCACCAGGCGTGCGGCGGCACTGCGGCGGGGATCGCGGACAGGCTCCAGTCCATGCCGCCCAGCACGCCCGCGAAGGCCATCGGGATGCCGAAGCTGAAGGCCAAGCCCAGCACCGCCTGCGGCATCGACACCACGCGCTTGGCGTAGGGGTACAGCAGCGTGATCACCAGGCCGGCCATCGACAGCAGGATGGTCGGCGCATTGGTCGTCAGCACCAGCAGGAAGGCGACGAAGGCGAGCAGCGCGCCGAGCGCCAGCGCCTCCTTCACCGGCACCGTGCCGCTCGTGACCGGCCGCTGCGCCGTGCGCTTGACGTGACGGTCGAACTCGCGATCGGCGACGTCGTTGATGCAGCAGCCGGCACTGCGCATCAGGATGGTGCCGAGCACGAAGACGGCGAGCAGGTGCCAGCCCGGGAAGCCGTCGTCCGCGATCCACAGCGCGCTCAGCGTGGGCCACAGCAGCAGCAGCCAGCCGGCGGGGCGATTCCAGCGGATCAGGTCGAGGTACAGCGGCAGGCGGGCGGGGGACAGCACGACGCCGATTATCCTGTCGCGCATGACACCGCCCGCCGCGAACGACCTGCTCGACATTCACCCCGACGTGGCCGCGGCCCTGGCCGCCCGCCGGCCGGTGGTCGCGCTCGAGTCGACCATCATCAGCCACGGCATGCCCTGGCCGCAGAACGTGGAGACCGCGCTGCAGGTCGAGGCCGCGGTGCGCGCGCATGGCGCGGTGCCGGCGACGATCGCGGTGATGCGCGGGCGCCTGAAGGCGGGCCTGGCGCGCAGCGAGATCGAGGCGCTCGGCCGCACCGGCCCGGCGGCGCACAAGGTGAGTCGCCGTGACCTGCCCTTCCTCGTCGCCGCCGGCGAGACCGGGGCGACGACCGTGGCGGCGACCATGATCGTCGCCGCGCTGGCCGGCATCCGCATCTTCGCCACCGGTGGCATCGGCGGCGTGCACCGCGGTGCCGAGACCAGCTTCGACATCTCGGCCGACCTGCAGGAACTGGCGCGCACTTCGGTTGCCGTCGTCTGCGCCGGGGCCAAGGCGATCCTCGACCTGAAGCTCACGCTGGAGTACCTGGAGACGCACGGCGTGCCGGTGATCGGTGTCGGCACCGACGAACTGCCGGCCTTCTATTCGCGCCAGAGCGGCCTTGCGGTCGACCGCCGCATCGACTCGGCTGCCGAGATTGCCGCCGTGCTGCATGCAAAGTGGCGCGCCGGCTTGGAGGGCGGCGTGCTGATCGCCAACCCGATCCCGCCCGAGCACGAGATCCCGCACGACGAGATCGACAGCTTCATCGGGCAGGCCCTGCTCGAGGCGCAGCAGTGGAACATCGAGGGCGCGCTCGTCACGCCCTTCCTGCTCAACCGCGTGAGCGAATTGACCGACGGACGCAGCCTGGCCTGCAACATCGAGCTGGTGCTGAACAATGCACGCCTGGCGGCGCGCATCGCGACCGCCTTGACACAAATCCCGGAGCGGCCGTGACGGCCGCGGGACTCGTCAGGCCAGCTTGTCCAGCGTGCCGGTGGCCTCGGCCAGCAGGTAGTAGAAGGTGACGCGGCTCTTCCTGGGTGCGCCCTTCATCTGCTCGACCACCTTCTTCATGCCGGCATCGGCGGCATCGGCCGCCAGGCCCAGCTTCTTGGCGGCGAAGCCGTCGCGCACGGTGGTCAGTTCCTTCGGATCGGAGGCCGAAACCAGCGACGAATCGGCGTTGCGCAAGGCGATGCCGCAGTACTTGACGATCGCCGCGACCGCAGCTTCATTGACCGGGCTCGAGTACTTGGCGATATCGGGGCTGTAGTCGCTCATGAGATCTCTCCTTGGACACCACGTGCAGCTTTGCCCGCCGGGCGACATCGGTCAAGGCGGTCGACTTGCGCCGACTCAAGGCTGACGCAAATTCAGCCCGATCAGCCGTCCAGCTGCTTCTGGAACACCAGCCCCGCGTGCTCGCGCAGCGCATGGAACCTGATCTTCGGCCAGTTGCTCTCGATCGCCCGCAGCTCGGGCGCGTACTCCACCAGCACCGTCGGCGCATCGACCGCGTCGTAGGCGACACGATGTGAATTGGCGTCGAGAAAGCGCTTCAACTCGCGCTCGTCGGCGGCCGGGCCGTCGCCGGTCTCGCAGGTGACCCAGCGCGCGACCTGGAAGCGGCTCGGCTGGATGCGCGCCTTGACGCCGTATTCATGTTCGAGCCGGTGCGCGACGACCTCGAACTGCAGCTGGCCGACCGCGCCGAGCAGCAGCACCGTGCCGGCGACCGGCCGGAAGACCTGGATCGCACCCTCCTCGCCGAGCTGCGTCAACCCGGCCTTGAGCTGCTTGGTGCGCAGCGGGTCGGCCACCTCGACCGAGCGGAACATCTCGGGGGCGAAGAAGGGCAGGCCGGTGAACTGCAGCGGCTCGCCCTCGGTCAAGGTGTCGCCGAGCTGCAGCACGCCGTGGTTGGGGATGCCGATGATGTCGCCGGCAAAGGCCTCGTCGAGCAGTTCGCGCCGCTGCGACAGGAAGCTCACGACCGTATTGGGCCGCAGCTCCTTGCCCGAGCGCGTGACCTTCAGGCGCATGCCGCGCTCGAAGTGGCCCGAGGCCACGCGCAGGAAGGCGATGCGGTCGCGGTGCGCCGGGTCCATGTTGGCCTGGATCTTGAAGACCACGCCGGTGAACTTGTCCTCGTCGGGCAGCACGGTGCGCTGCAGCGAGCCGCGCGAGCCGGGCGCGGGCGCCAGGTCGACCAGCGCATCGAGCACCTCCCGCACGCCGAAATTGTTGATCGCCGAGCCGAAGAACATGGGCGTCTGGTGACCGGCAAGAAACTGCGCTTCGTCGAACGACGGCGCGGCTTCGCGCACGAGCTGCACCTCGCCTGCGGCCTGCGCGTAGGCAGCGCCGAAGCGCTCGGCCAGCAGCGGGTTGGTCACGCCGTCGATGATCTCGTCGTCGTCCTTGTTGCGGTCCTCGCCGGGCGAGAACACGCGCATCTGGTCCTTGCGCAGGTCGAGCACGCCGCCGAAGAACTTGGCCATGCCCACCGGCCAGGTGAAGGGCACGACGCTCATGCCGAGTTCGCGCTCGATCTCGTCCATCAGCGTCAGCGGCTCCTGCACCTCGCGGTCCATCTTGTTGACGAAGGTGAGGATGGGCGTGTTGCGCGCGCGGCAGACCTGCAGCAGGCGCCGCGTCTGCGGCTCCACGCCGTTGGCGGCGTCGATCACCATCAGCGCCGCGTCCACGGCCGTCAGCACGCGGTAGGTATCTTCCGAGAAGTCCTGGTGGCCCGGCGTGTCCAGCAGGTTGATGACGCAGTCGCGGTATTCCATCTGCATCACCGACGACGCCACCGAGATGCCGCGCTGCTTCTCGATCTCCATCCAGTCGGACGTGGCGTGGCGCGAGGCCTTGCGCGCCTTCACCGAGCCGGCGATCTGGATCGCGCCCGAGAAAAGCAGCAGCTTCTCCGTCAGCGTGGTCTTGCCGGCGTCGGGGTGGCTGATGATGGCGAAGGTGCGCCGGCGGCGGACCTGGTTCTGGATCTCGGTGGACATGAGGGGCCTTCGGCCGCGCGCAAAACCCGCGATTATCCCGCCCGGTGGCAAACTGGGCCGACCCACCCGGATTGGCCCCGGATGCGCGATGCCCGAGCTGCCCGACATCACGGTCTACGTCGAATCGCTGGACGCCAAGGTGCGCGGCGACCGGCTCGCGCGGGTGCGGTTGCTCAACCCCTTCCTGTTGCGCACGGCGGTGCCGCCGATCGCGTCGGTCGAGGGTGCGCGCATCGAAGGCGTCGAGCGCCTGGGCAAGCGCGTCGTGATCGTGCTCGAGGGCGAGCGCTTCCTCGTGATCCACCTGATGATCGCCGGGCGTCTGCACTGGAAACCGGCGGGCGCCAAGCCGCCGTCCAAGGGCGCGCTGGCGGCCTTCGAGTTCGGCGCCGGCACGCTGGTGCTGACGGAGGCCGGCACGACGCGCCGGGCCTCGCTGCACTTCGTGGCCGGGCGCGCCGCACTCGCCGCGATGGACCCCGGCGGCATCGACCCGATGACCTGCGAGCCCGCGGCCTTCGCCGCACGGCTCGCGCGCGAAAATCACACGCTCAAGCGCACGTTGACCGACCCGCGCCTGTTCAGCGGCATCGGCAATGCCTATTCCGACGAGATCCTGCATCGCGCGCGGCTGTCGCCGATCGCCATGAGCGGCAAGCTGCCGCCCGCTGAGGTGACACGCCTGCACGACGCCGTGCGCCAGGTGACGGCCGAGTGGACGCAGCGCCTGCGCGCCGAGGCCGCCGCGCAGGGCGGCTGGCCCGACAAGGTGACCGCCTTCCGACCCGAGATGGCCGTGCACGGCCGCTATGGCCAGCCCTGCCCCGATTGCGGTGCGCCGGTGCAGCGGATCGTCTACGCCGCCAACGAGACCGACTACTGCGCGCGCTGCCAGACCGGCGGCAAGATCCTGGCCGATCGCGCGCTGTCGCGCCTGCTGAAGGCCAGCTGGCCGCGCGACATCGACGCGCTGGGCTGAAGTTAGGGGGACCGGCCGCCCCTAGCTTGCCAGCCGGAGCGCCCCCAGTTCGCGCATTGAGCGCACGGTGCATCCGCGGTCCCATGGCATCCCTGGCAACGACGCTCGTCGCGGCCGACTTCAGGGATCACACACAGGGAGCGCCCATGGCCACCGTCCACCTTCACCCCTCGCACCCGCTCGCGCGGCGAGACGATGCCCACGCCACGTTTCATCCGCCGGGGTCCGACACCGCGCCATCGAACGCGTCCAGGGCCGTGCTCGGCACCGGGCTCGTCGCCTCGGTGGCGGTCATCGCCGCCGCACTGCTCTTTGCCGTGCTCTAGCACGGTGCCCATCCACCCTTCACGGAGACTCGACATGGCCAGTTTCGGCATCGATGCGATCCGCTACTTCAACCACGCCCGCGCCGCGGGCGTGAGTACGGCGGACGACCTCACCTACACCTTCAACCGTGGCAACGGCTTCGACGGCAAGCTGCGCGGCTCCGGGCACTCACGCTCGTTCTACTGGGCCAATACCGACTGCTGGGAGACCGACGTCCGCGACGCCGACCAGGGCGGCGACGACCGCAGCTACGTCGACAACGTGGACCTGTTCTGGATCGAGACCCACGGCAACCACACCAGCGACGGCCAGGCCCGGATGCTGTTCGACACGCCGCAGACCGGCTGGCGCACCTTCTCGGGCAACTGGCAGCTCGGCGAGAACTGGAATGCCGAATGGGTGATGGCCTACTCCTGCAAGACCGTCGACCGCGGCAACGTGGCCGGGCTGTGGAACATCTTCGCCGGTCTGCACATCTACTGCGGCGCCTGGGACAACATGTACGACGGCATCACCACCGACGAGTGCGGCGAGGACGTTGCCGACAACCTCGTGCACGGTCACACGGTCTCCGAGGCCTGGCACGACGGCGTGTCCGACTGGGCGGTGGACAACCACCCGATCACCGTCTGCGTCGGCGACGCGGCGACCTGGAACAACGGGTCTATCCGCTGGGACCGCAGCTTCCTCAACCGCGACCACCTCTGGGGCCACGGCAACGTGGACCCCGACCTGCCGCCGAACCGGCAGGCCTGCATTCTCTGGCGCTGGACGGAGGGTTGAACCATGGACACGAATCAACTGATGGAATCGCTGGCGTCGTTCAAGCAGGACGTGCCGACTGAACTGGGCGTCCTCGAAGTCCGCCGCTCGTCGGTCGACGAGCTGCTGCGCCGGCTGCGCAAGCTGCTCAAGAGCGGCGGCGAGGCCTGCGACAAGGCTTTCGACCGCGGACAGTGGACGACCTACGAGGACCGCACCCTCGTGCGCCTGCCGCAGGGCGCCTTTGCAGTGGTCTACCACGCATCGGGTGGGGTCAAGCTGTCGGCCGGCCTGGCGCCGATGGAGAACCTGTTCAAGGAACCGGAGTCGCGTGCCGTGTTGATGCAGCGTGCCGAAGGCTTCGTCAAGGACATGGGCCTGCAAGACAGTCTCGGGCGCGCCGAGTCGCTGACCTTCGAACGCCTGTGGCAGATCAAGGCCGCAGCGGCGGATCGCTCCGGCAAGGTGATCGACGCCGTGCTGTGCCGCGCGGTGGGCGCCTTCCGGCACCACATCGATGGCATCCCGGTGCTGGGCCCGGCCTCGGTGGCACTGAAGATCGCGGGCGACGGGTCGCTGGACGCGTTGTCGATGCTGATGCGCGCACCCGCCGGCGAGGTGCTGGAGATGGCCAAGCTGCTGCATCCCGAGCGCGTGGCGCGCCAGATGACGCAGCGCGTGGCCGAGCGCTTTGCCCAGGCCAAGGGTGGGATCAAGGTCGAGTGCCGCGACGGCCTTCGCTTCGGTTACCTCAGCCTGCCCAAGCGCAAGCAGCAGCGCCTGCTCGCGCCGGTGTACATGGCGACCTTCGACGTCACGCACGAGCAGGAGCGGCAGGGGTTCGTGCTGGCCCTGCCGGCCACCGAGAAGAGCTACCTGCCGCTGGAAGCGCCGGGCGCCGAGAGCGTGGTGGCGGACACGAGCAAGCTGTCGGCCCGGCGCTGTTGCTGAGATCGTGCGTCGTCGCGCTTGCTCTGCGATAAGGCCGGCGGACGCTGCGCAGGTGAAGAATCAAGCCGGGCTGAGTTGCAGCGATCGGCGCCGCAACGGCCCGGGTCTTCATCGATGGAGGGATCTCGGATGGTTCGAGCGGCACCTGCGCGCACCGTCCTCACGGTCCTGACCATGGCGCTGGTCTGCGGCTGGTCCATGCTTGCCGCGGCGCAGGCGCCTGCGCCGGGCACGGCATCGGCGGCCGCGCCGACACCCGGCTTCACCTCCAAGCAGGTGCTGGTGGCTCCGATCACGGGGGTCGACGGCAAGCAGGTCGTGCTGGTCGCCGTGCCGCTGGAGCCGGGCGCGTCGTCGTCGGTCCACATGCAGCCGGGCGATTGCTACGGCAGCGTGATCGAAGGGGCGATCGAGTTGCGCGTGCAGGGGCAGGAGCCACGCCGGCTCGCCGCCGGGGAGTCCTATGCGACCCCTGACCGCGCGCTGGCGGGCGCGTCAGCGCGCCAGCGGATTGGCCGTCGGCTCGCCGATCTTGACGAGCCGGTTGCGGTCCACGTGGTGGAACGGCTCGGCCTGGCCGACGATCTGCAGCACCGTGACCTCCTCGTGGCTCCACGTGCCGTCGTCATGCAGCGTGACCTTGATGTGGAACTCGGTGGTCTTGAACGCGTGGTCCAGGAACGGTGCGGAGCAGATGCCCCAGGTGTCCAGCCCCTGCGTGGCGACGAGTTCGAAGCTCTTGGCGTCGGCGGCGGCCGTGCCGCCGGCCATGGCGATCTCGCCACGTGGGATCGTCAGCGTGTGCATCACGCAGCCGGTGGCCGGCTCCCAAAGCCAGTCGCCGACCTGGTCGTGGCAGGTCTTCACCTGGTCGGGCTTGGTCACGCGCGTGTGCTGACGCCGCCCATGGAGCCGCTGCCGGCCATCGGTCTGCGGGTCGATCGGCTGCAGCTCGATGCGCTCGACGCAGGCCTGCTTCTTCGGGCCGTCGGCCTTGGGCTTCACGTCCAGGCCGCGCATGCCCTGCCAGGTGCCGACCATCCGGCGAGCGGGCCCGGATTGCGCCGCCTGTGGACGTCGATCTCCTGCGGTCCGGCGTAGATGTCGCTCGAAAATCTGCTGGTCGCCAGATCCTCGGGAGTCACTTCGCTCCGAGTTTCGTCTTGACGTCCTGGCCGACGCCCTTGTTGACGAACTGCAAGGTCGCGACCTGCGCCAGATCGACGTCGCCCGGCTTGTACAGCCCGGCCTTGACCATCTGCCCGTAGAAGTCCTGGATGCGCGCGGCGCTCATCGCGCCGATGCCGCTCTTGGCCGCTTCGCCGGAATCGACGATGCCCTGGCTCTTCATCAGCGCCACCGAGGCCTCGATCTCGGCCTCGGTCATCTCCGGGTTGTCCTTCAGCATCATCGCGTTGGCGGGCTTGCGGTTGCCGTAGAGGTAGTTGACCCAGCCGACGATGGAGGCATCGACGAAGCGCTGCACCAGATCCGGCCTGGTCTTGACGGTCTCGGTCCGCGCCTCGATCACGGTGCTGTAGGTCGAGAAACCGTGGTCGGCCAGCAGGTGCACCACCGGCTTGAACCTGCCCTGGTTCTCGGCGTAGATCGGCTCGGCCACCGAGTAACCCTGCTGGATCGACTTGACGTTGGCCAGCCAGGGGCCGAGGTTGTAGTTGTAGGGCTTGAGCGCCTCGTCCTTGAAGCCGTGCACGGCCTTGAGCCACTGCCACCAGCTGAACTGGCCGTCCTTGGCGACGAAGGCCACGGGGGCATTCTTCAGCGCCTCGAACTTCTCGTAGCCCTGTCCCGGGTGGGCCATCAACGCCTGCGGGTCCTTCTGGAACATCGCCGCGACCACCACCGTGGGCACCTTGTTCTTCACGTTGTCGAAGCTGTGCAGCAGGTTGCCCGTCATCAGGAAGTCGATGCGCCCGGCCGGCAGCAGCGGCCGGTTGTTGACCGACGGGCCGCCCTGCTGGAGGGTCACGTCCAGGCCGTACTTCCTGTAGGTGCCGTCGGCGACGGCCTGGTAGAAGCCGCCGTGCGCGGCCTGGGCCTTCCAGTTGGTGGCGAAGGTCACCTTGTCCTGGGCCTGAGCGGCGCCGGCGGCGAGCAGCGCGACGGCGATGAGTGTCTTGTGCATGACGTGTTTCCTCAGTCGGATCGAGAAGATTCTGACGTGTGCCAGGGCCCGAGCAGCCAGCGTGACAGCGCATTGAAGAGCCAGAAGATCAGCACGCCGGTGGCCACCAGCAGCGTGAGTGCGGCGAACATCTTGGGCGTCTCGGTGCGGAAGCTCGCCTCCAGGATGCGCGAGGCCAGCCCGGTCTCGCGTCCGGCCGCGCCGGCCACCATCTCGGCCGTGACGGCGCCGATCAGGCTCAGGCCCCCGGAGATCTTCAATCCTGCCATGAAGTACGGCAGCGCCGACGGCGCGCGCAGCAGCGCCAGGCGCTGCCAGGGCGTGGCGCGGTAGAGCTCGAACAGGTCGCGCAGGTTGGCGTCGACCGCACGCAGGCCGACGACCGTGTTCGACAGGATCGGGAAGAAGGCCACGATCCACGCGCAAAGCAGCAGCGCCGCCGTCGTGCTTTCGACGTAGATCAGGATCAGCGGCGCGACCGCGACGATCGGCGTGACCTGCAGCACCACCGCGACCGGGAACAGCGCGCGCTCGAGCGTCGGCGACAAGGCGAAGACGGCGGCGATCAGCACGCCGCCGGCGCAGGCCAGCGCGAGCGCACCGAAGGTGACCTTGAGCGTGAACCACCAGCTCGCTGCGAGCGAGCCCCAGTGGGCCGCCAGGGTCTGGACCACGAGCGACGGCGCCGGCAGGGTATAGGCCGGAATGCCGGCGGCGCGCACGCCCCATTCCCACACGGCGAGCAAGCCGAGCAGCACGAACGCCGACAGCCAGACCGAGCGCATCGGGCTCATGCGGCGGACGCTTCGTGGCCGGCCGCTTCGAGCGCCGCGCCGAGTGCGCGACAGGCGGTGTGATAGGCGGTCGAGTGACGAAACGCGGCCGGTCGCGGGTAGGGCTCGTCGACCGCGACCGTGGCCACCACCCGCCCGGGCCGTGCGGCCATCACGAGCACACGCTGACTCAGGAAGACCGCCTCGGCAACGCTGTGGGTGACGAACAGCGCCGCCGGCTGCAGGCGCTGCCACCACTGCAGCAGGTCGGCGTTGAGCTTCTGGCGCGTGAAGTCGTCGAGCGCGGCAAACGGCTCGTCCATCAGCAGGACCTGCGGGCGCGTCACCAGGGCGCGCGCGATCGAGGCACGCATCTTCATCCCGCCCGAAAGCTGCGCCGGGTACGCCCGCTCGAAGGCAGACAGGCCGACGGCCGCGAGCAGCTCGCGCACCTTGGGCGCCACGTCGGCGTGTGTCTGCCCCTGCAGACGCAGCGGCAGCCAGACGTTGTCGAATACCGACGCCCACGGCATCAGCGTGGGCTCCTGGAAGACGAAGGCCGTCGCCGGGCCGGCCCCGGGCCGCAATGCCGGGGCGTCCACCCGGCCGGCGGACGGCGCGTCGAGCCCGGCCACCAGCCGCAGCACGGTGCTCTTGCCGCAACCCGAGGGCCCCAGCAGCGCGACGAATTCGCCGGCGTGGACCGCCAGCGACACGCCCGCGAGCGCCTGGACGCCGGGCTCGAAGCGCTTGTGCACCTCGTGCAGCGAGATCAGCGGCGATGGGTCGGTCTCAGGCATCGACGGCCAGTGTGCCCGCTTTCGCCGCCTGCGGTCGCACCGCTGCGGCTTCAGGCGGCCCGTGCCGGCAGGGTGGCGAGCGCGGCCAGGACCGGCGCCAGCGCGCGCTCGACGCCGACCAGGGAGGCGAGCTGCCCGGAGGGCAGCGGCCTCTCCGGCGGCATCGACTTGAGCTCGTCTTCGAGCGCTTGCGCGGCCTGCGCCAGCGACACGATGCCGAGGTTGGCGGCGGTGGACTTGAGGTCGTGTGCAGCCCGGCGTGCCGGCATCGGGTCGGCCAGGGCCAGCGCGGCGTCGAACCGGCTGTGCCAGGCGCGCAGCGCGGGTTCGGCCATGTGCAACACGCGCAGGTACAGATCGGTGCGGCCGTTCATGCGCGCCAGCGCCGGGATCAGCTCGAGGCCCTCGAGCGCCAGGAAGGCCGGCGGGATGCCGGTCAGACGGGCTGCCAGCGCGGGGTCGATGCGGGTCGCCGGCGCACGTGCGCCGGTGTCGGGAACGAGTTGCGCGATCAGGCGGCGCAACTGGGCGCGCGAGAACGGCTTGGCGAGGTGGGCGCTGCAGCCGGCGGCGAGGCTGCGGCCTTCGTCGTCAGTCTGCACGTTGGCCGTCACGGCGATCACCGGTGTCGCCGGCAGGCCCAGCTCGCGCTCGATCTCGCGCAGCAGCCCGGTCGCACGGTAGCCGTCCATGCCGGGCATCTGCACATCCATCAGCACGAGGTCGTAGCGCTGCTGGCGAAAGCGCTCGGTCGCGGACAGTCCGTCGTGGACGACATCGATCCGGTGCTGGTCCTGCTCGAGATAGGCCTGGACCAGGAAGATGTTCTGCGGGTTGTCGTCCGCCAGCAGGATGCTCAGCGGCGCATGCGGCGCCAGGATCGGCACCGGCTGGCTATGCGCCCAATCGGCCTGCGGCACGTCCTGGCTGGCCGGAAGATCGAGTTCGACGTGGAAGACCGTGCCCTTGCCTTCGCGGCTCGCGACGCCGATCTCGCCGCCCATCAGCGCCACCAGACGGCGCGAGATGGCCAGGCCCAGGCCGGTGCCGCCGGCCGCGCCGGCGGCTTCGCGGTCGCCCTGTTCATAGGGCAGGAAGATCGCCTTCTGCTGGTGCTCCGGAATGCCCAGGCCGGTGTCGATCACTTCGAAGCGCAGGCGGTCGGCGCTGCCTTCGACGCGCCGGACCGCGAGCGTGACCTGGCCCTTGAGCGTGAACTTCAGTGCGTTGCCCAGCAGGTTGCGCAGCACCTGGGCCAGGCGCAGCGGATCGCCGAGCACGACGGCGGGCAGGTCGGCCTCGAGCCGCGTCAGGAGCTGCAGGCCCTTCTGTTGCGCACGGCCCTCGAACAGCAGAGTCTGGAAGGCGACGAGCTCGACCAGCGAGAACGGCCGGGCATGAAGCTCGAGCATGCCGGCCTCGATCTTGGACAGGTCGAGCAGGTCGTTGAGCATGTCCATCAAGCCGGCGCCGGCGGACTGGAAGACGCCGACGTAGCGGCGCTGGTGGGCGTCGAGTTCGGTCTGTGCCAGCATCTCGGCGCTGCCCAGCAGCGCGCTCATCGGCGTGCGGATCTCGTGGCTCATGTGGGCGAGGAACTCGCTCTTGTGGCGGGTCGCCGCACGCGCGGCCTCACGCTCGTGCTCCAGGTGGCGCTGCTGGTCGACCAGCGCGCGGCGGGTCTGGATCTGCGACACCAGGGCGAAGGCCAGCAACATGGCGACCGGCCAGGCGATCTGCGTGCGCTGGGCCAGGCCGCCCAACGCCGCGGCGTCCACGGCCAGCAGGCCAGCCAGGGCGGCGGCGCACCAGGCCAGGTCGCGGCGCGCCTGCAGGCGGCCGCGCATCCAGGCGGCCAACGCCGGCAGCAAGGCCAGCAGCATCAGCGCCAGGTCGAGCAGCGGCAGCGGCGGCCGGTACACCTGCCCTGCCTCGAGCGCCGCGTAGCTGGCCGCCAGTACATAGGCCCCCGAGCGAAGCCCGAGCGGCGTCAACGCCTGGTCGCCGAGCGCGGCCGATGCGCCGATGAACGCGACCCGTCCGCGCACCGCGTCGCGCAGGGCGGTGTCGTCTTCGGCGCCCAGCGCCGCGCGCACGACGGCCGCGAAGCCCTGCTTGGGCACGGCGGTGGCGGATGTGGGAAACACCGGGGCCACGCGCCCGCCGGCATCGATCGGCAGCCTGAGTTCACCCAGCCGGGCCTGCCCGTTGGCGCAGCGCAGGGCCGACAGCGGGGCATCCTGCACCGCCAGCAGCACCGCCAGCGGCAGACTCGGCAGCGAACGCCCCGACTCGCCGTGGATCAACGGCAGCGAGCGCAGGCGGCCGTCGGCGTCGGCCGGCATCGATACGACGCCGACCCGCCCGGCGGTCGCAGCCGCAGCCAGCTCCGTCGTCGGCAACAGCAGGCCGGGCCAGGCCTGTTGTTCGCATCCGGTCGGCTGCGCCTCGGATGGCAGGCCTGCAGGGGCCGAGCCCAGCGGCGACATCGTGGCGCTGGCGGCGAGGACCACCCGGCCGGGGCGGGCCGACAGCGTGCGCGCCAATGCGGCATCTCCGTCGCGTGGGTCGGCCAGGACCATGTCGATCGCGACGGCACGGGCCCCTGCGTCGAGCAGATAGTCGGTCGCCAGCGCCAGCACGTCGCGCCGCAGCGGCCAGCCGCCGAAGCGGGGGCGCAGCGCTTCGATCGAGACGTCGTCGATATCGACCACCAGCACGCGCGGAGTCGCCGACGGCGGCGCAAACCAGCGCGACTCCTGGTCGTGCCAGGCGAGCTGCGGATGGCGCAGCCAGCCGGCCGCCAGCAGCAGCGTGGCGATCGCAAACGCCAGCCCGAGCGCCACACCGACACTGCGCCGGCCCGGCGTCAGCCACCAGCGCTCGCGCCAGCGACGCAGGGTGTCGAGCCGCGGCGTGCGCGTGCTCTGGGCTGGAGCGTCCATCAAAGCAGCAGCAGCAGCACGGCAACGCCGGGGACGAGCCACCACCACAGGTTGCGCGGCACCTCGAACGCCTGGGCCTCACCGTAGGGGCCGGCCCCGGCATCGGGGTCGATGGTGCGGACGCGGACGTAGTAGCGGCCCGCCGACAGGGCGTCGAAGGTCAGCTCGGGCTGCTGGACGCGGCGCTCGATCAGCACTGCGCCGAAGCTGCTGTCGCTGGCCACCTGCACGTCGTAGGACGCCGCCGGCCCGCGTGCCGGCCAGCGGATCGTCAGCTGGTTGCCGGTCGACTCCGGTGGCGCCAGCGTCCCGGGGGGCGCCGGCGGTTGCACCGGTGGGGGCTGTAGCTCGAAGCTCGCAGCGTCACCGAAGGGGCCTTGCTCGCCGGCCGCAGTGATGGTCGCCAGCCTCCAGTGGTACCGGCCTGCGGGGAGAGCGACGACGAGACGGTCGGTGTCGAGATCGTCCCGGTCGATGCGCGGGCGGGTGAAGGTGGCGTCGGCGTCGAGCTGCAGGCGGTAGCGCTGCGCCGCCGGCGCGCGGGTCCAGGCCAGCTCGACCTGCTCGCCGCTGAGCGTCGCCTGCGCGCGCGGCTGCCGCATGAAGGGCGCGACCGGGCGGGCCTTCACCGTGAAGCCGGTCTGCGAACCCAGACCCTCGAGCCCGGCGGCGTCGCGCCCGCGCACATGCAGCACGTAGCGGCCGTCCGGCAGATCGGCCCAGCGCGCGGCCGGAGCGTCGAAGGTGCCGTCGAGCACCCGGCCGTCGGGCGCCCCGTCGGCATAGACCTGGGCCCGGTAGCCGACGGCGCCCGCCAGCGCCGGCCACGACAAGACGATGGGAGTGCGCTCCAGGCGGGCGTTCAGCGCAGTCAGGTCCGGTGCGGCCAGCAGGGGTCGCGGCGCGCCGATCGTGCCGCGCGCGTCGGCCACGAGGCCGAAGCCGGCGTCGATCCGTCGTTCACCGGCGCGGGCGCCGGACGGCGACGCACCGACGCGCCCGGCGGAGACTTCGGCGGCCGTGCTGGCGCGGTCGCGGTCGACCCGGACGCGGAAGTCCGTGCCACGCACACCGAGCGTGAGGGCGGGCGTGCGGATCTCGTACCGTGTGCCGACGGTGCGCGCCGGATTGACGCGCGAGTCGGCTTCGCCCTGCTCGACCCGCAGCCGCGTCTGCGCGACGCCGCTGCGGCCCAGCACCAGCAGCGACTCGATGCGCACCCTGGATCCGCCCGACACCAGCAGGCGCGTGCCGTCGGCCAGGCGCACCGTGACGTCGGCATCGGCCCCGGTGGCGAGGGTGTCACCCGCACGCAGCGCGAGACCCGCGGCCACGTCGGACGCCGCGCCGCCGCCGGCCCGCTCCACGCTGGCGCGCCCGGTCACGAAGGCCACGGTGGCGACGGACGCCTCGGCGCGCAGCCATGTCACCGGCACGCGCAAGCGGCGTCCGGGCTCGAGCGTTCGCGGGTTCTGGACCTGGTTCAGGCGTTGCAGCCGTTCCCAGCCGATGCCCGGCGCCAGGTACCTCTGGGCGAGGGTGTAGAGATCGTCGCCGCGCTCGACCCGGTAGGTCCACGCGGCGTCGGCGGTCGGCTGCGCAAGGGCTGCGCCCGAGAGAAGACAACTCCCCAGGGCCCGGATGGCAGTCGACGATCGTGGATTGAGTTTCACGGGGTTCCCGCAGGTCCGTCCTCGGATCAATGCCGCGGAACGGCGTGCAGTGAGATTCTTCACACCCCCGAAGTGGTGCGCTCCAGGCGTGACCCTAACATGCCCGGCGCCGCTGGCGTTGACAACCGGCAATCGAGAAGGGGCGTGGCGCGGCCGGGCCTGCGACTTCCGCCACGTTGTGGCCGGCGCGGCGGGCACCGTCGAGTCGCTCGTCCCGCGCTCGATGCCCCCCGGACCGGGGCGTGCGGCAATCGTCGCGCGGGCAGGCGCCGCTGTCCGAGGCATGCACCACGCGTTCGGGCATGCGCGCGCGGTTGAAGTGCCGCAGCTTCCCGGCCCGGTCGAGGCCCGGCAACGGGATCGGCCGGCGCCGGCCGGCGGTGATCGACTTCGCCAGCAATGGGCCGCACTCGGCCCCGGGCCTACTCGCTCAGCCGCGTCACCCCGCGCAGCTCGCAGGCATGGACCGCATTGCGCAGCGCCGCGATCGCCTCGTAGCGCGTGAAGCTGCGCCGCCACGCGAGCACCACGCGGCGCGTCGGGACCGGCGGCGCGAACCTGACGTAGGCCAGATGCAGTTGCGGCTCCTTCGGCACGCTCAACTGCGGGACCACGGTCACGCCCATGCCGGAGGCGACCATGTGCTTGATGGTCTCGAGCGAGCTGCCCTCGAAGCTCTTGCGGATGCCTTCGGCGTCGGTCGAGAAGCGTGCGAACTCGGGGCAGACCTCGAGCACGTGGTCGCGGAAGCAGTGGCCGGTGCCGAGCAGCAGCATGGTCTCCTGCTTCAGCTCCTCGGAGCTGACCTGCTTGCGCTTGGCCAGCGGGTGTGTCTTGGGCACGGCGATCATGAAGGGCTCGTCGTACAGCGGCGCGATCGCCAGCCCGGTGTCGGGGAAGGGCTCGGCCATGATCGCGCAGTCGAGCTCGCCGGTGCGCAGCATGTCCAGCAGCTTGACGGTGAAATTCTCCTGCAGCATCAGCGGCATCTGCGGCGATTGCTCGATCGCCTGCTTCACCAGGTCCGGCAGCAGGTACGGCCCGATCGTGTAGATGATGCCGAGCTTGAGCGGGCCCGACAGCGGGTCCTTGCCGCGCTTGGCGATCTCCTTGATCGCGGCGGCCTGCTCGATGACGGCCTGGGCCTGGCGCACGATCTCGTCGCCCAGCGGCGTCACGCTGACCTCGTTGCCGCCGCGCTCGAAGATCTTGAGGTCGAGCTCGTCCTCGAGTTTCTTGATCGCCACGCTCAGCGTCGGCTGGGAGACGAAGCAGGCTTCGGCGGCGCGGCCGAAATGCCGTTCGCGCGCGACGGCGACGATGTAGCGGAGCTCGGTCAGGGTCATGCGCGGATTGTGAAACACGGCCGAAACCCGCGCCGATGTCGCTTGGGTATGCTGGAGGACTTTGCACTTGCCGTCGGCAGACTCGCCATGACCATGTTGTCCAACGCCCGACCCCGACCCACCGCCGGCCTCGTGCCCGGTGCCGTGATGGCCGCCGTCCTGATGCTGATGCCGACCGGGCGTGCGGCCGCGCAGGCCAAGGCCGCGGCCGCGCCGGCTTCGGCCGCTTCGCAGCCCGCCGGCCCGACGGTGCGGCCGGAATTCGCCACGCCGATGCAGGCGGCGCAGAACCTGCTCGGCGAAGGCAAGGCATCGGAGGCCCTGGCCAAGGCCGAAGAAGCGTCGAAGCTGCCTGCCCTGACAGCCTACGAGACCTACGTGCTCGAGCGCACGCGCGCGGCGGCCGGACAGCGCCTGGGTGACGTGCCGCTGATGATGAAGTCGCTCGAGGCCGCGCTCGCGACCGGCCAGACACCGCCGGACGAAGAGACGGCGCTGATCGAGGCCATGGTCAGCACCGCGGCGCGTCAGTCCGACCATGCGACCGTGCTGCGCTGGACGCGGCGCTACGACGAACTGAAGGGCCCGAACGATGCCGTGCGCGTCGTGCGCATCCAGAGCCAGCTCGCCAGCGGCGACACCGAAGCCGCCAAGGCCGCGCTGCTGGCCCGCGTGGAGGCTGCCGACAAGGCCGGCCAGACGCTGCCCGAACCGCATCTGCGGCTGCTCGCCGGAGCCCAGCAGCAGACCAAGGACCCGGGGCTGCAGCGCACCTTCGAGCGCCTTGCCGCGGCCTACCCGCGCCCGGAATACTGGTCCGACGTCGTGTCCTTTGCGGCGCGCGACCCCGGCCTGAGCGACCGCGCGATGCTGGAGCTCTACCGCCTGTTGCGTTCGACCGGCAGCCTCAAGCAGGGCGACCTGCGCGACGAGATGGCGCAGCTGTCGATCCGTCTGGGCCAGCCGGGCGAGGCCCAGGTGGTCGTCGACGAAGGTTATGCCGCCGGCCAGCTGGGCACGGGTGCGCAGGCCGCGGCGCACCAGAAGCTGCGCGAGCAGGCGCGCCGCCTCGCCGGGGCCGACCGCAACGACCGCCCGGCCGCCGAGGCCGCTGCCCAGCGCGCCAAGGACGGCAACGGCCTGGTCGACCTGGGCTGGGCGATCGTCGCCGGCCTGGCGGCCGATGCCGCGCCGGCGGCTGCCGAACCCGGCCTGGCGCTGATCGAGCAAGGCATCGCCAAGGGGGGGCTGCGGCGCCCGACCGAGGCGCGCCTGCATCTGGCGATGGCGCAGCTGGTCGCGGGCCGCAAGGATGCCGCGCGCCAGACGGTCGCGGCGCTGGCCACGGCGCCTGCGGCCGAAGGCCTTGCGGTGCCGGTGCGCTTGTGGACGATGTACCTCCAGGCCCCGGCGATGCTGCCGCCGCGCCAGTAGCGCAGTAGCGCGCGACCCATGCGTTGTGGGCGCGCGTGGCGCCGCAGCCGGGCCAGCGCGGTTCGGCGATTGAACGCGAAGCCCGGTCAGGCCTTCAGGAACTCGGCCTTCCCGCCCAGCCAGCGCGCGACATGTGCACGTGCGGCGGCAGGATGGTCGGCGAGCAGGCGCGGCGCCAGCTGGCGCGCCTGCTGCAGGAGCGCGCTGTCCTGGTTCAGATCGGCAAAGCGCAGCAGCGCGTCGCCGCTCTGGCGTGCACCCATGAATTCGCCCGGGCCGCGGATCTCGAGGTCGCGGCGCGCGATCTCGAAGCCGTCGGTCGTCTCGGCCATCGCCTTCAGGCGCGCCTTGCCGGTCTCGGACAGCGGCGCGGTATAGAGCAGCACGCACACGCTGGCCACCGCGCCGCGGCCCACACGCCCGCGCAGCTGGTGCAGCTGGCTCAGGCCGAAGCGCTCGGCATGCTCGATCACCATCAGGCTCGCATTCGGCACGTCGACGCCGACCTCGATGACCGTGGTCGACACCAGCACGGCCATCTCGCCGCCCGTGAACAGCGCCATCGCGGCCGCCTTCTCTGCCGCCGGCATGCGCCCGTGCAGCAGGCCGACCATGCGCCCGGGCAGTGCGGCACTCAGCTGCTGATGAGTCTGCGTGGCGTTCTGAAGGTCCACCTTCTCCGACTCGTCGATCAGCGGGCAGACCCAGTAGACCTGGCGGCCGCGCTCGACCTCGTCGTGGATGCGCGCGACGACCTGGTCGCGCCGGTTGTCGGCGAAGACCTTGGTGACGACGGGTGTGCGGCCCGGTGGCAGCTCGTCGATCGTGCTGACGTCGAGGTCGGCGAAATAGGTCATCGCCAGCGTGCGCGGGATCGGCGTCGCGCTCATCATCAGCAGGTGCGGTTCGAGCGAGGGCTGCTCGAGCTCGTTGCCGGACACTGGATTCGCGCCAAGCTTGGCGCGAAGGGCCAGGCGCTGCGCGACGCCGAAGCGGTGCTGCTCGTCGACGATCGCCAGCCCAAGCCTCGCAAAGACGACGTCGTCCTGGATCACCGCGTGCGTGCCGACCACGAGCGCGGCCTCGCCGCTGGCAACCTGCTCGATCATCTTCGTGCGCGCCTTGCCCTTGCGGCTGCCGGTCAGCCAGGCGACCGTGAGGCCGAGCGGCTGCAGCCACTGCACGAGCTTGCGGAAATGCTGCTCGGCCAGGATCTCGGTCGGCGCCATCAGCGCACATTGCCAGCCGGCGTCGATCGCACGCGTGGCGGCCAGTGCGGCCACCACGGTCTTGCCCGAGCCGACGTCGCCCTGCAACAGGCGGTTCATCGGGTGCGGCCGCGCGAGGTCGGCGGCGATCTCGCTGCACACGCGTTGCTGCGCGGCGGTGAGCGCAAACGGCAGCGCGGCCAGCAGGCCGGCATGCAGCGCGCCACCCCCGCCCTGCAGGATAGGCGCGCGCAACTGTGCGCGCTCGTGCTGGGCCTCGGCCTGCGCGAGCTGCTGGGCCAGCAGCTCCTCGAATTTCAGCCGCTGCCAGGCGGGGTGCGAATGGTCCTCGAGGGCTGCCAGCGCCATCTGCGGCGGAGGCTCGTGCAGCAGATGCAGGGCTTCCTTCAAGGGCGGCAGGCCGCGCGGCACCACGCCGGGCGGCAGCAACTCGTCCAGTGGCGCCCGCGTCAGCGCCGAGGCGACGGCCTTGCGCAGGTAGGCCTGCGGCAACTGCGCGCTGGTCGGGTAGACCGGCGTCAGCGCCTGCGGCAGCGGCGCGCCCTCGGCCACGGCCTTGAAGGTGGGATGCACCATCTCGCGGCCGAGGAATCCGCCACGCACCTCGCCGCGCACGCGCACGCGCTGGCCCGGCGCCAGCGCCTTCTGGTGCGAAGGGTAGAAGTTCAGAAAGCGCAGCACGAGCTCACCGCTGTCGTCGGCGATGCGCACGACGAGCTGGCGGCGTGAGCGCGTCTCGACCTTGCATTCGTAGACGATGCCCTCGACCTGCGCCGTATCGCCATCGCGCGCGCGCGCGATCGGCCACAGGCGCGTCTCGTCCTCGTAGCGCATCGGCAGATGCAGCGCCAGATCGATGTCGCGCTTCAGGCCGAGCCGCTCCAGCGCCCGCTGGGGTCCGGATTTCTCGCGTGCGGCGTCGGGCATGCGTTGCATTGTCTTACGCCGCCCTCTCGATAATGGCGCGATGCGCATCCCCCGAGCGGCCCGAGTGTCCATCCTGCTGCTGCTGCCTGCCGGCGTCGCAGCGCCGCCGGCCATGGCGGCGTTCGAACTGCCGCCGATCGACCGCATCGTCAACTACCAGCCGAAGCTGCCGCTGCAGGTGTTCACTGCCGACGGCGTGGAGATCGCGCAGTTCGGCGCCGAGCGCCGCATCTACACGCCGCTGGTGCGCACCCCCAAGCTGCTGCAGCAGGCGGTGCTGGCGGTCGAGGACAGCCGCTTCCGCGAACACAGCGGCATCGACCCCAAGGGCATGGCGCGCGCCTTGCTGTCGCTGCTGACCGGCGGCATGAAGCAGGGCGCCTCGACGATCACGCAGCAGCTCGTGCGCACGATGCTGCTGAGCCAGCGCTTCACGCCCGAGCGCAAGGCCAAGGAGATCATGCTCGCGCTCAAGGTCGAGCAGGAGCTGTCGAAGGACCGCATCCTGGAGATCTACCTCAACGAGATCTTCCTCGGCCAGCGCGCCTACGGCTTTGCCGCTGCGGCGCAGACCTACTTCGGCAAGCCGCTGGACAGGCTCACGCTGGGCGAGACGGCGATGCTCGCCGGCCTGCCGCAGAACCCGCACTATGCCAACCCGGTGGCCAACTTCGAGCGCGCCACGCAGCGCCAGCACATCGTGCTCGAGCGCATGCACGCCACCGGGGTCATTGGCGCGGCCGCGCTCGCGGCCGCGCGCGCCGAGAAGCTCGTCGTCCGCTCGCCGCTGGACAGCGTGCTGCATGCCGGCCACGTGGCCGAGATGGCGCGCCGCGCGGTCGTCGAGCGCTTCGGGCCCGAGGCCTACACCCAGGGCATCCGCGTCGTGACCTCGCTGCGTGCCGCCGACCAGAAGGCGGCGCGCGCCGCGCTGCGCAAGGGAGTCCTCGAGTACGACCGCAAGGGGCCCTGGCGCGGGCCGGAGGATTTCGAACCGCTGCCAGGGGGTGATGGCGCCGAGCTCGAGCGCGCGGCCGCACAGGCGCTGAAGGATCACCGCGACGACGAGCAACTGCGCGTGGCGGTCGTGTTGCAGGCGTCGGCCAAGGAACTGCGGGTGCAGCTCGCATCGGGCGAGCGGGTCACGCTCGGTGGCGACGGCCTGCGCTGGGCGCTGCCGGGGCTGGCGCCCAAGGCGAAGGCGCCGCTGGTCATCCGGCGCGGCGCGATCGTGCGCGTGATCCAGCAGCCCGCCGGCAAGGGCTGGGCGATCTCGCAGTGGCCGCAGGTGCAGGCGGCGCTGGTGGCCCTGGACCCGCCGAGCGGCCGCGTGCGTGCGCTGGTCGGCGGATTCGACTTCACGCAGCAGCCCTTCAACCACGTCACGCAGGCCTGGCGCCAGCCCGGGTCGAGCTTCAAGCCGCTGCTCTATTCGGCCGTGCTGGAGCGCGGCGTGATGCCGGCGACCGTGATCGATGACCTGCCGTTCACGGCCGCCAACGGCTGGAGTCCGCAGAACAGCGACGGCCAGTTCGACGGCCCGATCACGCTGCGCCAGGCGCTGATCCGCTCGAAGAACCTGGTCAGCGTGCGCCTGGCGCAGCAGGTCGGTGTCGGCCCGGTGCGCGACTGGGCCGGGCGGTTCGGCCTCGACCCGGCACGCCAGCCCGACAACCTGACGCTCGCGCTCGGCGCCGGCAGCGCGACACCGCTGCAGATGGCGCAGGCCTATGCCACCTTCGCCAATGGCGGCTGGCGCGTCAACCCGGTGCTGGTCGAGCGCATCACCGACGCGCAAGGCAAGGTGCTGTTCGAGGCCTCGCCGCCGGCCGCACTGACGGAAGATACGCGGGCGATCCCGGCGCGCAACGTCTTCGTCACGAGCAGCCTGCTGAACGACGTCACGCGCACCGGCACGGCCGCACGCGCGCAGGCGACGCTGCGCCGCAGCGACCTCTACGGCAAGACCGGCACGACCAATGACGCGGTCGATGCCTGGTTCGCCGGCTTCCAGCCCGGTGTCGCCGCGGTCGTCTGGGTGGGCCACGACGAGCCGCGGAGCCTGGGCGACCGCGAATCCGGCGGCGGCCTGGCGCTGCCGATCTGGATCGACTACATGGCCGCCGTGCTCAAGGGCGTGCCGGTGGCGCAACCCGGGCCGCCGCCGCCGGGCCTGGTGCGCTCAGGCGACGACTGGCTCTACGAGGAGTGGCTGAACGGCGGATGGATCAGCCGCATCTCGACCGAGACCGGCGTCCTGCGCGCTGGTGCGCCGACGATAGCTTCTGCGGCTTCGGCGGCGAGCGCGGCCGAGCCGTCCGAGCGCGCGGCGTCCGCACCCTGAGATGAGCCATCGGACGGACCTTCGGCGGCTCCCCTCGACGGGCCGGCGCGCGTGCGTGGGTCGAGCACGGCGCCACGGCGGCAGGAGCCGGTGACATGGCGGGCCATACCCTTGCCGACTTCGACTTCGAACTGCCGCCCGAACTGATCGCGCAACATCCGGCGCCCGAGCGCAGCGCGTCGCGCCTGCTCGACGGCCGCACGTGGCCGCCGCACGACCGCAGCTTTCGCGAACTGCCGTCGCTGCTCGATCCGGGCGACCTGCTGGTCTTCAACGACACGCGTGTCATCAAGGCGCGGCTGTTCGGCACCAAGGCCACGGGCGGCGCGGTCGAGATCCTGGTCGAGCGGGTCATCGCGCCGAACGAGGTCTGGGCCCATCTGCGCGCCAGCAAGTCGCCACGGCCCGGCACCTGGCTGCGCATCGCCGGCGCCTTCGACGCCGAGGTCCTGGGGCGCGGCGGGCCAGAGGACTCGCTGTTCCACCTGCGCTTCCCCTCCGACCCGTTTGCCTTGCTCGAGGCGCACGGCCACGTGCCCTTGCCGCCCTACATCGCGCATGCCGACGCCGCCGAGGACGAGGAGCGTTACCAGACGATCTTCGCCGACCGCCCCGGCGCCGTCGCGGCGCCGACCGCGGCGCTGCACTTCGATGCCGGTGTGCTCGCCGCCCTGCACGCGCGTGGCATCCGGACGGCGCGCGTGACGCTGCACGTCGGCGCCGGCACGTTCCAGCCGGTGCGCGTGGAGGACCTGTCGCAGCACCGCATGCATCAGGAGTGGTTCGAGGTCGGCGCCGAGACCGTGACGGCGGTCGCGGCGGCGCATGCGGCCGGGCGGCGGGTCGTCGCGGTCGGCACGACGACGGTGCGCTCGCTCGAATCGGCCGCGCGCACCGGCACCCTGGCGCCAACTGCAGGCGAGACCGATATCTTCATCACGCCGGGTTTCCAGTTCCGTGTCGTCGATCGGCTGGTGACCAACTTCCACCTGCCCAGGAGCACGCTGATGATGCTGGTCAGCGCCTTCGCCGGCCACGAGCGCGTCATGGCCTTGTACCGGCATGCGATCGAGCGGCGCTACCGCTTCTTCAGCTATGGTGATGCGATGTTCCTCGCGCGGCGATGATTCCGCACGCAGGCTGGGCGGATCGGCGCACCATGCACACTGCCTGCGGCATCGACTCAAGAAGGAGGACCCATGCACGCCAGCCAACTCGTCGCCGCCTCGTTCCTCGGCCCGTCCTCGGCGGCCTTGGCGGCCCCGGTGGCCTTCCTGACCGTGTTGGACCACTCGAGTGCCGCGCTGATCGACGCCGCCACGGTCCAGGCGGTCTGGAAGGAGCACCTGAGCGAGAAATTCACCCAGCGCCTGGCGCGCCTGAACCCGCCCGGCCGATGGGCCTTCATCAGCCAGGTCGAGGGCGGCATCAACGATGGCAAGACCTGCGTCGTCACGGCGCGCGTGGCGCTCGCGCCGCGCAGCGGCAGCACCGTGGTGTTCGCACCGGCCAAGATGGCCACGACCTTCGATGCTCTGCCGTACGCGACGCCGGCCCAATGAACCGACCTCGCCAAGGTCAAGCTCAGCGAGGCCATCGTCGCGGTGACCTCGTCGCTGGTGGCGAACTGATGCGGTCTCGAGTTCGATCGTCAGCGGATTGACCGACCGGGTTCGGCCCGAAGCTGCCGTTGGTGAAGGTCTGCTTGAGCGCGCGCGTCTCGCGCCAGGCGGTACGCGCCAGGGCCTCATGCTGGGGCGGTCGGCGCGCTGC
>Ga0209682_10000077_pt1 | contig 29985 bp, 23 predicted proteins | sample DOMMetBare2Fresh_2_FD_187471 | JGI IMG/M metagenome (GOLD analysis project Ga0209682, IMG submission 187471) | Wetland sediment microbial communities from St. Louis River estuary, USA, under dissolved organic matter induced mercury methylation -... | ecosystem: Environmental > Aquatic >... | reverse complement strand
AGCAACGATGAAGTACGCCAACGTCACCACCGAAGGCCCGGTCAGCGTCGTGACGCTGTGTCGCCCGGAGCGCCTGAACGCGATCGGCGCCGAACTGCTGGCCGATCTGCATGCGGCGCTGGCTCAGGCGCAGGGAGATCGCGACACGCAGGCGATCGTGCTGACCGGCGCCGGGCGGGCCTTCTGTGCCGGCGATGACCTGAAGGAGTTTGAGCAGCAGGCGACGAGTGCCGCAACGATCGCCAAGACGTGCGAAAACATCCAGCGCATCACGCGCGACATCATGCTCGGCCCGAAGCTGGTGATCGGTGCTGCGCACGGTTATGCGGTGGGCGGCGGATTCGAGTGGCTGCTGAACTGCGACCTCGTGGTGGCCGCCGACAACCTGGTGTGCTACTTGCCGGAGATGTCGCTCGGGCATTTCGTCACGGGCGGGGTGACCCATCTGCTGCCGCGGGCCCTGGGCCACCAGCGCGCGATGGAACTCATCGTGCTTGGCGAGCGCCAGGATGCGCAGGCGCTGCATCGGCTCGGCCTGGTCAACCGCGTCGTGCCCGTCGCCGAGATGCTCCCGACCGCGCTCGACCTGGCCCGACAAGTCGCATCACGCTCGACGCTTTCGACGTCGCAGTTGAAACGCGTCATCAACGCCGATCTGAATCCGCAACTGGCCAGCGCACTGGAACTCGAGCGCCAGGCGGCGATGGCCTGCTTCGCCAGCGCCGACACCGCGCAGCGGATCGAGGCGTTCGCGAAGAAGAAGCTTTAGAAAAGTCCGACGATGCGCCCGTTGTCGTCGATGTCGATGCGCGTGGCGGCGGGGTCCTTCGGCAGGCCCGGCATGGTCATGATGTCGCCGCAGATCAGCACGATGAACTCGGCGCCGGCCGCCAGACGTACTTCGCGGATGTTGACCACGTGGTTGGACGGCGCGCCGCGCAGCTGCGGGTCAGTGGAAAACGAGTACTGCGTCTTGGCCACGCACACCGGCAGCCGTCCGTAGCCTTCGTCCTGCAGCTTGCGGATCTGCGCGCGCACCTTGGTATCCGCCGTGATGTCGGAGGCGCCGTAGATCTGCGTGGCCACGGCCTTCATCTTCTGCCACAGCGATTCTTCGTCCGCGTACAGGAAGCGGCAGTTGGCCGCGCCGCTTTCTGCCAGGCGCACGACTTCGCGCGCCAGGTCCTCCGCGCCCGCGCCGCCGTCGGCCCAGTGCCGCGCAACGATCACCGGCGCGCCGTGATGCGCCATCTTCCGCTGCAGCAGCTTGATCTCGGCGTCGGTGTCACGCTCGAAATGATTGACCGCGATCACGCACGGCAGGCCGAAATGGTTGCGCACGTTGTTCAGATGCCGCTCGAGGTTCGTGATGCCGCGCTCGAGCGCCGGCAGGTTTTCCTCGGTGAGCGCCTTCACGTCGACGCCGCCGTGATACTTCAGCGCGCGGATGGTGGCGACGATCACCGCCGCATCCGGCCGCAGCCCGGACTTGCGGCACTTGATGTCGATGAACTTCTCCGCGCCCAGGTCGGCACCGAAACCGGCTTCGGTCACCACGTACTCACCGAGCTTGAGCGCCGCGCGCGTGGCAATCACTGAATTGCAGCCGTGCGCGATGTTGCCGAACGGCCCGCCATGGATGATGGCCGGGTTGTTCTCCAGCGTCTGTACAAGATTGGGCTTGAGCGCGTCCTTCAGCAGTGCGGCCATCGCGCCGTTGGCTTTCAGGTCGCGCGCATGGATCGGCTGCAGGCCACGCGTGTAACCCACGACGATGCGGCCGAGCCGCTCCTTCAGGTCGGCGAGTGAATTGGCGAGACAGAAGATTGCCATCACCTCGGAGGCGACCACGATGTCGAAGCTGTCCTCGCGCGGGAAGCCATTGGCCGGCCCGCCAAGGCCGATCGTGATCTGGCGCAGCGCACGGTCGTTCATGTCGACCACACGGCGCCAGACGACGCGGCGGAAGTCGAACCGCAGTTCGTTGTTGTGGTGGATGTGGTTGTCGATCATCGCCGCGAGCAAATTGTTGGCGAGCGCGATCGCATTGAAGTCGCCGGTGAAGTGCAGGTTGATGTCTTCCATCGGCACCACCTGTGCGAAGCCGCCGCCGGCGGCACCGCCCTTCATGCCGAACACGGGCCCCAGCGACGGCTCGCGCAGCGCGATCACGGCGCGCTTGCCGATGCGGTTGAGCGCATCGCCCAGCCCGACCGTGGTGGTCGTCTTGCCTTCGCCGGGCGGCGTGGGGCTGATCGCAGTGACGAGGATCAGCTTGCCGTCGGGCCGGCCGTTGAGCGAGGCAAGATAGTCGAGCGCGATCTTGGCCTTGAAGCGGCCGTACGGTTCGATCGCGTCTTCGGGAATGTGAAGGCGGTCCTGTGCAAGCTGCACGATCGGCCGGAGCGTGGCGGCCTGCGCGATGTCGATATCGGTTTTCATGGTCTGCGTTCTCTTGTTGTTGTGTACGTGCCGGCGGCGATCACTTCACCAGCAGCGCGCGGTGTCGGCGGATCGCTTCGATCACGATCGGCTTCAATTCCGAAGCGCCGCCCGCATCCACGTGCGCGACGAGTTCGCTGCGCATGCGCGGCTCCCAGAAACGCTTGAGGTGCTGCGCGACGCCCTCGCGCGCCTCGTCGGCGTCCGGCATCGCCTCGAAGAAATCGCCGATCCGGTTGGCCATGCGGATCAGGTTGTCGATGTCCATTGCCTGACCGGCTGTTGAACAGGAGGCGTGCCCCCTTTTGAACCCCCGATGTCGGAGGGTGCTTCAGAGCTAGCGCTTTGAACAGGCAACATACTGAAGTGAGCGTCGCAGACTTCTTTCCACACCCAGTTAACCGATTACCCGCTGCGGATGACTGTAGACGTTGAACCCGGCGCCGCGGGCAAAGCCGATCAGCGTCTGGCCGCAGTCGACGGCGACCTGCACGCCGAGCGCGGTCGGTGCCGACACGGCCGCCAGCATGGCCATGCCCGCCGTGGCGGACTTCTGCACCATCTCGACGCTGGCGCGGCTGGTGACCATGGCAAAGCCCTGTGTGGTTTCGACGCGCGCATTCGCGAGCGCGCCGATCAGCTTGTCGAGCGCGTTGTGCCGGCCGATGTCCTCACGCGCCAGCAGGATCGTGCCATCGGGCGCGCACCAGACCGCGGCGTGCGCGGCGCCGGTCGCGTGCTGCAGCGGCTGATGCGCGCTCAGCGTCGCATACGTGCGTGCCAGCGCGGCCGCGGTCACGGTGATCGCGCGGCGTGAAAGATCGGGCATGGCCCGCAGCACCTGGTCCAGGCTTTCGGTGCCGCAGATGCCGCAGCCGGTGCGACCCGCGAGCGTGCGCCGGTACGACTTCAGCCGCATGAATGCAGCCGCCGCGATGTCGATCGCCAGCGTGATGCCGGCGGCGCTCGCGTGCGCCTCGACCGCGTAGAACTCCTCGCGCGTGGCGATGCCCTCACTGAGCGAAAAGCCAAGCGCGAAGTCGTGCAGGTCATCCGGCGTGGCGAGCATCACCGCGTGCGAGATGCCGTTGTATTCGAACGCAATCGGCACCTCGCGCGCGACCTCGACCTGCGCTGTCGCGGTGGCGCCGTCGCGCCAGCGCACGACCGGGAACGGTTCGGCCACGCCGGCCGCGTCATCGAGTTCTGCGGCGAGCGGGACGCGCGCTTTGGGTTTAGCCGGTGAATGCACGATCGCGCTCGCGATACAACTGCTCCTGCGCCGTGTTGAAGCGCTGGTAGCCGCGTTGCCATTCCGACGGCTGAGTGACATGCATGACCTGCACCGCAGTGACCTTGTACTCGGGGCAATTGGTGGCCCAGTCCGAGCTGTCGGTCGTGATCACGTTCGCACCGCTCTCCGGGAAATGGAACGTCGTGTACACCACACCCGGGGCCACGCGTTCGGTGACGGTGGCGCGCAGCACGGTCTGTCCGGCGCGGCTTTCGACGCCGACCCAGTCGCCATCGCGGATGCCGCGCTCGGCCGCATCGTGCGGATGAATCTCGAGCAGGTCCTCATGGTGCCACTGCACGTTATCCGTGCGCCGCGTCTGCGCGCCGACGTTGTACTGCGTCAGTACGCGGCCGGTGGTCAGCAGCAGCGGGTGCTTGCGCGTGCCCTTCTCGTCGCTCGGCACGTACCTGGTGATGATGAACTTGCCCTTGCCGCGCACGAACTCGTCGACGTGCATGATCGGCGTGCCTTCCGGTGCGTTGTCATTACACGGCCACTGGATGCTGCCCAGGCGGTCGAGCTTGTCGTAATCGACGCCGGCAAACGTTGGGGTAAGTGCCGCAATCTCCGCCATGATCTCGGCCGGATGCGCATAGTGCATCGCACAGCCGAGCGCATTGGCCAGCAGCATCGTGACTTCCCAGTCGGCGTAGCCGGCCAGCGGCTGCATCACCTTGCGTACGCGCGAAATGCGCCGCTCGGCATTGGTGAAGGTGCCGTCCTTTTCGAGGAACGTTGAGCCCGGCAGGAACACGTGCGCGTACTTGGCGGTCTCGTTCAGGAAGATGTCCTGCACGACGATGCACTCCATCGCCGACAACGCCGCCGCCACATGCTGCGTGTCCGGATCGGACTGCACCAGATCCTCGCCCTGGCAGTACAGCCCCTTGAAGCTGCCGGAGAGCGCCGCTTCGAACATGTTCGGGATGCGCAGCCCCGGCTCGGGCTGGATCTCGACACCCCAGGCGGCCTCGAAGGCGCCACGCACGGTCGCGTCCGATACGTGCCGGTAGCCCGGCAGTTCATGCGGGAACGAGCCCATATCGCACGAGCCCTGCACATTGTTCTGGCCGCGCAGCGGATTCACGCCGACGCCTTCGCGACCGAGGTTGCCGGTGGCCATTGCGAGATTGGCGATCGCCATCACCGCGGTCGAACCCTGTGCATGTTCGGTCACGCCCAGGCCGTAGTAGATCGCACCGTTCTTGCCGTTGGCATACAGCCGCGCCGCGCCGCGCACGAGTTCAACGGGCACGCCGGTGGCCGCCTGCATCTGCTCGGGCGAGTTCTCCGGCCGTGCGATGAAATCGCGCCATTGCGCGAATGCCTTGGCCTCGCAGCGTTGCGCAACAAAGGCTTCATCGACCAGCCCTTCGCTGACGATCACATGCGCGAGGCTCGCGAGCACCGCGACGTTGGTGCCGGGCGCGAGTTGCAGGTGGTAGTCGGCTTTCACATGCGCGCCGTCGACCAGATCGATGCGCCGCGGATCGATCACGATCAGCTTCGCGCCCTGGCGCAGCCGCCGTTTCATGCGCGACGCGAACACCGGATGCGCCTCGCTCGGATTGGCGCCGATGACCATGATCACATCGGCCTGTTCGACCGATTTGAAGGTCTGCGTGCCGGCCGATTCGCCCAGCGTCTGCTTCAGCCCGTAGCCCGTCGGCGAGTGACACACGCGGGCGCAGGTGTCGACGTTGTTGTTGCCGAAGGCGGCGCGCACCAGCTTCTGCACCAGAAAGGTCTCTTCGTTGGTGCAGCGGCTCGATGTGATGCCGCCGATCGAATCGCGGCCGTGCCTGCCCTGGATCTCGCGCAGGCGCCGCGCCGCGTAGCCGATCGCCTCGTCCCAGTCCACCTCGCGCCACGGATCGGTGATTCTTTCGCGGATCATCGGCCGCGTCACGCGGTCGGGATGCGTGGCATAGCTCCACGCAAAACGGCCCTTGACGCACGCGTGGCCTTCGTTGGCGTCGCCGTGCTTGTACGGCACCATGCGCACGACCGTTTCGCCCTTGAGCTCCGCCTTGAAGGCGCAGCCCACACCGCAGTACGCGCACGTGGTCACCGCGACGCGGTCGGGCGGTCCGAGCGCATTCAGCGATTTCTCCCGCAGCGAACCGGTCGGACACGCGGCCACGCAGGCGCCGCAGGACACGCATTCGGACTGCATGAACGGCAGGCCACCGGCGCTGATGCGCGAGTCGAAGCCGCGCCCCTCGACCGTCAGCGCAAACGTGCCCTGTGTTTCCTCGCAGGCGCGCACGCAGCGGTTGCACACGATGCACAGCGCGGGGTCGAACGCGAAGTAGGGGTTCGAGGCATCGACCGGCTCGGCGCAGTGACTGGCCTCGCCGGTGTAGCGCACGGCGCGTACGCCAAGCGTCCCGGCGATGCGCGCGAACTGGGTGTCGCGGTCGATTGGGCGACCCGCATCGTCATGCGGGTGATCGGACAGATACAGCTCCATCACGCCGCGACGCAGCCGCGCCAGTTTCTCGCTTTGCGTGCGCACCTGCATGCCGGATTCGGCCGGCGTCGTGCAGGACGCCGGGTAGCCCTTGCGGCCCTCGATCTCGACCAGGCACAGCCGGCACGAGCCCCATGCTTCGAGGCTGTCGGTCGCACACAGCATCGGGATCTCGATCCCGGCTTCGATCGCCGCGCGCAGCACTGACGTGCCAGCCGGCACCGTGACCGCGCGGCCGTCGATGGCGAGCGACACCGTGGCTTCGCCCGCGCGCGCGGGCGTGCCGTGATCACGGTCATCGAAGCTTCGCTTCAGTTCAGTTGCCTGCATCAGCAACTCCTTCCCCGAAGTCGCCGGGGTAGTGGTTCAGCGCGGAGAGCACCGGATATGGCGTCATCCCGCCCATTGCGCACAACGAGCCGTCGACCATCGTCTCACACAACTCGCGCAGCAGGACAGTCTGCTGCGCGCGGTTGCGGCCGGCGATGATCTCGTCGATCACTTCGACGCCGCGCACCGCGCCGACGCGGCACGGCGTGCACTTGCCGCACGATTCGAACGCGCAGAACTGCATCGCGAAGCGCGCCAGTCGCGCGAGGTTCGCCGTATCGTCGTGGACCACGATACTGCCGTGACCGATCACGGCGCCAAGCTCGGCATAACGTTCGTAGTCGAGTGGGACATCCCACTGGTGCTCGGGGACGTAAGCACCGAGCGGCCCGCCCACCTGCACCGCGCGAATCGGCCGGCCAGAAGCGGTGCCGCCGCCGTAAGTCATCAGCAGTTCGCGCAGCGTGATGCCGAAGGCCGTTTCGATCAGGCCGCCGCGCTTGATGTTGCCGGCCAGCTGCACCGTCAGCGTGCCGCGCGAGCGCCCGACACCGTAGTCACGATAGAACGCGGCGCCGCGGGAAAGAATGATCGGCACGGTGGCCAGCGTGACCACGTTGTTGATCACGGTCGGCTGGCCGAACAATCCCTTGATTGCCGGCAACGGTGGCTTCGCGCGCACCACGCCGCGGCGGCCTTCGAGGCTTTCCAGCATGGCGGTCTCTTCGCCGCACACGTACGAGCCGGCGCCCTTGCGCACCTCGACATCGAAGGCTCGCCCGCTGCCGAGCACGCTCGCGCCGAGCAGACCCGCGGCACGCGCCCGCTCAATCGCGATGTTCAGCGCTGCGATCGAATGCGGATACTCGCTGCGCACGTAGATGTAGCCCATCGTCGCGTTCACCGCGAGGCCGGCAATCGTCATGCCTTCGATCAGCGTGAACGGATCGCTTTCCATCAGCAGGCGGTCGGCGAAGCTGCCCGAGTCGCCCTCGTCGGCGTTGCACACGATGTACTTCGTGCCCCCTTCGGCCTGCAGCGCCGTGCGCCACTTGATGCCGGTCGGAAACGCCGCGCCGCCACGGCCGCGCAGGCCAGAATCGATCACCTCCTGCACGATGGTTTCGGGCGCCAGCGCCAGCGCACGGCGTAATCCGGCGAGACCGCCGTGTGCCTCGTAGTCGGCGAGCGAAACCGGGTCGGTCGTGCCGATACGCGCGAAAGTCAGTCGCTGCTGCGAGGCGAGCCACGGCAGTTCTTCGACCTTGCCGAGTGTGAGCGCATGCTCTTTGCCCTGCATGAAACCGGCATCAAATAGCGAGGCGACATCCTCCGGCGCGACGGGGCCGTAGCCGACCCGGCCTTGCGGGGCGGCGACTTCGACCAGCGGCTCGAGCCAGAACAAGCCGCGCGAGCCGTTTCGAACGATGTCCACAGTGATGCCGCGCGCGCGCGCGACCGCGGCGACCTCAGCGGCGACCGCGTCGGCACTGACCGCAAGCGCGGTGGAATCGCCCGGCACGAAGATGGTCGTGATCATCGGCTGTCGGCTGCGCGCAGCGCCGCGACGAGTTCATCAAGGCGCGCTGGCGTCAGGCGGGCGTACACGCGCTCGCCGATCATCGCGGACGGCGCGTTGGCGCATTGGCCAAGGCAGTAGACCGGCTCGACGGAGAACCCTCCATCTGCGCTGGTGTGGTGGTCCGTGCAGTGCAGCGAAACCTTCGCGTGGTCCATCAGCGCAGCGCACCCCATGCTCTGGCAGGCCTCGGCCTGGCAGATCTGCAGCACGTGCCGGCCCGGCGGATGCCGGCGGAAGTGGTGATAGAAGGTGATGACGCCGTGCACTTCGGCGCGTGAGAGGTTCAGCGCGCGCGCGATCCGCGTCTCGCATTCCGCGGGCAGGTAGCCCAGAAGTTCCTGCACCTCATGCAGCAGCGGCAGCAACGCACCGGGGCGTTGCGCGTGGCGCTTGATGGCTGCGGTGACGGCCGCAGCGACTTCGGCCGATGACACTGTTGAGCGTTCTGGCGCGGTCATCGCATCAGCAAGAAAAGCCGGGGGAACGCCGCGCATCGGCAACGGTAGGCAACACGCGGCGGGTCTATTCGGCGACAAGGAACCATACACCCGGCGGGCGATCCGGTGCGAGGTTGCCTCGCAAGCTTCCGCGTCAAGCGAGCGGATTCGTGGCGAGTTCCCGTCGCGCGTACGCGGTCGCGGACGGTGCTTCGGCGACCGCTTTCGCGACAAGGAGCGCCAACGAATCTCGTTCAATCGCTGACGCGAACGAGATGTCAGTGCTGAGCAGCTTTTGACGCCTTGCCGTGTCTGTTCGCAGTTCTTGCAGCGCGCCTGTGTGTCGCAGGCTTGCGCGGCGCAGCCTTGGCGACGGCGGCCTTCTTCTCGCGTTGCCGAACCGCGGCCAGCATCGTGTCGAACTCGCGGTGGAAATGCGCGGTGATCGCCTCGGGGTCGGGCACGAGGTGCGCATCGGCAATCACGGACAGTGATGCGTAACCCTTGTAGCTCAGGATGCTGATCCCCATGCCAAGTTCTCGGCCCGGATACGGCACCCAGAATGTCATGCGATTGATCGGGACGCCGGCCAGATAGATGGTTTCCTTCGGTCCGGCGACGTTGGTCATCACGAGACTGGCCTTGGCTCCGAACAATCGCCCGGCGATGTCTTCGACCATCTTCGGACCGCGGCCAAGCAGATTGAACAGTGCCAGAATCGCTGCCGGCTCCGGTGAACGCTTGAGTTCGTCCATGCGCGCCTTGGTCAGGCGCAGCCGCTGCAGCGGATCCTTGCTGGGGATCGCCAGTTCAAGGATGACGAGGCCGAATTCGTTGCCGAGTTCCTGCGCACGTTCGGGCGGCCTGAGATCGACCGGGACCATTGCATGCACGGTCATGTGGTCGACGTCGACACCGCGCTTCTTCAGATAGGCGCGCAATGCGCCGGTCATGCCGGCAATGAGCACGTCATTGATCTTGGCGCCCGACGGAGCGCCGATGGCCTTGACCTCCTTCAGAGAAACGAGTTCTGACCACGCCACGCGCTTCGCGAGCCCGAACTCGCCCTTGAGCGGGGAGTGCGGATCGCGCCGCTTGAGCAGCTCGCCAGCCAGTGTGACCGCTCCCGCAAGGACCAAGGCAGCCTGCTCGAGCGCCTTCTTCGGATGCTTGACGGTGTCGACTGCGGTGTCCACTGCAGAGCGCGCTTGCTTGTACGACCGTTCGACGGTGCCGAACGCCGGCGCGAACATTCGCTCGATCAAGCCGGGCGCGGCCGCCGATGTTTTCGGTGCGGCGGCGGGCGCGAGCGGCGCGTCGGGCGTGGTGTCGAACAGCGCGCGGGCGATCGTCAGGTTGGCGGTGCCGTCGCCGATGCAGTGGTGAATTCGTGTGACGAGCGCGCTGCCGCCGTCGACACCATCGACGACGTGGATGTCCCACAGCGGTCGTGAGCGATCGAGCGGCGTGCTGGTGAGGTCGTTGATCAGCGCTGTCAGCGCCACCTTGTCGCCCGGTGGCGGCAGCGCCACGTGATGAAGTTGCTGGTCGATCTCGAAATCCGGCATGTCCTCCCAATGGGGCGTGGCGATAGGCAATCCCCGCTCGACGACGCGCTGACGAAAACGCGCGAACTGGGCCAACCGGTGCGTGTAGACCGCTTTGACCTTCTCGAAGTCGAGCGGTTTGCGGGTCAGCATGATGCCCGTGATCACCGCGGAATTCACCGGACCATCGATGTGGTACCACGCCGCATCGACGGGCGTCATGGGGTGCGTTGTCATGGCAGGTGCTTCCAGGAGAAACAGCGCGCCTCTTCGCCGCGCTGTGCAGGACAGTCGGTGACGCCGGCCGGCGCTCGACGCTCAGCCGCCCTTGGCCTTGGCGCGGAGAATTCTTCCGGCCCGGGCAACATCTTTCGGCTTGACCCAGAGAATCGCACCCCAGCGTCCTTCGCCTGCCGTCAGGCCATCAACGGCCGTGATGTTGATGCCGCGCTCGGCAAGCCGCTTCAAATTGTCTGCCAGCGCTCCCGGGCGATCTTGACCCCTGACTAGGAAACCGGCTTTCTTCTCGCTGAAAACCAGCCCGGCTTTCTTTGCCGCCGCGCTGAATTTGCGCGTGTCGTCGGGAATGACGTCAATCCGGGAGCGGCGGCCGCTCGGGAATCCCTTGCAGGCAAGCAGATTGATCCCCGCGCTCACGAGAGTCGCGAGCACGTTGAACGCCTGGCCGGGCTTGTTGGAGACCAAGGTCGAGAAGTAGTGCACCTTGAGTACGGTGTCAGGCATCGTCCCCTCCCTTCCCATGGCCTTCCGTTGTGCTGCACACCCCTAGCCTAAGACTCCGCGACCGCCAATGCACGTGCCGACCGCTGCATGCGATTCGGCTTTGGCACCACCACCGTGGTTGCGGTATCCAGCGACCGAACCCGTTGCGGCCGGAAGCAGGCCGGGCGCACCCCAGCAGTATCGTGTGCGCATGGCAATCCGCGTGGAGTGCTACGCCGGCTATCGCGGCGACCAGGAGCCGACTGCGTTCTGGCTCGGCGAGCGTCGCCTCGCGGTGCGTGCCATCGTTGACCGCTGGTTCGCGCCGACGCAACGCTGGTTCAAGGTCGACGCCGATGACGGGGATGCCTACGTGCTGCGGCACGACGAGACGAGCGGGGAGTGGGAACTCGCCGCGTTCACGCGCGGCACCGGCTGAGAGCGGGCGCCGCCCTCGCACCAAGCGTTATCGCGGCCGGAACACGAGAAAATACTGGTGCGGCAGGAACGTGTGAGACATCGCCAGCACATATCCGGTGCGCTGCATTTCCTCGGTCACCTGCTGCGAAGGGATCCGCGCACTCACCGGCGGGCCGACCGGTGAGTCGCGGGTGAAGTCGATGATCGCCACTTCGCCGCCCGGCTTGAGATAGCCGATCAACTTGCGAAAGTATTTTTCCCGCTCGTCGATGTGATGGTAGGTGTCGACCATCAGCACGCGGTCGACCTTGCCTGGCAGCAGCGGATCGTCGGGCTTGCCGAGGACAGCCTCGACGTTGGGCAGCTTCTCGCGCTTGGCGCGCTCGGCAAGGTAGCGCACCATGTCCGGCTCGATGTCGACCGCGAACACGCGGCCCTTGGGGGTCATGTGCGCAAGCCGGACCGCGAAGTACCCGGTGCCCGCGCCGATGTCGGCGACGGCCGCGTCAGGCGCGAGGCGCAGCGCCTGGATCACTTCGTGGGGCTTCTGCCAGCGATCGCGGGCCGGATCGTCAAACGCGCGCGCCCATCTTTCCGCGCCCGAGAAATCGTGCTGATGGGTGTTCGGCGTTTCCGCCCAACCGTTCGCGCAAGCGAGCGCAAGAAGTGCCAGGAACGCGCGTCTCATGCTTGTCTTTGCCTTGAATTGAATGGCCTATCTTCGCAGCATTCGCGGCGTTTGCACGATGCGCACGCAACGGGTCGAACGGGGCTACGCTCGGTTGCACAACTGATCGGAGCGCCTTGATGCCGCATCCACCGAACCGGCTGGCCCGCGAGACCAGCCCTTACCTGCTGCAGCATGCGCACAACCCCGTCGACTGGTACCCGTGGGGCGCGGAGGCGTTCGCCAAGGCGCGCGCAGAGGACAAGCCGATCCTGCTGTCGGTCGGCTATGCGACCTGCCACTGGTGCCACGTGATGGAGCGCGAAAGCTTCGAGGATGAGGCCATCGCGCAACTGCTCAATGAGGGTTTCGTGGCGATCAAGGTCGATCGCGAAGAGCTGCCCGATGTCGACCACGTTTACATGAGTGTTCTGCAGGCGCTGACCAGTCACGGCGGCTGGCCGATGAACATGTTCCTGACCCCACAGCTCGCGCCCTTCTATGGCGGCACGTATTTTCCGCCGCGCGCGCGCCACGGACTGCCGAGCTTCGCGGACGTCCTGCAGGGCGTGCGCGATGCGTGGAGGACGCGGCGCGCCGAACTCGAGCAGCATGCGCAGTCACTGATCGAGCATGTGCGCCAGGGTGTGGCCGCCCCGCGAAGCGCGCCGGCTGATGGGCTGCATCAGCAGGCCGTCATGCTGCTTGCGCGCAGCTTCGATGAGACATACGGCGGCTTCGGCTCGGCGCCCAAGTTTCCACAGCCGCCGCTGCTGCAGTATCTGCTGACAATGGCGGCGATGGGCGAAGCGCGCGCGCGCACGATGCTGGTCACCACGCTCACGCACATGGCAGCGGGCGGGATGTACGACCAGGTCGGCGGCGGCTTCGCGCGCTATTCGACCGATGATCGCTGGCACGTGCCGCACTTCGAAAAGATGCTGTACGACAACGCGCAGCTCGTGCGCGTATACGTGGGCGCCTATCAGCTCACTGGCGATGAGCGCCTGCGCTTCGTGGCCGAGGACACGCTGGCGTATCTGCAGCGCGAGATGCGCCCGGTCGATGCCGCGGCCGCGTTCAGCTCCGCGCAGGATGCGGATTCAGAGGGTGTCGAGGGCAAGTTCTACGTCTGGACGGCGGACGAGTTGGTTGCCGTGCTGGGTGACGACGCCGATGCCGCGCTGCGCCTGTATGGCGTGACGCAGGAAGGCAACTGGGAGCGCGGCGTCAGTGTGCTGGAGCGGCGCGATGCGGAATCCGTACGTGCCGCACTGGGTCTGTCGCCCGACGAATGGAGAAACGGGGAGCGCTCGGTGCGCGAGCGTCTCTATGCAGTGCGCGCAAATCGCATCTGGCCGATCACCGACGACAAGGTGCTCGCGGACTGGAACGGCATGGCGCTGCGCGCATTAGCCGAGGCCGGTCGACTGCTGGAGCGCGACGACCTGCTGCAGTCGGCGCGGGCGCTGGCAGGTTTTCTTCTCGACACGATGCGGCGCGACGGACAGCTGTGTCACGCATGGCGTGCCGACACGCTGCGCAGCGAGGGCTACCTCTCCGATTACGCTCAGGTCGGACTCGGACTCGTCGAACTGCACGCAGCGACCGGCGAACTCGACTGGCTGCAGTCGGCACACGAGCTATGTGGCCAGATGGTGGAGCGCTTCCACGACGCCGATGAGGGATTCTTCGACAGCGAGCCGGGACCCCTGCCGCTGCGGGCGCGCGATCTCTTCGACGGCGCGGTGCCGTCCGGCACCGCCGCGGCATGCGAACTCCTGCTGCGCGTCGCCGGCGCCTACGAGCGCGGCGACTGGATCGACCTCGTGGAGCGGACGATCGAGCGCCAAACGGCGATCCTGGAGCGGGCACCGTCGGCGGCACCGGCCTTGTTGCACGCCCATCTGCTCAGCACGAAAGGGGGCGAGCTCGCGTTGCCGGTCGAGGATGGTGCGAGCAATGCGTTGGTGCGCGCACGTTCCGAATTCGCACCGCTGGTGACGATCGTGTCCGGGCCGCCCGATGCCGTGCCCCTGCTGGCCGGGCGCGTTGCCGGCGAGGCTTACCTTTGTCAGCACGGCGCGTGTCAGTTGCCGGCGCGCACGCTGGAAGCACTGCGCGGTCAACTGGCGCAGCTTCACTCGTTTTGAATTTCGGGCGCAGAAGAAACAACCCCGCCGTTGCGGCGGGGTTGCTGCAATTCAAGGTTCGTCTACTGCACGCGCCCGCGCATCGATGCCGGCGGGCCCGGCAATCCGACAACCACGCCGGTGTTGACGACCGTATCGCCGTCGACGCGCAGCACGGAAATGTTGCTGTCGGCATAGTTGCCGACATAGAGCCAGTTGCCGTCCGGGCTGAAGACCGCGCCCTCGGGAACACCGGCGACCTGCACCTCGCCGGTCTTGGTGACTTTCTTGCCGTCGATCTTCAGCGTCACGACGCGCCCATTGCGGTTGTAGAACCACGAGTTCTTCGGCCCATCCGATCCGCCGAGCAGGATCGCGACCGCCATCCTGCCGTTTGGATTGACGGCAAAGCCCTCGGGCGCGTCGCCGATGACCACCTTGTCGATCGCGCGCGGTGGTGTGGCTTCGAGGTCGACGACGGTCACCGTGTCGACGTTGCCGTCGGAGCGCCCGTTGTTGCCGTTGTCAGCGGTCAGCGCCAGCTTGCCGTCCGCCGTGACGCCGAGGTTGTACGGCCAAAGACCGACGGGAACATCGCGCTTGTCATACGTCACTTTCTGGCCGTCGACGTTGAGCAGCGCCACCTTATTGCCCGGGAACTTCGCGGCCAGCGCGCGCTTTCCGTCGGGCGTGAAGACAACGGCCGCAACGTGTTCGCCTATCGCCACCGTATCGATCAGCTTGACCTGCTTGCCCTGGATCGACAGCACGCTGATCGAGTTGTCGGCACGGTTAGCGATCAGCGCGAGATTGCCGGCAGGATTGATCGATAGACCCGACGGCTGTTTGCCGACCGCCACCGTGTCGATGTGCTTGGGCGGATTGACGGTCAGGTCGATCACATAAAGCTTGTTGTCCGGTGCCGGTTTCCAGCCAGACCCTTCCTGCGGCCATTCCATCGAGTTCGCCACGAGGCCGAGCGTTCCGTCAGGCGTGATCGCCAGATTGGTCGGTGGCCCGAACACCGAGTTCATCAGTGGCAAGCTCGCCACGATCCGCGGCCTGGCCGGATCGGTGCCGATGTCGACAATGGTGATGGAGTCCTTGCCCGGCGCAAAAAACTTCGGGTTGCCGTCGTCGCCAAACACGACCTTGTTGTCGACGCCGACGAGCATGAACTCCGGCTTGCCGGCCGGTGGCGCGCCCGTGGCGCAGGATGCAAGAACTGCAACTGCAGCGACGGACGCTGCAAGTCGCGATATGCAAGAACACATGGTTGTCTCCCTTTTCTTGTCAGGTGCGCACCGCAGAACCCCGCGCACGACAACTACTGTACCTGCGTCGGTATGACAAAGGACCGGGCGGACAATGCGTTCGCGGGAAGGCGTGAGTGGGACGCCATGCAAGCAACCGCTTCCGTCGCCCGCGATATCTCTCTGAACACGGCCGACACCTGGAGAGCGTGACATGACACAGCCTGCTTCGAAAGCGCCGTCGACGGCGCTCATCACTGGTGCATCAGCAGGTATCGGCGCAGCGCTCGCTCGTTGTTTTGCGCGCGATGGTCACCAGTTGGTCCTGGTCGCGCGCGGTGCGGAGAAGTTGCGAGCACTGGCCGGAACCTTGACCGCAGAGTTCGGCGGGCGGGTAGTGTCGTTGCCGGCGGATCTCACTCAACCCGACGCTGCGGCCAGGCTCGCCGCTGCGCTCAAGCGGCGGCGCCTGAGAATCGATGTGCTGGTGAACAACGCCGGTGTGCTTGCGTCAGGTCTTTTCGTGCAGATGCCGGCGCGAAGGCATCAGGACATCATCGATCTGAACGTATCTAGCCTGACCGCGATGCTGGCGCACTTTGTTCCGCCGATGATCGAGCGCGGACACGGACGCATCCTCAACGTGGCATCGATCGCGGCTTTTCAGCCGGTGCCCACGCTGGCTACCTATGCAGCCAGCAAGGCCTACGTGTTGTCGCTATCGGAATCGCTCGCCGAGGAATTGCGCGGCACCGGCGTCACGGTCACCGCGCTGTGCCCCGGCATCACCGCCACCGACATGCTGACGAACGCAGCGCGGGAGCACGGCCGGCTCACGCAGCTACCGGGATTTCTTGTGGGAGATGTCGATGCGGTTGCGGCCGAGGGCTACCGCGCCTGCATGAAAGGCGAAGTCATCGTGGTGCCGGGCGTCGTCAATCGCGCGACGGCGGCGGCGGCGCGCGCAGCGCCCAAATGGCTCGTCAGGCGCGTTGGGGGTGCGCTGGGGCGCAAGGTGCTTTGATCAGCGCAATGCCGCGCTGGGAGCGCCGCGGGCTGCTCGCGTCGACATCGCCTTGCGGTTTGGCACTACCTTTCCTCCCGGTTGGCGTAATAAGGACAGTATGCGGTGCGCTTCGTGACCGCGAGATGTTGAGTTTCAACCAAGGCCACGACAGCGACCGAGAGGGAGGCGAGATGAAACGCGCAACAATCGCTGCAGTTCTCGGCGGGACTGCTGCTGCTTTTCTATCCTGCGCCGCGCTGGGCCAGACCAGAGCCGACTATGGCAAGGCAGAGTATTACTCGAACTGCGCTGTATGCCACGGCCTGAGCGGCAAAGGCGAAGGTTCGTTTGGTGAGGTGCTGAAGGCTGCGATGCCTGACCTGACAACGATCGCCAAACGCAATGGGGGTGTCTTCCCAGTGGACCGCGTCATGATGAACATCGATGGTCGTGCCACCCCCAGGGCGCACGGTACGAGCGAAATGCCGATCTGGGGCAACGACTACAGCCTTAAGGGCGGCCAATACTTTAGGGGCTTCACGGACTACTCGCCGGTCGACGTCGAGTCGTATGTCCGCGTGCGGATTCTGGCGCTGATCGACTACCTGCACCGGCTGCAGGTGATGTAGGCACAAAGAACCCACTACCGACAACTTCCTCAAAACGTGGCGTTTCGTAGATTCGACGCCAGGCGGAGGCGATTGCTTGCGTGAACTGAGGGCAGATGGGCGTACCCGTCAGCGCCTCGTCGGGGCTGAGTTGCCCCACTTGAAGGTTTGCGCAGCGCTGAAGGCGAAGCAGCAACTGCCTAACGAGTCGCGCCGGCTGTGCGTCGCTCCATGTCAAGCGGAGCGAACCGAAACGGTGCCGCCAGCGCGCGGATGATGGCGCCGTCGCGCGCATACAGGTCGGGACGGAACTGCAGCGTGCCTTCGGTGGCCACACTCGCGGTGAAATAGAGCAGCAGCACCGGGACTGTGCGGCGCACGGGGATCGTCTGGGTTCTGCCGGTGGCGATTGCCTCGCGCAGGTGCTCCTCGGTCCATTGCGCCGGATCGTCGAGCAGCAGCAGCGCGAGCTCGAGCGGCTTTTCAATCCGGATGCAACCCGAACTGAATGCGCGCACGGTGCGCTCGAAGAGCAGCCGCGACGGCGTGTCGTGCAGGTACACGGAGTGCTCGTTCGGGAACATGAACTTCACGCCGCCGAGCGGGTTCTCCCGTCCCGGTGCCTGGACGATCTGATACGGGAAGGCCCGCGGCCGCTCCCGGTATTGCGCCCAGTCGATGCCAGCCGCGTCCACAACCTGTCCCGCGGAACTGACGACGCGCATGTTCTGGCGTTGCAGGTAAGCCGGGTCCTTGGTCACCTTGGGCAGCACGTCTTCGCGCAGGATGGTGGGCGGAACGTTCCACTCCGGATTCAGCACCAGGTACTTCATCCGCGCCCGAAACTCGGGCGTGGTGCGATACGGCCGGCCCACGATCACGCGTGATGACCACGCGAGCCGCTCGTCGAGCCAAAGCTGCGCCCGGAAGCCCGCAATGTCCACCAGCAGGAAGTCGCCCGCGAGTTCGCGCGAAATCCAGCGCAGCCGCTCCAGATTGGCACGCACCTGCGCGATGCGATCGGCGAGGCCGACGTTCAGCGCCGTCAGGGTGGAAGCACCCACCACGCCGTCGGGCTCCAGGCCGTGGCGCGACTGAAAGCGCCGTACCGCAGATTCGAGCGTGGCATCGAAGCGGGTCGGGTCGTCCGCATCGACCGCAAGATCACCGCTCGCTCGCAGCCTCTCGTGCAACTGCGCCACCCGGCTGCCGCTTGCACCCATTTCGAGCTTGGGTCCGGAGACGACCGTGCGCCAGCCGCCGGCGTGCTCGACACCGCGCAACCGCGCCAGCGCACCGCGCAGGTCGCGATACATCGGCAGTCGCGGCGCAAGATCCTCGAGCGCCGCCGCCGGATCAATCGCTTCGACCAGCGCCGCCAGAGCCGCTGCCGGATCCAAGCCGTCGAGCGTGCGCGCAAAGTTCCAACCGCCGCGCAGCGAACGCGGATCGGCCTTGCCGAAATACAGGTGATAGGCCAGCCGCACCAGCGCATCGGTCAGCAGCAGATCACGCTGCGCCAGCTCGCGCGCGAAATTGCCTGAGACAGGACGCAGGCGGGCGAGCGCTTCGAGGTGATAGTCGCGCGGATCGAGCCCATGCGTGCTGCTCGCTTCAAGTGCCGCCTGCAGCGCGCGCGCACGTTGCGCATCGGCCCACAGCGGCACAAAGCCGCGTCGCTCGTAAAGTTGTGCCACCAGCGTGCGCGCCGCGATCGAACCCGCGCCGATCTGCGAGTCGCCGCTCGTGCGCAGGATTTCAACGCGCTCGCGCAGAGCCTCGATCAAGGGATCGGCGGCGTTCGCGACCGGCGGGCCGGCGCAGACAAGTGCAGCCGCCGCAATGAATGCGAGCCGGACTCCCATACCGATCAGCCAAACACGTGAGCGCCGCGCCGCGGAAAGACGAGGTAGCATGCGCGGCCGCCGCATCCGTTCGTCAATCGACTCGCTTCGCATGCAGGATCTCGCACGGCCACATCCAGTTACGACGCACCGTCGGCACGTGCTGCGCGCGCTCGGCCTGGGTGCGCTTGCGCTCGCATTGCCGTTCGCGCCGGAAGCATGGGCCACGGCGCCCCGTTCGATTTCCTTCTATCACACGCACACCGGCGAGCGCTTGAGCCTGGTCTATTTCGATGCCGGCAACTACCTGCCTGATGCGCTGGCATCGCTCAACCGGCTGCTGCGCGACTTTCGAACCGGCGACATGAGCGAGATCGATGCGCGCCTGTTCGACACGCTGCACGCGCTGAATCTGGCGTGCGGACCGGGTACCTACGAAGTCATCTCGGGCTTCCGGTCGGTGCGCACCAACGCGCTGCTTCGCAGTCACAGCAACGGCGTGGCGACCAACAGCCTGCATACACAGGGACGCGCAATCGACGTGCGCCTCACCGGCCGCGACACGCGCCGCCTGCGCGACGCCGCGGTTGCACTTGCGCAGGGCGGCGTCGGTTACTACGCCAGCTCCGATTTCGTGCACCTGGATACGGGGCGGGCGCGCACCTGGTAGACCGGGTAGCCGCTCGCTCGGCACCCACCGGTCGCCGCACGGCGAGCGAATCTGCCGCTAAAGGCCCATACTTGCGGGTTCGGGGCGCGGGCCCGTGCCCCCAATGGCGGCACTTGGGCGGTTCACTTGCGCTCATCTGCATTACAGGAGAATCGATGCGCAAATCACACCAATCCATTGCCAAGGTGTTTCTTCCCCCCAGCCTGATGAACTGGACCGACGAGAAGCTAGCGTCGTTGAGCGAGGAGCAACTGCTCAGCCTGTTGGGGAATCTGAAAGTCCAGCGCGAGTCCGGCCGGGTGCACGCTGAAACCGCGGACGATGTCACCCGCCGCATCACTGAACGCCTGCCCGCCAGGGCACTCGCCGTGCGCCGCAAGCGGGCGCGCAGACATGTGCTGCTCGATGCGAAAGTCGCCCTGCAACTACGCGGCCTGGCCGCGGAACTCGGCCTGCGCTACGACTTGAGCGCAGAGACGGCCCGCCAGCAGTCCGCCGGCACCAAGGGCTTCAAGCCACAGGCGCTGACGGACAAGCTCGGCGCAGCCCGCACCAGCAGTGCCACCAAGGACGGTCGCACCACGGTCGAACGATTCATCTCGTACCGTGTGCGCGATTCGATGGCGAATCTGGCGTTCGTGCTGCTGCCCGATCAGCCGAACGAGGCCGGGCGCTATGTGCTGATGGCGACCGATGACCTGCTGGAAGACGCGGCGCCGGAGAGTGAATTTGCGCCGCTCGCACAGGATTACGCCTGGTCCGAACAATCGCGCGAGCGCATGCGCGCGCTGCCGGCCGCCGATTTCGCGGAAGCCAAACGCCTGTACGAGGCGCTGATCGCGCGCGTGGCGACGAAGCTGGAGTAAGGCGGTGGAGGTGCTGTGACGCTGTCGAGTGCGGCGTTCCAGCGGATTGACGCGCGTCGCGTCATCGCGCACCTCGACATGGACGCGTTTTACGCCTCGGTCGAACTGCTGCGCTATCCGGAACTGCGCGGGCTGCCGGTCGTGATCGGCGGCGGCGCGCGGCACCAACCGGCGTGGGAAACGGACCCGGCCTCAGGGGAAAGACGGCGTCGCTTTGCGCGGCTGCGCGATTACACCGGGCGCGGCGTGATCACGACCGCCACCTATGAGGCGCGCGCCTTCGGCGTGAACTCGGCGATGGGGATGATGAAGGCGGCAAAGCTCGCGCCGGACGCCGTGCTGCTGCCGGTGGATTTCGACGAATACCGCAAGTACTCGCGCCTGTTCAAGGCGGCCGTACGTGAGATTGCACCGGTGGTCGAGGATCGCGGCATCGATGAGATCTACATCGATCTGACCGACGTGGTCGCCGCGCGCCTGGGCGATGCGCAGGACACCGATGCGGAAGCCGATGCCTGGTGGTGCGCGCGCGAAGTCGCGCGTGAACTGAAGCAGGCGGTGCGCACGACGACGGGCTTGTCGTGCTCGATCGGTCTGGCGCCGAACAAGCTGATCGCCAAGATGGCCTCGGAACTGGACAAACCCGACGGGCTCGCCGTCGTTACCGAGAACGACATCGCATCGCGCATCTGGCCGCTGCCGGCGCGCAAGATCAACGGCGTCGGCCCCAAGTCCGCCGCCAGGCTTGCGCAGCTTGGCATTGCGACGATCGGCGACCTGGCACAGGCCGACGCCGCTTGGCTGATCGAGCATTTCGGCGCGAGCTACGGCACGTGGCTGCACGATGCCGCCCACGGCCGCGACGATCGACCGGTGGTCACGGCCAGCGAGCCCGTGTCGATGAGCCGCGAGACCACCTTCGAGCGCGACCTGCATGCGGTGCGCGACCGCGCGGCCTTGTCCCAGGTCTTCACCGAACTTTGCGTCGAGGTCAGCGACGATCTGCGCCGCAAGCACTATGTCGGAAAGAACGTTGCGATCAAGCTGCGCTTCGAGGACTTTCGCACCGTGACGCGCGCCAAGACGCTCGCCACGCCCACTGATGACCCGAAGGTGATTCGTCGTGCCGCCGGCGAATGCCTGAAGCGCGTCGAGTTCGCCAAGCGCATCCGACTGTTGGGCGTGCGTGTGGGGGCACTTTCCCGCGCGGCTGACATGGATGCGAACGCCGGGCCAGCGCCGCGCGAGACGGAGCTGTTCGAGTAGCGCGCGGCGGCGCTGCAGCTACTTGTAGACGCGGCTTCGGCGACACGGGCGGCCGCGGCCGCGAGATCTTCTTCATCTTCCCGCAGCGATTCACGCACCGCGTCGGCGACGAGTTCCGAGATCGAGCGGTGCGTGCTGGCGGCCTTGAGTCGCAACGCCTGATGCGCGGCCGCATCAAGGTAGAGGGTGACGCGCGTTGTGGAGTCGACGACCGTCGAAGCGGCGCTTACGGTGCGACACTGTGGCGCTGCGACGTTTCGACGTTACGACGCTTTGTCCACGACGCCATGCAGAACCGGAGTCCGCACGCCGTAGCCCCTCATTCCGCAACTTCGATGGCGAAGCCCTTTGCCATCCACGCCTCGATGCCACCCGCCAGCGGCCGCACGCGGGTAAAGCCGGCACGCATCAGCTTCTTGGCGACCACGGCGGCACTGGCCTCGTTGGGGCAGGCGCAGTAGACGATCACCTCGTCGGCGGTGCGTTCGTGCAGGCGCTGCGCCTGCAGACTTTCATCGAACGCGTGGCTGTCGATCCACACTGCTCCCGGAATGCGGCCCTGTTTCTGGCTCGCGGGCGCGCGCACGTCGACCACCAGCGGCCGCTCGTTGTTGTTCAACATGTCGTTCAGTTCATCGACCGAAATGCGCGCCATGCGCAGCGTGCGGATCAGTCGGTAACGCTGAATCCACTTCACCGCGATATACAGCGCGAACGCCGACAGCAGGAACACCAGCCCCCAGCGGCCCGCCTGCGCGAGGATCTCGATCACTTCCTGGACCGCGTCGCGAAAGAACCAGCCGAGCGTGACCGCGACACCCGACCACAGCAGCGCGCCGATCGCATCGAACACAACGAAGCTCGCGAGCCGCGTGCGCATCACGCCGGCCATGCTGGTGGCCACCGCCGCGAAACCGGGCACGAACTTGGCCACCATCAGCGACGGCGCGCCCCAGCGTTCGTAGACGTTTTCGGTCTGGCGCACGCAGCTATCGGGCGACAGCGACAGTCGGCACATGAGCCGCAGCACGCGCCGGCCGAAGCGCGTGCCGGCGACGTACCAGGCCAGATCGGCGATCAAGCTCGCAACCACCGCCACCGCGATCACCTGCGGCGCGGTGAAGTCACCGCGCGCCGACACGGCGCCGATCACGATCAGCGTCGGGTACGCCGGCACCGGCAACCCAAGCTGCAGCGCCAGCACGTTGGCGAACACGAGCCACAGGCCGTACTGCTCGATGAGTGTCAGGAGCCATTGCATGGTGCGCAAAGCTTACGACGCCGTCTCGCGACGACGGGGAAGTGCTATTCATACCGTAACAACGTGAGGCGGCGCACGGCGGGCATGATCGACTACACGCTTGCGCGCAGTCACGGACGGCAGGGGCGGCCTCAGGGGGCCGCCCACGCCGCGCGGGCCGGGCGCGACGGCAAGCACGCGCTTCGCTGCCGCGCTTGTGCCGGCCGGTGCTCCTAGCCGAGCCCGCGGCCGTGACATAACCGCGCCGGCCGTGCGATTCCGGGTCATGCCGGGGCAATTACAGGAATCCGTTTAGTCGCGCGAAGCGGCGATCGCTCGCGCGACCGTTCCCGATGTTGACGCGCCGCGTGCGGGGCGCTCACACTCGACGCCCCCGCGTCCGCATCGGGCGACAAAGCATAGAAACTCGGAGGAGATCCATGACGTTCAAACTCGGGGCCGCGCTGCGCGCGCTGGCCGCGTTGATCATCGCGTCGTCCATGGCCGTGATCGCGGCGTGCGGCGGCGGCGATTCATCGCTCGATCAGGCGACTGCACAGGCCGCCAAGGTTTCGGCGTCGGGCGCCAACGAAGTCTGCAATGCGGCAGCGAGCACGGTGCTGTTTGCGGTGCCGACACCCCCGACCCAGCCGTCCACGGTACGCATCCACTATCACCGCGATGACGGCAATTACGCGGGCTGGACCACCTACGTCTACAACGCGCCCGGCGAAGCGCTCGGCGGCTGGCCGGGCAAGGCGCCGACAGGGAGCGATGCGTTCGGCGTCTACTGGGACATTCCGGTTTCGAGCCAGGAGTTCAACTTCATCATCGTCAAGGACGGCGGCGGCACCCGCGAGCCGTCCAACTGGAGTGGCAACACGGGCGACCAGCAGCAGTTTTGGCGCCTGGCCGACGGCAAGGAGATCTGGAAGCTCTCGGGCGACGCGACCAACTACGCGAACAACCCGCTGTTGACGCCCGACATCTCGTCCGTGCGCGTGCATTACGCACGCAACGACGGCAACTACGCCGCCTGGGGCGTGCACATCTGGCCGTCGAGTGGCATCGACGCGAGCCGCCTGAAGCCCGGCGTGGTGATCGACGTGTGGACGGCGCCGGTCAAGTTCAGCGATTTCAACAACTACGCCGTCGGTACGGGCGAGATCGTGTTCGAGATTCCGGTGCTGAATCCAACCGGCGATCCGTCGCGCAAGGCGCTCGAATTCATCATTCATGGCTTCCCGCCGAACGAGAACGACAAGGACGGCCGCAACGACAACATTCGTGTCGTCTACGCCGCGTTGAAGATCGCCGCCGGAGTGGGCGATGTCTGGCTCGTCCAGGGCGACCCGACCGTGTACACGTCGCCGCCCGACCTGCGCCGTGTCTCATCGACCGACGCGCGTGCGGTGTGGCTGACTCAGTCGCTGATCCAGTGGCCCGGCATCGACGGCAACCAGGTCTTCAAGCTGTACCACTCCGCCACCGGGCAGATCGTGGTGAAAAAGGACGCCAAGGTCACGGGCGCGGACGGCTCGATCCCGCTCTACGTCTTCAACGGCACCGTGCCCGCCGCTGCCGCGGAGCGGTTCAAGTATGTCGCACCCGGCGTGGTGGTTAAGGTGTCGCAGCCGAACCTCGGCCAGTTGAAGGACGTCCTGACCCGGCAGCTCGTGCTGGTGCAGGAGAACACGGCCGGGCTGGTGCAGAACGCGACCACGGCGCAGATCGCGGGCGCGCTCGACGATCTCTATGGGTCGGCAACGAACGAGACCGCGCTCGGCCTGCGGCTGCAGGGCGCCGCCGCGCAATTCCAGGTGTGGGCGCCGACGGCACAGAAGGTGGGCCTTTGCGTATACGCGGGCGGTCCCGGGTCGGCGGTCACCTTCACTGCAATGAACAAGGTCACCTCGAACGGCGTCTGGCATGCCACGCAGGGTGGAGCACAGCCGGGCGGCTACTATCGTTACGCGGTCGAAGTCTTCGTGCGCGGCGTGGGTCTGGTGCGCAATCTCGTGACCGATCCGTATTCGATCAGCCTCGATGCGAACTCGCAGCGCAGCTACATCGACCGGCTCGACAACCCGAACCTGAAGCCGGCGGGATGGGACCAGCATGCGCCGCCCGCGACCACGGCCGCGCAGGTCGACATGTCGATCTACGAGCTGCACGTGCGGGATTTCTCGGCCAACGACCCGACCGTTAGCGCGGCCAACCGCGGCAAGTACCTCGCATTCACGGAAACCGGATCGAACGGGATGAAGCACCTGCGCGCGCTCGCGCAGGCGGGCCTGACCGACGTGCACCTGCTGCCGGTGTTCGACATCGCGACGGTGCCGGAAATCGGTTGCGTGAACCCGGCGATCCCGGCCGCAGCGGCTGACTCGGATGCCCAGCAGGCTGCGGTCGACGCCGTGCGCGACCAGGACTGTTTCAACTGGGGCTACGACCCGTGGCACTACACCGCCCCCGAAGGCAGCTACGCGAGCGACGCCAGCGACGGCGCCAAGCGCATCCGCGAATTCCGCTCGATGGTGATGGCGCTGCACCAGGCCGGCCTGCGCGTCGGCATGGACGTGGTCTACAACCACACGACGGCGTCGGGCCAGAGCGACCGATCGGTGCTCGACCGCATCGTGCCGGGTTACTACCACCGGTTGAATGCGATCGGCGACGTGGAGAACTCGACCTGCTGCGCGAACACCGCGACCGAGAACCTGATGATGGGCAAGCTGATGATCGATTCGGTGCGGACCTGGGCGGTCGAGTACAAGATCGACTCGTTCCGCTTCGACCTGATGGGGCATCAACCGCGGTCGGTGATGGAGCAACTGAAGGCCGATGTGAACGCCGCCACAGGGCGCGACATCTACCTGATCGGCGAAGGCTGGAACTTCGGCGAAGTGGCCAACGGTGCGCGTTTCGTGCAGGCGTCGCAGTTGTCGCTCAACGGCTCCGGCATCGGCACCTTTAGCGACCGCGCGCGCGACTACGTGCGCGGCGGCGGGCCGTTCGACGGCGGCTTCGACTTGGTGAAGAACCAGGGCTACATCAACGGCCTTTGGTACGACGACAACGGCAGCGGTGCCGGCAAGACCAAGACCGACCTGATGTGGGCCGCGGACAACATCAAGGTCGGTCTGGCAGGTTCGATCCGCAGCTACCTTCTCACGACGCACTGGGACGCGACAGTGCCGCTGGAGCAGATCAACTACAACGGCCAGCCGGCTGGCTACGTCACGCAGCCGCAGGAGGTGGTGAACTACGTTGAGAACCACGACAACCAGACATTGTTCGACATCAACGTCTACAAGCTGCCGACCACCACGTCGAAGGAGGACCGGGCAAGGTCGCAGATCCTCGGTGCGGCGATCAACGCGTTCAGCCAGGGCGTGACCTATTTCCACGCCGGCGTGGACACGCTGCGCAGCAAGTCGATGGACCGCAACAGCTACAACTCGGGCGACTGGTTCAACCGCCTCGACTGGAGCTACGCGGACAACTACTTCGGCGTCGGCCTGCCGCCGCAGGGCGACAACGGCAGCAACTGGAACCTGATGCGCCCGCTGCTGACCAACCCGCTGATCAAGCCGACCTTCAACGAGATCGGCTGGACCCGCGACGCGTTCCGCGACCTGCTGAAGATCCGTTCAAGCTCGACGCTGTTCCGGCTGCGCAGCGCCGACGACATCAAGAGCCGGCTGACCTTCTACAACACCGGCTCGGCGCAGGTGCCGACGGTGCTGGCCGGCCACCTGAACGGCGCCGGCTACGCGGGCGCCGGATTCGGCGAGGTGCTGTACCTAGTGAACGTCGACAAGGTGCCGCAGCAGGTGACTCTGGGCGCACTGAAGGGCAAGGCCTGGGTGCTGCACCCGGTGCACGTGACCGGAGCTGACCGCCGGCCCGCCAACGACGCGGTCTACGAGCCGGCCACCGGCCGCTTCACGGTGCCGCCGCGCACGGCGGCGGTGTTCGTGGTGAAGTAGCAGCCTTTACCGGCGCCTCAGGATCGGCCCCGCAGCCGCAAGGTTGCGGGGCCTTTTTCATGGCATTTGTCCCTCGAGCCGCGATACGCTCACGTTTCCGGTTCAACGCCAAGAAGGTCAACATGACGATTCTTATCCTCGGCCTCATTCTCTTTCTCGGCGTGCATTCAGCGCGCATCTTTGCCGAGGGCTGGCGCGCCCAGCAGATCCTGCGCGTGGGAGAGCAGCGCTGGAAGGGCGTCTATTCGCTGGTGTCGATCGTCGCCTTCGTGGTGCTCGTGTATGGCTACGGACTGGCGCGGCAGGCGCCGATCGTGCTCTACAGCCCCCCGACCTGGGCCAAGCATCTCGTGGCATTACTGATGATCCCGTCATTCATCCTGCTGGCGGCCGCCTATGTGCCGGGCACGCGCATCAAGAAAGCGGTCGGGCACCCGATGGTGCTGGGCGTGAAGACATGGGCGTTCGCGCACCTGCTGGCAAACGGCACGCTTCACGATGTGGTCCTGTTCGGCGCGTTCCTGGCGTGGGCGGTGGCGGACTACATCTCATGCCGCCGCCGCGACCGCGCGGCGGGACGTGTCTACGTGACCGGGCCGGTGTCGCGCGACGCGATCGCGGTCGCCGTGGGCCTGATCGCATGGGTCGCGTTTGCGTTCTGGCTGCACGGATGGCTGATCGGCGTGCGTCCGCTGGGAAGATGAGTCGCAGCGCGCGTGGTCGACGGGTGATGCGGGAGACGCGATGGGCACGGCCCTGCGCACGGACAGGTTGATCGACGCACTCGCATTCGCTGCGCATAAGCATCGCGACCAGCGGCGCAAGGACGTGCACGCGAGCCCGTACATCAATCATCCGATCGCGCTGGCGCACGTGCTCGCGGTCGAGGCGGCGATCGACGACGAGAAGACACTGATCGCGGCCGTTCTGCACGACACGATCGAGGACACCGAGACGTCGTTCGAGGAACTGCGCGAGCGCTTTGGCCTGACAGTCGCGGAAGTCGTGGCTGAGGTCACCGACGACAAGTCGCTGTCCAAGCAGCGGCGCAAGGACTTGCAGATCGAGCACGCGTCACATCTGACCAAGCGCGCCAAGTGCGTGAAGCTGGCCGACAAGATCTGCAACCTGCGCGACATGGCGGCGAACCCGCCGCATGACTGGCCGCTGGCGCGGCGGCGCGAGTACTTCGACTGGGCCAGGCGAGTGATCGATGGCCTGCGCGGCACGCATCGCAAGCTGGAGAAGCTCTTCGATGCCGCTTACGCCGCGCGGCCGTAGGAACCCGCGCTAGAACGCGAACGCGTTCGTCAGATCGCCCGCCTTGTCGCGCACGCCCGGCAGCGGTTCGAGTTCGAAGCGCTTCGTGATCAACTTGATGATCGACGTCGTGTCGTAGAGCGTCTTGTCGACGTAGCCGCGCCGGGCGAACGGCGAGATGATGATCGCCGGCACGCGCGTACCCGGGCCCCAGCGGTCACCCCAGCCCGGCCCGGACGGTGGCGGCACATGGTCCCAGAAGCCGCCGTTCTCATCATAGGTGACGATGATCGCCATCCTTTTCCAGAGCGGGCTTGCGCGCAGCCGCTGCAACACTTCGTCGATATGAATGTCGCCGCGCGCAACATCGGTGTAGCCGGGATGCTGGTTGAAGCGGCCGGCCGGTTTGTAGAAGCTCACTTGCGGCAGCCGGCCGGCATCGATCGCGGCGACGAAATCGCCGTAATCCCGCAGGTGCCGCTCGCGATCCGAAGTGCCGGGCGCAAAGCGCGCGTAGTAGTTGAACGGATGATGATGCGGCAGAAAGTTGGGACTGCCGACGATGCTGGAGTAGATCACGTTGCGCTTTTCGCTCGCGGGGCGGCGACCATCGGCGAGCGCGGCGTTCCAGCCCTCCGCATACCAGGCCCAGCTCAGGCCCTTCGCGCTCAACGTGTCGCCGATGGTTCTGTTTCGATGCGGCGCCGTCGGCCCCTTGGATGGATCCGCCAGGTTCAGGTCACCGTCCTCGGCAGGAGCAACGCCACTCGGCTGGTACGCGGGCTGCGCGTTGTTGACCAGGTAACCGTCGGGCGACACTCGGCCGTTGAACACCTGCACCGGCCCCGTCATCACCGACGCCGGCGAGCCGGGCCGCTTCTTCAGCCGCCCCTGCTCGTCAAGCTGCGGGCGCGCAGCGGCGGGCGCGTCCTTGTGCTCGGGCGTGCAGGCGCAGACCAGCCATTGATGATTCAGGTACGAGCCGCCGTAAGCGCCCTGAAAGAAGTGGTCGGCCAGTGTGTATTCCCGCGCCCATTGCCACAACTTCATCGACGAGCCGTCGAAGTAGCCCATGGTCCACGCGCCGCGGTCACTCATCGCGACGAACAGGTTGTTCTTGCCGCCGTTCACCTGCTCCCGGTTGTTATAGAAGCTGTGGATCGGGCTCGGCAGCAGTTCGTCCAGGCGCCGACTCACCGGCGGCGCGTCGATGCGAAATGGGCCGTTCGCCAGCCCCTTGGGGAAGTCATCGCTCGGCTTGCCATCGACATACACCGGTGGCAACGAGGGCAGCGGCTTGCCGTCGTGATCGAGTTGCGTCTTCTGCTCCGCGGTCGCCTGCGCGATGCCTTCCGCACCCGGAAAGAGTCCGTACAGGTGATCGAAGCTGCGGTTCTCCGCGTAGATGACCACGATGTGTTCGATCTGGTGCAAGCCGCGCGCGGACGGGCGCTCGATCGTCGCATGCGAACAGGCGCAGGCGAGCAGGGCTGCGGCAATCGCACTCAGGTGCGGTCTGGTCGTCAATTTCGTGTCTGGCGCGGACTGATGCGCCGATGCTACTGCGAACGACCGGCCGTCACCTCGATTGCGGTCGATCGCATGGATTCCCGTTCGGGCTGAGGAATCGAAGCCCGTGTTCGTCCTTCGATACCCCAGGACGAACGGTGAGTGAGGTCCGCGAAGTTCTGATCGCTCGACTGCAAGTTCGTATCAGAGATCGAGCACAAGCCGCGGCGTGACGGCGCGCGACACGCAGATGCACATCAGTCCCGCACGGTCGCGCTCGGCATCGGTCAGTGCGCTGTCGCGATGCTCGGGCGTGCCGTCGAGGACCTTGGTCGCGCAGGTGGCGCAGGTGCCGTTGCGGCAGGAGAACGGCGCGGTCACGCCGGCGGCTTCGATCGCTTCCAGAATCGACTGCGTCGCG
>Ga0209682_10000075_pt1 | contig 30195 bp, 31 predicted proteins | sample DOMMetBare2Fresh_2_FD_187471 | JGI IMG/M metagenome (GOLD analysis project Ga0209682, IMG submission 187471) | Wetland sediment microbial communities from St. Louis River estuary, USA, under dissolved organic matter induced mercury methylation -... | ecosystem: Environmental > Aquatic >... | reverse complement strand
ACCGGTTGCTTGCCGGTCACCGCCTTCAGCGTGGTCGTCTTGCCGGCCCCATTGGCGCCGATCAGGCTGACCAGTTCGCCTTCGCGGACCTCGAAACTCGCGCCCTTGACGGCCTGGATGCCGCCGTAGGCGACCTTGAGATTGCTGACCTTGAGTAGGGTGGGTGCCATCGCGGATCCCTCAATGCGCCTTGTGACCGGCACCGAGGTAGGCCTCGATCACCTGCTCGTTCTTCTGCACGTCGGCCGGCGTGCCCTCGGCGATCTGCTTGCCGTAGTCGAGCACGGTCACGCGGTCGCACAGGCCCATCACCAGCTTCACGTCGTGCTCGATCAGCAGGATCGTGCGCTGGTCATTGCGGATGCGGTCGATCAACTCGCGCAGCACAACCTTCTCGGTCGCGTTCATCCCGGCCGCAGGCTCGTCGAGAGCGATCAGCTTGGGGTCGGTGGCCAGCGCGCGCGCGATCTCCAGGCGACGCTGGTCGCCGTAGCTCAGCGTGCGGGCCTTGAAGTCCGCGTACTTCTCGATGCCGACGTAGGCCAGCAACTCGCGCGCGCGGTCGGCGATCTCGCGCTCCTCGCGCTTGAAACTGCCGGTGCGCAGGACTGCGCCCACCAGGCCCGAGTGCGTGCGCACGTGGCGTCCGACCATCACGTTCTCGAGCGCCGTCATCTCGGCGAACAGGCGGATATTCTGGAACGTGCGCGCGATGCCGGCCTTGGCAACCTGATGCACCGCCTCGGGCCGGTAGGGCAAGCCCCCCAACTCGAAGGTGCCCGAGTCCGGCGTGTACAGCCCGGTGATCACGTTGAAGAAGGTCGTCTTGCCGGCACCATTGGGCCCGATCAGGCCATAGACCTGGCCGCGCTGGATCGTGATGCCGACATCGCTCAGCGCCTGCAGGCCGCCGAAGCGCTTGGAGACACTGGCCACCTTGAGTACGGTTTCGCTCATGCTGGCCTCCGCAGGGCCGCCGCGCGCAGGACGAGCGCCACCCGGGGGGGCAGACAACGAAGCGAGCTTGGGGAATTCATGTTCGCCTCCTCACTTGGCCGTGCGCACGCGTTGCGGCGCACCCTTGCCGTGCTCCGACGAAGGCCACAGGCCACGCGGCCTCAGCAGCATGATCGAGATCATCGCCAGGGCGATCAGCAACTGGCGCAGGATCGAGGCGTCCAGGCGCCCGCCGGTCGCATGCTGCAGCGGGCCGGCCACATAGCGCAGCACCTCGGGCAGCGCCGCCAGCATGACCGCACCCAGGATCACGCCCGGCAGGTGGCCGATGCCTCCGAGCACCACCATCGCCACGATCATCACGCTTTCCATCAGGCTGAACGACTCCGGCGAGACGAAGCCCTGGAACGCCGCGAACATCGCGCCCGACACACCGCCGAAGCTGGCTCCCATGCCGAAGGCGAGCAGCTTCATGTTGCGGGTATTGATGCCCATGGCCTTGGCGGCGATCTCGTCCTCGCGGATCGCCATCCAGGCACGGCCGATGCGCGAGATCTCGAGGCGGTGGCAGATGATCACGCTGACCGTCACCAGCAGCAGGAACAGGTAGTAGTAGAGGGTCACCGACGGCAGCTTGATGCCGCCGAACTCCATGCCCTTTCCGAAGCTGAACCCGAACAGGTTCATCGAATCGATGCGGTCCAGTCCGCGCGGTCCGTTCGTGATGTTGACGGGCTGCTCCAGGTTGTTCAGGAACACCCGGATGATCTCGCCGAAGCCCAGCGTCACGATGGCCAGGTAGTCGCCGCGCAGCTTGAGCACCGGGGTGCCGAGCAACACGCCGGCGATCGCCGCCAGGCCCGCCGCCAACGGGATGACGAGCCAGATCGGCGTGTGCAGCCCGTTCGGGAAGGTGGCCTTGATCCAGGCGAAATTCTCGATCAGGTGGGGCGAAGCCAGCAGCGCGTACATGTAGGCGCCGACCGCGTAGAACGCGACGTAGCCCAGATCGAGCAGTCCTGCATAACCGACGACGATGTTCAGCCCGAGCGCGAGCAGCACGTACAGCAGCGCGAGCGCCAGGATGCGCACCCAGCCCTGGCCGAACTCCTGTGCGAACAACGGCAGCCCGATCAACGCGATGGCCGCGAGGACGAAGACGATCAGCTTGTTCTTCATGGTGCCCTCCCGCTCAGGCCCGGTCCGCGACCCGCTCGCCGAGCAGGCCCGAGGGCCGCAGCGTGAGCACCAGGATCAGCGCGACGAAGGCGAAGATGTCGGCATAGTGACTGCCGAGCACGCCGCCGGTCAGATCGCCCAGGTAGCCGGCGCCGAGCGCCTCGACGAGCCCGAGCAGGACACCGCCGACCACCGCGCCGGCGAGGTTGCCGATGCCGCCCAGCACGGCCGCCGTGAAGGCTTTCAGGCCCGGCATGAAACCCATCGAGTGCTGGACGGTGCCGTAGTTCGCCGCCCACATCACGCCGGCGACCGCGGCGAGCGCGGCGCCGATGATGAAGGTGGCCGAGATCACCATGTCCGGCTTGACCCCCATCAGCGCCGCCACGCGCGGGTTCTCGGCCGTCGCGCGCATGGCGCGGCCGAGCTTGGTGCGGTTGACCAGCCACATCAGCGCCGAGAGCACAACCACCGTGATCGCCAGGATCAGGATCTGCGTGACGGTGATGACCGGGCCGCCGAGGTTGATCGGCTCGGTCGGCAGCAGGTTCGGATACGACTTGGGGTTGGGCTTCCAGATGATCATCGCCAGCGTCTGCAGCAGCAGACTCATGCCCATCGCGGTGATCAGCGGGGCCAGGCGCGGCGCATTGCGCAGTGGCCGGTAGGCGACCTTCTCGATCGCGTAGTTCAACGCCGCGCAGATGACGATCGCGATCAATACCGAGATCAGCATCAGCAGCCACCCGGGCGCCCCCGTGTCGGCGAACGCGGCGACCACGGTCCAGCTCGTCAGCGCCCCCACCATCAGGACCTCGCCGTGGGCGAAATTGATCAGGTTGATGATGCCGTAGACCATGGTGTAGCCCAGCGCCACCAGCGCATACATGCTGCCGAGCACCAGGCCATTGATGATTTGTTGGAGGAATATTTCCATCAGGACAGTCTCCGGGTCGGCATCGCGCCAGCGCACATGCAATCGCGATGCCACCCCATGCAGGGCGCGCGGATTGTAGGTTGGGGCTCGGCGGCCCCGATGGGTGCTTACACCCTGGGCAAGGGCGCAGCAACGTGCGCCCTGCCGCGGGGGTCTGGCAGCGGGATCAGGCCAGGACGGTGTCGGCGTCGACCCACGGCAGGCCGAGGCTCTCGCCGACCGCTGCGTACGTCAGGCGGCCGGCATGCACGTTGAGGCCGGCCTTGAGGTGCGCGTCGTCGCGGCAGGCACGCTGCCAGCCCTTGTCGGCGAGCGCAAGTGCGAACGGCAGCGTCGCGTTGTTCAGCGCCCAGGTCGACGTACGGGCGACCGCGCCCGGCATGTTGGCGACGCAGTAGTGCACCACGCCGTCGACAACGTAGGTCGGCTCCGCATGGGTCGTGGCATGCGACGTCTCGAAGCAGCCGCCCTGGTCGATCGACACGTCGACGATCACCGAGCCTGGCTGCATGCGCGCGACCTGGACCCGCGTCAGCACCTTGGGCGCGGCAGCGCCAGGCACCAGCACGGCGCCGACCACGAGGTCGGCCTGCAGGGCGGCTTGCTCGACCGCGTCCATCGAGGCGAAAACGAGGTGCACCCGGCCGTTGAACAGATCGTCGAGTTCGCGCAGGCGCGGCAGCGAGCGGTCGAGGATGGTCACGTCGGCGCCGAGCCCGACGGCCATCTTGGCCGCGTGCGTGCCGACGACACCGCCGCCGACGATCGCCACCTTGCCCGGTGCCACGCCCGGCACGCCGCCGAGCAGGACGCCGCGCCCGCCGTTGGCCTTCTGCAGTGAGTAGGCGCCCACCTGCACGGCCATGCGGCCGGCGACTTCGCTCATCGGCGCCAGCAGCGGCAGATGGCCATGAGCGTCGGTGATGGTCTCGTAGGCGATCGCCGTGCAGCCGGACTCGAGCAGGCCCCGCGTCTGCTGCGGATCCGGCGCCAGATGCAGGTAGGTGAACAGCAACTGGCCCTTGCGCAGCATGCGGCACTCCTGCGGCTGCGGCTCCTTGACCTTGACGATCATTTCGGCGTCGGCAAAGACCGCCTGCGCATCGGGCGCTATGCGTGCCCCCGCGGCGACGTATTGCGCGTCGTCGCAGCCGATGCCCACGCCGGTGCCGGTCTGTACCAGGACCTGGTGGCCGTGATTGACGAGCTCGCGCACCGACGGCGGGGTCAGTCCGGCACGGTATTCATGGGTCTTGATTTCCTTGGGGACGCCGATGCGCATGGTGGACTCCTGGAGGGGCTGAACGAATGCCGCCATCGTCGGACGGATCGCGCCGCAGGAGTTGCGATTTCGGGGCCTGGCTTACCCAGGCTTCACGCAAGAACCCGTTGCATCTGCATCTGATTGCAACGGATAATTGCGCTCGATGGCAAATGACACACCAAGCCTTGACAGATTGGACCGCAAACTGCTGTCGCAGCTGCAGGCCGACGGCCGCATCAGCAACACCGAGCTGGCGAATCGCATCGGCCTGTCGCAGTCGGCCTGCCTGCGCCGCGTGCAACGGCTCGAGGAGGCCGGCGTCATCGAGGGCTATGGCGCGCTGCTGAATCATGCCGCGCTCGGCAAGCCGGAGACGGTCTTCATCGAGATCACGCTGCACAACCAGAGCGAGGCCGCGCTCGACGCCTTCGAGCGCGCAGTAGCCGCCAGCCCCGACATCCTCGAATGCCATCTGATGGCGGGTGACTACGACTACCTGCTTCGGGTGGCGGTGGCCGACTCGGCCGACTACGAGCGGCTGCACCGCAAGCAGCTCGCGGCGTTCCCGCACGTCGCGCGCATCCGCTCGCACTTCACGTTGCGGCGCGTGTCGCACCGGCTCGGCTTCGAGCTGTAGGCCTCAATCCTTCGCGTCGCGCGCAGCTGCATTCAGCGCCCGCAACTGGGCAAGCCGCTCGCCGATGCGGATTTCCAGCCCGCGCGGCACCGGGTCGTAGAAGTGCTGGTCGGGCACGGCATCGGGCAGGTAGCGCTCGCCCGCGGCAAAGGCGCCCGGCTCGTCGTGCGCATAGCGGTAGGCTTTGCCGTAGCCCAGCTCCTTCATCAATCGCGTCGGGGCATTGCGCAGTTGTTCGGGCACCGGGCGCGTGCCGTCCTTCTTCACGAACGCGCGGGTCGCGTTGTAGGCGGTATAGATCGCGTTCGACTTCGGTGCCACCGCGAGGTAGACCACCGCCTGCGCGATCGCGAGTTCGCCCTCGGGCGAACCCAGGCGTTCGTAGACCTCGGCGGCATCGAGCGTCATGCGCAGCGCGCGCGGGTCGGCCAGGCCGATGTCCTCGCTCGCCATGCGCAGCACACGGCGGATCAGGTATCGCGGGTCGGCCCCGCCATCGAGCATGCGCACCAGCCAGTACAACGCGCCGTCGGGATCGGAGCCGCGCACGCTCTTGTGCAGCGCCGAGATCGTGTCGTAGAACTGGTCGCCGCCCTTGTCGTAGCGGCGCAGCTGCTCGCCAAGCGCCTTCTCCAGCACGGTCTCGTCGATGAACTCGGCCTGGCCCACGGCGGCGACCGCGTTCTCGTAGGCATTGAGAAGGCGGCGGGCATCGCCGTCGGCATGCGCGATCAGGCGCGTACGCGCCGAGTCGGTGAGCGGCGGTGCGCCCAGCACCTCCTGCGCACGCACCAGCAGTTCGGCCTGCTCGGCGTCCGCCAGGCTCTTCAGCACGTGCACGGTCGCGCGCGAGAGCAGCGCGGAGTTGACCTCGAACGACGGGTTCTCGGTGGTCGCGCCGATGAAGGTGAAGAGGCCACTCTCGACGTGCGGCAGGAAGGCATCCTGCTGCGACTTGTTGAAGCGGTGCACCTCGTCGACGAAGACGATGGTGCCGCGGCCCGCGCTGCGGGCGGCCTGCGCACGCTCGACGGCCTCGCGGATGTCCTTCACGCCTGCGAGCACGGCCGACAGCACGATGAACTGCGCGTCGACCGCACCCGCCACCAGCCGCGCCAGCGTGGTCTTGCCCACGCCCGGCGGGCCCCAAAGGATCATCGAATGCAGGCGATGGCTCTCGAAGGCCACGCGCAGCGGCTTGCCCGCGCCGAGCAGGTGGGTCTGGCCGATGACGTCGTCGAGGGTCTTGGGACGCAATCGCTCGGCGAGCGGAACGCCCGGCGTGTCGGCGTCGGACGTCGACGCCGGCTGGGGCTCGTCGTCGAACAGCGAAGAACTCACTGCTCGATCACGTCGGCGCCCGCGGGCGGCGTGAAGCGAAAGGTGTCGGCCGCCAGCGCGACGTTGGCCGCGAAGCCACTGAACTGCAGCATCGAGCGCTGACCGAAGCTGTCGACGATTTCGATCGCGGCCAGGTCCTTGCCCCTGAAGCCCACACGCACCTGCTGGATCGTGCCGTCCTTCTGCTTGGGCAGCGCGAGCACCCACTCCAGCCCGTCCTTCACCGCTTGCCCCGCGAGATCGAAGTCCTTCTCGATCGAGCCGCCGGCCAGGATCGCTGCCGGCGTCGAGCCGAGCACCGCAGCGATCCTGCGCGAGCTGGCCTGGTTCAGATCGACGTCGTAGATCCAGACCTTGGTGCCGTCGGCAACGATCTGCTGCTCGAAGGGCTTGGCGTAGACGAAGCGGAACCGGTTGGGGCGCAGGAATTCAAACGTACCGCTGGAAACCTTCCTGCGCGCACCGTCGGGCGAACTCACGGTCTGGGTGAACGCGGCCTTGCCGGACTTTGCATCGCGCACGAAATCGCGCAAGGCATCGACGGCATCGGCGCGTGCCGCGCCGGCGACACACAAGACCGCAACACCCCAGAAGAGCTTCTTCATTCCGCTCGCGCCGGGACCAGGATGTCGCGGCTGCCGTTGGTGGACAGGGCAGATACGAGTCCGGACTTCTCCATTTGTTCCAGCAATCGCGCCGAACGGTTGTAGCCGATGCGCAAGTGGCGCTGGACAAGCGAGATCGAGGCCTTGCGATGTTGCAACACGACCGCCACGGCCTGGTCGTACAGCGGGTCGGACTCGCCAGCCGGGCCGCCTTCGCCGACCGCGCCGTCGCCCTCGCCGTCGAGAGTGCCACCTTCGAGGATGCCCTCGATATAGTTCGGCGCGCCCTGGCTCTTGAGGTATTCGACGACGCGGTGCACCTCGTCGTCACTGACGAACGCACCGTGCACGCGCATCGGCGTCGGCACGCCTGCAGGCGCCGAGAGGTACAGCATGTCGCCCTGCCCGAGCAGCGCCTCGGCCCCCATCTGGTCGAGGATGGTGCGGCTGTCGATCTTGCTGCTCACCTGGAAGCTGATGCGGGTGGGGATGTTGGCCTTGATCAGCCCGGTGATCACGTCCACGCTCGGCCGCTGCGTGGCCAGGATCAGGTGAATGCCGGAGGCACGTGCCTTCTGCGCCAGGCGCGCGATGAGCTCCTCGATCTTCTTGCCGACGACCATCATCAGGTCGGCCAGTTCGTCGATCACGACCACGATGTGCGGCAGGCGTTCGAGCGGCTCGGGCGATTCCGGCGTCAGGCTGAAGGGGTTGGGGATCTTCTCGCCGCGCTCGGACGCCTCGTCGATCTTGCGGTTGTAGCCCGAGAGTTGGCGCACGCTGAGCTTGCTCAGCAGCTTGTAGCGCCGCTCCATCTCGCCGACACACCAGTTCAGCGCATTGGCGGCCTGCTTCATGTCGGTGACGACCGGGCACAGGAGGTGCGGAATGCCCTCGTAGACGCTGAGCTCCAGCATCTTGGGGTCGACCATGATCAGGCGCACGTCGCGTGCCTCGGCCTTGTAGAGCACGCTCAGGATCATCGCGTTGATGCCCACCGACTTGCCCGATCCGGTGGTGCCGGCGACCAGGCAATGCGGCATCTTGGCGAGGTCGGCCACCACCGGCGCGCCGACGATGTCCTTGCCCAGGCCCATGGTCAGCATCGAGGGCGCGTTGTTGTAGACCTGCGAGCCCAGGATCTCGGCCAGGCGGATGGTCTGCCGGCGTGCATTGGGCAACTCGAGCGCCATCGTCGTCTTGCCGGGAATCGTCTCGACCACGCGGATGCTGACGAGGCTGAGGGACCTCGCCAGGTCCTTGGCAAGGTTCACGACCTGCGCGCCCTTGACGCCGGTATCGGGCTCGATCTCGTAGCGCGTGACCACCGGGCCGGGCGACGCGGCGACCACGCGCACGACCACGCCGAAGTCGGCCAGCTTCTTCTCGATCAGGCGCGAGGTCATCTCGAGCGACTCGGGCGTGACCGAGTCCTGGCGTGCCGGCGCGGCGTCGAGCAGGTCGACCTGCGGCAGCTTGGTGTCGGCCAGTTCGGCGAACAGCGGCTTCTGGCGCTCCTTGGCGACACGCTCGGACTTGGGCACCTCCAGCACGGGCGGCGCGATCACCAGCGGTGCATGCATCGGCGCGGCCGCCACCTGCTCGTCGACGACGATGTCGCGCTCGCGCTGGGCCTTCTCGCCGATGCGCTGGTCTTCCTCGAACTCGCGCTGTTCGGCGCGCTTCTCGCGAAGCGAGTCGATGCGTTCGCCGATGCGGTCGGCCAGTGCCAGCCAGGAAAAGCGCATGGCCAGCGACATGCCGATCACCAGCGCGGCAATCCACAGCACCCCCGAGCCGGCAAACCCGAGGCCCTTCATCGACAAGGGCCCCAGCGTATGGCCGACGATGCCGCCGGCATGCCCTGGCAGGTGCTGCTCCCAGCGATAGAGGCGCGTCCATTCCAGCGCTGCGCTGGCGCAGACCAGCAGCACGAGGCCGAACCAGAAGGCCGCACGCTCGCGGCCCGTCGTGCGCGACGGGCCTACGGTGGCGGCGTCGCCGCGCAGTTGGCAGGCCAGGGCGCCCAGCCACTCACGGGCGGCCACGATCACCAGCCACCAGACCGAGAAACCGAAGACGAAGTAGGCCAAGTCGGCGGCCCAGGCGCCGACGCTGCCGGCCTTGTTGTGGAGCGTGCCACCCGTGCCCGAGGTGCTGAAGCCAGGATCGCCCGCATGGTGCGTCAGCAGCGCCAGCACCAGCAGCAGCCAGATCGCGCCAAAGACGATCAACCAGAGGCCGCGCAGGCGCGGCGGCGCGGCATCGGCAGGGCTGCTGGAACCGGGCGACTCAGCGCGGGAGTACGTGCCGTCGGCACGCAACGAACCGAGAGGAAACGTCATGCCGGCGATTGTGGCGCATGGGCGCCAGGCCGGCAGTCCGTCACTCCTGCGTGATGCGTTCCTTGAGGACGACGAACCCGTTGTCCTGGGTCTCGATCACGCCGCGCTCCTCGAGATCCTTCATCACGCGGCTGACCATTTCGCGCGAGGCGCCGACCACCTTGGCCATGTCCTGGCGGCTGACCTTGTGGCGGATGATCTTGGTGCCGTTGTCGTCCTCGGCCATGTCCAGCAGCGTGCGCGCGACCCGGCCGTAGACGTCGAGCAGGGCGAGCGATTCGATCTGCCGGTCGGCGTTGCGCAACCGGCGCACCAGGCCACGCATGATCCCGTAGGACAGGCTCGAGTTCTCGGGCAGGCAGCGCGCGAAATCGGTGCGCGCCAGGACCAGCATGTCGGTCTGCACTTCGGCCCGCACGGTGGCCGAATGCGGCTCGTTGTCGATCAGACTCATTTCGCCGACGTAGTCGCCGGCCTCGAGCACGGCGAGGATGACCTCGCGCCCGCGGGAGTCCGAGGTCAGCACGCGGGCACGGCCATTGAGCAGGATGAACAGGGTATTCGTCTTGCGGCCCTGCTCGACAATCAACTCGCCACGGCGGAAGCGCCGCTTGACCACGCTGTCGGCGATGGACTGCGCCTGGTCGGCGGTGAGCATCGAGAACAGGGGGACACGGCGGATCAGGTCCAGGTTCGAAAGCATCGACATCGAAAAGACTCCTGCGTCGTCTACGGACAGTCAGCCCGGAGTATCGGCACTTTGCCGCAGATACTTAAAATCTTTCTATTCTGCCTATTGACAGGCTTGTTGGCCCTATTTCGGGCCCTCATCTGACAATCGCGTCGGATTCCCGCGACGCGCCCACGACCAGAAAGTCACCCTTCATGACCGCCAAGACCCAGCACGCCGAGGTTCTCATCCTCGGCTCCGGCCCCGCCGGCTACACCGCCGCCATCTATGCCGCGCGCGCCAACCTGAAGCCGATGTTGATCACCGGTCTGGCCCAGGGCGGTCAGTTGATGACGACCACCGAGGTCGACAACTGGCCGGCCGACGTCGCCGGCGTGATGGGCCCCGATCTGATGCAGCGTTTCCTGCAGCACGCCGAGCGCTTCCAGACGAACATCGTCTTCGACCACATCCACACGGTCGACCTGTCCAGGCGCCCCTTCACCTTGACCGGCGACTCCGGCAGCTACACCTGCAATGCGCTGGTCATCGCCACCGGCGCCAGCGCCAAGTACCTGGGCCTGCCGAGCGAGGAAGCGTTCATGGGCCGCGGTGTCAGTGGCTGCGCCACCTGCGACGGCTTCTTCTACAAGCAGCAGGATGTCTGCGTCGTCGGCGGCGGCAACACGGCGGTCGAGGAGGCGCTGTACCTCTCGAATATCGCGGCCAAGGTGCATCTGATCCACCGCCGGGACAAGTTCCGCGCCGAGGCCATCATGATCGACAAGCTGATGGCCAAGGTCGACACGGGCAAGATCCAGCTTCACCTGCACCACACGCTCGATGAAGTCCTGGGCGACAAGTCCGGCGTCACCGGCGTGCGCATCAAGTCCGCCCAGACCGGCGCGACGACCGACCTGGCGCTCAAGGGCTGCTTCATTGCCATCGGACACCAGCCCAATACCGACATCTTCAAGGGCCAGATCGAGATGAAGGACGGCTACATCGTCACCCGGACCGGGCTGGACGGCTTTGCGACCATGACCAGCGTTCCCGGGGTCTTCGCCGCCGGCGACGTTCAGGATCATGTCTACCGCCAGGCGATCACCAGCGCCGGCACCGGCTGCATGGCAGCACTGGACGCCCAGCGCTTCCTCGAACAGTAGTCGGGCTGGGCCAGTCTGCCGGTTTGCGGCTATACTTGCAGGCTTTGCCGATCCTGGCATCCAGCATTCAAGAGATTCGGAGCAGCGTCATGGCACGCGTCTGTCAAGTCACGGGCAAGGGCCCGATGGTGGGAAACAATGTCTCCCACGCCAATAACAAGACCAAGCGTCGGTTCCTGCCGAACCTGCAGTACCGCCGCTTCTGGGTGGAGAGCGAAAACCGCTGGGTGCGCCTGCGCATCAGCAACGCCGCGCTGCGCCTGATCGACAAGGTCGGCATCGACCAGGTCGTCGCCGACCTGCGTGCCAAGGGTGCAATCTGACGGCGCTCGCCGATTAGGAGAACGACATGGCCAAAGGTGGACGTGAAAAGATCAAGCTGGAGTCGACCGCGGGAACCGGTCACTTCTACACCACGAACAAGAACAAGAAGACCACGCCCGAAAAGCTGGAATTCCTGAAGTTCGACCCGAAAGCACGCAAGCACGTGCTGTACAAGGAAGTGAAGCTCAAGTAGTCGAGCCTCGCCGCCGCAATGAACCCGCCGCGCCCCGGCGGGTTTTTTCATGTTCGCAGCAAAGGCAGACAGCCCGCCGAGGCGGGCTGTCTGCGAACAGATGGGCGATCAGGCGCGCGCGGCGCGCAGCTTGAGAGAGAACTCCTGCAGTGCGGCGATCCCGCTGCCCTCGGCCTTGCGGCACCAGGCCTGAAGGTCGGCCACGGCCTGCTCGGCCGAGACGTTGGTCCGCGTCCAGAGTTGGCGCAGTTCCTCGCGCATCGCCACGAGCTTGGCCAGCGCCGGGCTCTCGCCCAGGGCGCTCGCCAGGTGCGGCTTGATGTCCTGCGGGATCTTGTCGGCGTCGCGATGCAGCCAGCGACGCGCCAGGCTCATGTCCGCGAACCTGGCGGTGTTCTGCGCCCCCTGAGCCTTCAGGCGATCCATCTCGACGACAACGGCACGGCGCATCTCGACCGCGTACTTGGCCATGACCTCGTAGCGGTTGGCGATGATGGCCTCGAGTGTCTTGCCGTCGGCCACCGAGCGCACCTCGCCCAGCCTGAGTTGCGGCGCGGTCTTGCGCACCTTGGCCCAGCCGATCATCTCCATCGCGCGGATATAGGCCCAACCGATATCGAACTCGAACGGCTTGACCGAGAGCTTGGCCGACGTCGGGTAGGTATGGTGGTTGTTGTGCAGTTCTTCGCCGCCGATGATGATGCCCCAGGGCGAGATGTTGGTCGACGCGTCCTGCGCCTCGAAATTGCGGTAGCCCCAGTAATGGCCGATGCCATTGATGATGCCGGCCGCCGTGATCGGGATCCAGGCCATCTGCACCGCCCAGACGGTGGCGCCGAGCGCACCGAACAGCGCCATGTCGATGATCAGCATCAGAGCGACGCCTTGCCACGAGAAGGGCGTGTAGAGGTGGCGCTCGATCCAGTCGTCCGGCGTGTGGTGCCCGTACTTGGCCAGGGTTTCCTGGTTCTTGGCCTCGGCCCGATAGAGTTCGGAGCCTTTCCAGAACACGGTCTCGATGCCCTTGACGATGGGGCTGTGCGGATCGTCGACCGTCTCGCACTTGGCGTGGTGCTTGCGGTGGATGGCGACCCACTCCTTGGTCACCATGCCGGTGGTCAGCCAGAGCCAGAAGCGGAAGAAGTGCGACGGCACCGGACCCAGTTCGAGCGCACGGTGCGCCTGTGCACGGTGCAGGAAGATCGTGACCGCAGCGATCGTGATGTGCGTCGCACCGAGCGTGAACAGCAGCACCTGCCACCAAGTCGCGCCAGTCAATCCAAGAGCGAGCCAGTCGACCAGGCCGTCATGGACCGAGGAGAGGAAATTCATCAAGACAAACCTTTACCGCCCGGAAAGTGCCCGGGTATCCAATTGTAGAAGCGACCCCCCTAGAAGCGAAGCGGATATTTCGCGACGAGCCAAGACAAGCAAACCCGCAATTTGCCAATTTGGGACGTTTTCCAGCAGATCAACTGCTCTTGACGTCATTTTCAGCGCCGTTGCCAGATTGCAGCGAAGAACCCGTCGGTCCCGTGTCGGTGCGGCCAGAGCCGGAAGTGGCCGCCGGTGTCGAGTGCAGCGGCATCGGGAACCCGCGCAGCCTCGAGCGCCTGCACGGCCGGCATGGGCGTGAAGTCGGCGGCCCGTGCGGCCGTGAAGGCCGCGGCGATGTCCTCGTTTTCGGCTGTCAGCAGGCTGCAGGACGCATACACCAGACGGCCGCCCGGTCGCAACAGGCGCGCCGCGCTGTCGAGGATGGCCGCCTGCTTCACACGCAGTTCCTCGACCGCCTTGGGCGACTGGCGCCACTTCAGGTCGGGGTTGCGGCGCAGGGTGCCGAGCCCCGAGCAAGGGGCGTCGACCAGGACACGGTCGATCTTGCCCGTCAGCCGCTTGATGCGCTCGTCGCGCTCGTGGGCGATCTGCGCCGGGTAGACGTTCGACAGCCCGCTGCGCGCCAGCCGCGGCTTGAGCGCATCGAGCCGGTGGCCCGAAATGTCGAAGGCATACAGACGGCCCGTGTTGCGCATCATCGCCCCAAGCGCCAGTGTCTTGCCACCGGCGCCGGCGCAAAAGTCGACCACCATCTCGCCGCGCGATGCCCCGGTCAGCAGCGCCAGCAGCTGGCTGCCCTCATCCTGGACCTCGATGTCGCCGCGCTTGAACAGTTCCAGCCGCGTCAGCGCCGGCTTGTCCGGCAACCTCAGCCCCCAGGGCGAGTACGGCGTCGGCACGGATTCGATCCCTTCGGCCAGGAGTGCCGCCTGCACCTCGTCACGCTTGGCCTTGAGCACGTTGACGCGCAGGTCGAGCGGTGCCGGCTCGTTGAGCACATCGACCAGGGGCCAGAATTCGTCCGCAGGCAGTTGTGCCCGCAGCGCCGACGCCAGCCATTCAGGCAGGTTGTGACGCAGCTTCTCGGGCAGCGTGCTGCGGTCGACGGCCTGCACCTGGGCCAGCCATTGCTGCTCGTTCGGGCCGAGCGCACCACGCAGGTAGGCATCGCTGCCTTGCCAGCCCAGGATCGCCAACCGGCGCTCGAGCCCGCCGCTGCCGCCTTGCGCCAGGTGCTGGAACAGCAGGCGCTGGCGCAATACCGTGTAGGCGGTCTCGGCCAGGGTATGGCGCTCGCGCGGCCCGAGCGCGCGGTGTTGCCGAAAGTATGCGGAGACGACGCCGTCGGCCGGCGTATCGAGCCTGAGGACCGCGCGAATCAGCTCGGTCGTTAAATCCAGCAGGGCATTGGGATGCATCGTTCGATTATCCTGCCCCGATCGTGGAAGACCTGCCTGCCCTGCCCGATACGCCAACCGGCCGTTACCGTCACTACAAGGGTGGTGAGTACGAGGTCATCGGTGTCGCCCGCCACAGCGAGACGCTGGAGCCGATGGTGGTTTACCGGCCGCTCAACAACACCACCGGCTGGTGGCTGCGACCGCATGCGATGTTCTTCGGCGAGGTCGTGATCGATGGCGCCGCACGCGCACGGTTCGAGCCGCTCTAGACTGGCGATCTACCCCGCCTGGATCGAACGGAATCAAGCGCCCCGACCGGCAGCGCCACGGCGCCAGCTTGATGGACAGCGTCTCCACCCGGGCGCGGCCACGACAGCCACCGGCGCACCGGCTGACCCGGCGCGGTTGCGCGCGGCGCTGTGCATCGACGGGGTGGCGCAGCGTTCTTCCGACCAGGCGCCTTCACCGGGCTGACTCGCGCCTCGGCCTGTGCCTAGGCCCTGGGCGGCGCCTGGATCGAGCATGGCGACGACCACGCCGTGCACACGACGATCGAGGCCTCGATGCCGGTCGTGAAGTGCCGGCGCCTGCGGGTTCGCGCCGCCGGCGCCAACCTGGCCAGGGGTGAATCGACGGTGTCCAATACCAGCGAAGTCACCCGTGCGGCACCCACCCACGGCTCCTGGCAGGCGCGCGCCCCGTGGATCGCGCTGCTTCAGGCCGCGCTTGCGGACTTCCGTCTGAAGGCACGCGCCGAAGCCCGGGGACGGACTTCAGACCAGCAGTTGCGCCGCCCCGTCGGTATGTACCACGATGCCGCGCTCCACACGCAGCTTGCCCTCGACGAACCAGCGCACCGCCTGCGGGTAGATCACGTGTTCGGTCGCCAGCACGCGTGCCGACAGCATGTCCTCGTCTTCGCCCGGCTGCACCGGCACGACCGACTGCATCACGATCGGTCCATGGTCGAGTTCGGCCGTCACCAGGTGCACCGTTGCGCCAACGACCTTGCAACCGGCGTCGAGCGCGCGGCGGTGGGTGTGCAGGCCCGGGAACGCCGGCAACAAAGAGGGATGGATGTTGAGCAGCCGCCCCTCGTAACGTTGGACGAATCTTGCGCCGAGGATGCGCATGAAGCCGGCGAGCACCACCAGGTCGGGCGCGAAGCCGTCGACCATGGCCGCCAGCGCGTCGTCGAAGGCCTCGCGCATCGCGAACGCATTGTGGTCGACGACCGCGGCCGCGATGCCGTGCGTGGCCGCGAACTGCAGGCCGGGCGCGTCGGCACGGTTGCTGAGCACTGCAGCCACGCGTGCAGGCCAGCCCTCGGCAGCGCAGCGCTGCACGATCGCCTCCATGTTGGAGCCGCGGCCGGAGATCAGGATCACGATGCGTTTCATGGCGCTTCACAGTGTAGAGGTCCATCTGCGGACACCCGATGCGAGAATCCGCCCTCCCCTTCGAAGCCTGCATCCATCCATGCGATCCCGCGTCCTCTCCGGCATGCGCCCCACCGGCGCGCTGCACCTCGGCCACTACCACGGCGCCCTGAAGAACTGGGTCGCACTGCAGGAGCAGTACGACTGCTTCTTCTTCGTCGCCGACTGGCACGCGCTGACCACGCACTACGAAGAGCGCGACGTCATGGAGCGCTATGTCTACGACATGGTGATCGACTGGATCGCCGCCGGCATCGACCCCGAGAAGTCGACGCTTTTCATTCAGAGCCGCCTGCCCGAGCATGCCGAGCTGTTCACGCTGCTGGCGATGGGCACCCCGCTGGGCTGGCTCGAGCGCGTGCCGACCTACAAGGACCAGATCGACAAGCTCAAGGACCGCGATCTGGCGACCTACGGCTTCCTCGGCTACCCGCTGCTGCAGGCGGCCGACATCCTGATCTACAAGGCCGCCTACGTGCCGGTCGGCGAGGACCAGGCCTCGCACGTCGAACTGACGCGCGAAGTCGCGCGCCGCTTCAACCACCTCTACGGCCGCGCGAAGGATTTCGAGGCCCGCGCCGTTGCTGCGCTGGCCAAGCTGCCGAAGGACGATGCACGTTACTTCGAGAAGCAGCGCAAGGCCTTCGGCGAGACCGGGGCCGCCGAGGCCGTGGCCAAGGCCGAAGGCATCCTGAAGAAGGCCGCCGCCGGCATCGAGGGCTGGACCAGCGACGACACCGAGTTGCTCAGCGGCCACCTGCGTGGCAGCGGCAAGACCATCCTGGTCGAGCCGCAGGCGCTGCACACCGAGGTGCTGCGCCTGCCGGGCCTGGATGGCACCAAGATGAGCAAGAGTTATGGCAACGCGATCCTCATGCGCGAAGAACCGGCCGCGGTGACGAAGAAGGTGCGCGGCATGACCACCGACCCCGCCCGCGTGCGCCGCACCGACCCGGGCGACCCGCAGAAGTGCCCGGTCTGGCAGTTCCACAAGTTGTACAGCGACGAAGCCACCCAGGAGTGGGTCGTCAAGGGCTGCAAGAGCGCCGGCATCGGCTGCCTCGACTGCAAGCAGCCGGTGATCGACGCCATCGTCGCCGAGCAGCAACCCTGGCGCGAGCGGGCCGAGAAATACCTCTCGAATCCCAAGCAGGTGCACTGGATCGTCGAGATGGGCACCGAGCGCGCGCGCACGGTCGCGCGCCAGACCATGAAGGACGTGCGCGGCGCCATGGGCCTCAACTACTGAACCCGCCAGACGAAAGCCCGACATGGCCCTTGAAGTCGTCGAACTGCAGAGCGGGCCCGCGCCGCGCACGACCCTGATCATCCTGCACGGCCTGGGCGCCGACGGGCGCGACTTCGTGCCGGTGTGCCAGGCGATGGACCTGCGAGCGCTCGGCGACGTGCGCTTCGTGCTGCCGAACGCCCCCGAGCGGCCGGTCACGGTGAACGGCGGCTACGTGATGCGTGCCTGGTACGACGTCTTCGGCTTCGGCGCCGGCCAGCGCGAGGACGAGGCCGGCCTGCGCGCCAGCCAGGCCGAGATCGAGGACGTGATCGCATGCGAGCGCGGACGTGGCATCGCCGCGAACCGCATCGTGCTGATGGGTTTCTCGCAGGGCTGCGCACTGGCGTTGCTGACCGGCCTGCGCCACGCCGAGACGCTGGGTGGACTGATCGGCCTGTCGGGCTATCTGCCGATCGCCACCACGACAGCCGCTGAACGCCAGCCCGCGAACCAGGCCACGCCGATCTTCATGGCCCACGGTCGCGACGACGACATCGTCGCGATCGAGCGCGCGACCGCCTCGCGCGACGCGCTGCAGACGCTCGGCTACGACGTCGAATGGCACGACTACGGAATGCCGCATTCAGTGTGCATGGACGAGATCACGGACATCCAGAACTGGCTCCTGCGCGTTCTAGGGTGAAACAGGGAGCCCCACATGACACCACGCCGCCGCCTGCTCGGATTCGCTGTCGCGCTGCCCCTCATCGCCACCGGCTGCGCCGGCCTGACCGGGCAGGAACCGCTGAAGGTCAATGTCGTCGGGCTGGAGAAGCTGCAAGGTGAGGGTTTCGAGTTGCGCTTCGCCGTCAAGCTGCGGGTGCAGAACCCGAACACGAGCGCATTCGAGTTCGACGGCGTCGCGCTCGATCTCGACGTCAACGGTCGGTCGCTCGCCAGTGGCGTCAGCAGCGACCGCGGGACCTTGCCGCGGTTCGGCGAAGCCCTCGTGACGGTGCCGGTCAGCGTCTCGGCGGTCGCCGCGGTACGCCAGATGCTGGGCCTGATGGACGGCAGCGTCAAAGGTGAGCTGCCCTATACCCTGCGTGGCCGCCTGGGCGGCGGCGCGTTCGGCAGCATGCCGTTCGCCGCCGAGGGCACGCTGAAGCTGCCGCAGTAGCCCCGGGGGCAATGGCACGCGTGCAAGACTGCGCGGTGCCGCTGGGCTATCCTGCGCGTCCGCCCTCGAGGAGACCTCCATGAACCGACTGAAGCTGGCCGCCCGGCGGTCCCGCTGCGTGGCCGCCGCGGCCCTGCTGACCCTCTGCGCTGCCACCTACGCCGGTGCCCCGCAAGCCAAGGGCCAGGCGCCGGGTTGGTTCCGCCTCATGGTCGGCACGATCGAAGTCACGGCGCTGAACGACGGCACGGTCGGCCTGCCGGTGGACAAGCTGCTGACGAATACGCGACCGGGCCAGGTCGTGCGCGCCCTGCAGCGTGCCTACCTGAAGATTCCGGTCGAGACCTCGGTCAATGGCTACCTCGTCAATACCGGCGCCAAGCTGGTGCTGATCGACGCCGGCGCCGCCGGCCTGTTCGGCCCGACGCTGGGCAATCTGCTCGCCAACCTCAAGGCCGCGGGTTACCAGCCCGAGCAGATCGACGAGATCTACCTCACGCACATGCATCCGGACCATGTCGGCGGCCTGATGGCCGGCGACAAGCCGGCATTCCCGAACGCCGTCGTGCGGGCCGATGCCAAGGAGGCCGACTACTGGCTCAGCAAGGCCAACCTCGACGCCGCACCCGAAGGCAGCAAAGGCTTCTTCCAGGGTGCGCAGGCCTCGCTCGGTGCCTACGTCGCGGCCGGCCGTTTCAAGGCCTTCGACGGCGACACCGATCTCATGCCCGGCATCCGCGCCGTTGCCGCGCGTGGCCACACGCCGGGCCACATGACCTATGTGGTCGAGAGCCAGGGCGACAAGCTCGTCGTCTGGGGCGACCTGATGCACGTGGCCGCGGTGCAGTTCGCCGACCCGTCGGTGACGATCCAGTTCGACAGCGACCCCAAGGCCGCCGCGCCGCAGCGCAAGAAGGCCTACAAGGACGCCGCCAGGCACGGCTACTACGCCGCCATCGCCCATGTCTCGTTCCCCGGCATCGGCCGCCTGCGTGCCGACGGCAAGGGCTACGTCTGGCTGCCGGCGAACTACACGACCAACGCGCCCGCGGGCAAATAGGGTCACGTGCCGGCGGGCATCCACATCAACGACATCGAGTCCGCCATCAACTGGTGGCGCGAGCGCTCGCCCTCGCCCGACGGCATCACCGCCTGCGCCGAAGTGCGCGCACTGGCCGAGGTCTACGCCCTGCTCGTCTACCACCACGAGCATGCGTGCGCCGAGGGTTCGATGCCGCGCAAGGCGCGCGAGGCCTGGCTCGCGTGGTACGCCAGCACGCCCGACGCCCCCTGCATCGCGATCTGCTCGACCAGCCAGGGCGACTCGGAGTGCAAGGGCTGCGGCCGCACGTTCGAGGAGGTGCGGCACTGGACCGCGTACACGCCGGCCGAGAAACGCGCGGTCTGGCGCCGCATCACGCTCGAAGCCCGCGCCTGGCGCTTCAACCGCTACGCCGAGCGCGCGCTGCAGGCCAGCGGCGCGGACCACCCGCCGCCTTCGACCGTCGGCGCCGCCGGCCCCGGGGCGGACGCCGCTTGAAGCCGCACTCGATCGGCGCCAGCGGCGCGCGCATCGCCGAGCTGGCGTGGCCGGTCTTCGTCGGCCAGCTCTCGGTGCTGGCGTTCAGCACCGTCGATACGCTGCTGGTCGCGCGCTACAACTCGCTCGACCTCGCCGCGCTGGCCGTCGGTGCCGCGGCCTATGTCACCGTCTTCGTCGGCTTCATGGGCGTGGTCCTTGCGATCGGGCCCATCGTCGGCCAGCTCTTCGGCGCTGGCCAGCCCGGGCAGGCCGGCCGGCAGCTGCACCAGGCGACCTGGGTCGCGCTCGGGCTGTCCGTCATCGGCAGCCTGCTGCTGGCGTTCCCCTACCCGTTCCTCGCCTTGTCAAAGGCCACGCCTGAAGTGGCCGACAAGGTGCGCGGCTACCTGTTCGCGCTGGCGTTCTCGCTGCCGGCCGCGCTGCTGTTCACGGTCTATCGCGGCTTCAACACCGCAGTCTCGCGGCCCAAGGCAGTGATGGCGCTGCAGGTCGGCGGCCTGGCGCTGAAGATCCCGCTGTCGGCCGCGCTCGTCTGGGGGTTGCCGGCTTGGGGCATCCCGGCGCTCGGCGTGCTGGGCTGCGGCATCGCGACCTGCGTCTCGATGTGGGCGCAGGCGCTGATCGCCTGGCGGGTGCTGCAACGCGACCCGTTCTATGCCAAGTTCGAGCTCGGCGGCCACGGACTGCATGCGCCCGACCGCCAGGCGCTGGGCGCGCACCTGCGCCTGGGCGTGCCGATGGGCGCGTCGATCCTGATCGAGGTCACCGGCTTCAGCTTCATGGCGATCTTCATCTCGCGCCTGGGCGCGACGCCGGTGGCCGGGCACCAGATCGCGGCCAATCTCGTTGCGCTGCTGTTCATGATGCCGCTGGCGATCTCCAATGCGACCAGCACGCTGGTCGCGCAGCGCATCGGCGCGCGCGACGTGCGCGACGCACGGCGCCTGGGCTGGCACGGGCTGCTGATCTGCATCGCGGTGGCGGTGTTGATGGGCGGCTCGGTCTTCGCCGCACGCGCGAGTGTGGTCCAGCTCTACACGCGCGACGCCGCGGTGATCGCCGCCGCGATGCCGCTGGTGGCCTGGCTGGCGCTCTTCCACGTCGCCGACGCAGCGCAGACCGTCGCGGCGTTCGTTCTGCGCGCCTATCGCATCGCCACCGTGCCGCTGGTGATCTATGCGGTGATGCTGTGGGGCGTGGGCCTGGCCGGTGGCTATGTGCTGGCCTTCGACAGCTTGGGCGGCACGCCGGTTGCACTGCGCGGCGCTCCCGGCTTCTGGGTCGCCTCCACCGCCGGCCTGGTGCTGGCGGCGCTGGCGCTCGGGGGCTTCCTGTTGATGGTGCTCAAGCGCCAGAAGGCAGTCAGCCCGGCAGCGTCAGCGTGAAACAGCTGCCGCCGCCGGGGCGCGGCTCGCAGCGCACGCTGCCGCCATGACGCTGTGCGATCTGACGCACGAGCGCCAGGCCGAGGCCGACACCACCCTCGCGCTCGGCATGGCCGGGCATGCGGAAGAACGCCTCGAAGATGCGGTCGCGATAGGCCTCGGGCACGCCGGAGCCACGGTCGCAGACACGCAGCTCGGCGCCGCCCGACGCCAGCTTGCCGACCTGGACCGTCACCTCGCCACCACCGTAGCGACGCGCATTCTCGACCAGGTTGCGCACCGCGCGACGCACCAGGCGCTCGTCACCCCGGGCCACCACGGTGTCGCCCTGCGCCTCGGCATGGACGCGGGCCGCTTCCTCGGCCGCCAGCCCGAGCAGGTCGACCGGATCGGCCGCCAGCTGGTCACGCGCCGCGTCGAGCCGGCTGGCCAGCAGCACTTCCTCGACCAGTGCGTCGAGCTCGGCGATGTTGGTGTGGATCTCGGCGCGCAGCTTGTCGCGCTGGGCCGGGCCGGCGTCCTCGATCATCGACACCGCCATCTTCAGCCGCGCGAGCGGCGAGCGCAGTTCGTGGCTCGCATTCGCCAGCAGGCTCTGGTTGGAGCGCAACAGCGCCTCGACCCGGCCCGCAGCCTGGTTGAAGCTCGCCGCGACCGCCGCAACCTCGTCGCGGCCATGGACCTCGACGCGGTGGTGCAGCGCGCCGGAACCAAAGGTCTCGACCCCGCGCTTGAGCGCTTCCAGACGGCGTGTCAGGCCGCGCACCACCGGGAAGGCCCCGGCGGCGACAGCCAGGAACAGCACTGCGAGCAGCGCGACGATCCCGGTGCCCTCGGGCAGGCCGGGGATGGCCGCAAACGGGCCTCGAACACGCTCGGGCGGCGGTCGCAGCGGGTCACTATCGGGCTCGCCCGGCGGCGCGCGGCGCATCAGGCCCGGCCGCGCGATCCACAGCATGCGGCCGTCGGCCAGCGCCACCGCCATGCCGCGGCGCTGGGCCGGCTGGCCGTCGACCTCGCGCCGCGTGTAGGACTCGGAGGCACCGATGCGGCGGCCCTTGTCATCGTCGAGCGCCATCGGCAGGCGCAGGCGTTGCGACCAGTCGTTCAGCGCCGCGACCTGCTCGGCCGCAGCGGCCTCGGCCGGCGGCAGCGATCGCTGAAGCAGGTCGGCCCAGGCCTCGGCGCGCGACTGTATCGACGTTTCCACGCGCGCGCGTTCGACGTCCAGATGGCGCTGCACGAGCCAACCTGAGACGGCGGCAAACAGCGCGAGCGCGGCGACGACCGTCAGCCAGATGCGCAGGTAGAGCGAGCGCATGGCGGGCGTTCAGCCGCCGTTGTCCTGCTTGCGCGCGAAGACGTAGCCGGTGCCGCGCACGGTCAGGACGCGCTGCGGGTTCTTCGGGTCGTCCTCGATGGCCGCGCGGATGCGCGAAATGTGGACGTCGATGCTGCGATCGAAGGCCTCGAGCGGGTGGCCCTTGAGCGCGTCCATGATCTGGTCGCGTGTCAGCACGCGGCCGGCCGCGCGGGCCAGCACGACCAGGAGGTCGAACTGGTGACTGGTGAGGTCGCAGGACTGGCCGTTCAGGCGCGCCTGGCGCGCGCCGAGGTCGATCACGAGACGACCGAACTCCAGGCTCTCGTCGACCGGCACGTCGGGCGCGGCGCGGCGCAACAGGGCCTTCACGCGCGCGAGCAGTTCGCGCGGCTCGAAGGGCTTGGGCAGGTAGTCGTCGGCGCCGATCTCCAGGCCGACGATGCGGTCGGTCGGCTCGCCGCGCGCGGTGAGCATCAGCAGCGGCAGGCGGCGTGTGCGGGCCTCGGAACGCAACTCCCGCGTCAGGTCGAGGCCGTCGCCGTCGGGCAGCATCAGATCGAGCAGCAGCGCGTCGTAGCTGTCCTGGCGCAGGCGCTCGCGCCCGGCGCCGAGCGAGCCGGCGGTATCGACCTCGAAACCGTGGCCACGAAGATAGTCGCCGACCATGGCCGTCAGGCGGGAGTCGTCGTCGATGAGCAGCAGTCGTTGGGGCATCGGCGGCAGCCTCCGGGGCTGATGTGCAAAAAGGCCCCGGCGGGTCGTTCCGTCGGGGCCAAGGCCTGGTTGGAAGGCCTGAGGAGTGATTGTGAACAAGCCTCCGCGATCTCCAAACCGGTCAGGATTTGGGTGGCGCGTCGATGGCCCTGCGCTCGCGCAGGTGCCGCTCCATCATGTCGCGCCGCTGTTTCATTGCGTTGGCGAGCTGGCTGCGCTGCTCGGGCGTCAGCACCCGGCTGGCTTCGACCATGGCCTGCATCATGCGCTTGCTGGTCTGGTCGTGCTGGGCGAGCTGCTTCTGGCGCAGGGCCTCGACCGCGTTGGCATCGACATTGGGCTGCGTGAACTGCTGCACCAGCTGGTCGCGCAGCGCCCGGGCAGCATCGCGCTGGCCCTGCAGGTCCTTGCGCGCCGCGTCCATGATCGAGCGGATCTGCGTGCGCTGCTCGGGCGTGGCCTTCACGCGATCGAGCATGCGCTCGGACAGGCCCATGCCGGGGCCACGCGGGCCTTCGTCGCCCATCATGGGGCCATGCCTGCCGTGCCAGCCTGCCATCGGCTGGGCCTGGGCCGTCACGGCGGTCAAGCCGGCCGCGGCGACGAGCAGCGCGACCAACATCAGTTTCGTCGGGTGCATCAGTGTCTTCATCAGGTCTCCTGGAGGAGTGGGTTCACGATGAATGGGATGGTGCGTGGGCGCCGTATCGGTGCGTTGCCCGGGGGGTAAAGATCTGTGAATCGGCACCGCCTCAGCGCGCCGCCGACTCCACGCGCGCCAGCCGGCGCTGCAGCTGGAAGCCGGGCTGCGAGCTGTTCAGGTCCAGTCGCAGCAGCACGCCGCTCTTGCGGTCGATCACGATCACGCCATCGAGCCGCGAGTTGTCGTCACCGTTGCGGGCATCACCGAAGAGCTCGACCACCGCGACGTCGAAACTGCGCCCCGCCACCGCTTGCGGACCGACCGCGACGACCTGTCCGCGCACGCGCGCGCTGCGCGACGGCTGGCCGGAGAACCCCATCTCGCCGCCCAGCACATGGCCGAGCGCTAGTTCGGTGCGCAGCAGGTGCGGCCACTGCAACAGGCCCGCGGGCGCGTTGGTGACATTGCCCGAATAGTCCTGGCGCCAGGCCGCGCCGCCGGGTTCGACACGGAACTCCAGTTCGCCGCGGCGGAGCGCCGACAGCCGCAATGCGATCTCGTGCATCGGTCCGCGCGTGCCATTGCGCTCCTCGTAGACCAGGCGGTCGCCGACCGCAACCGGCAGCGCGGCTGCCAGCGCCGCCGACAAGCCCTCGCCCGGCGGTTCGCAGGCCTTGGCGGCGATCGCCGAGCGCAGCGCCTCATGGCGCCCTTTCAGGCGCGCGAGTTCCTCCGACTCCGGGCCGGGGGGCCGCATCGCGATCAGTGCCGGCCAGAAGACCGTCAGGCCGATGCCCATCGCGATGATGTTGTTGCCGGCGCGCTCGTCGACCGCATAGGCCACTTCGGCGGCGCGCTTCTGCACCCGGTCGGACTCGTCGTTCATGCGGTCGCATGTCCACGCCAGGAAGTCCGACGGGTTGGCCTGCAGCGCTGCGACCTCGCCGGAGCGCGTGGCGCACCCGGCCAGCGCCAGTGACGCAGCGGCAGCGATCAGGGCCTGGTGGATGAAAGACATCGGCACGGATTGTGCCCCGTTGCGCCGGCGCAGAACCAACGACGCCGGCGGGGGCGCGCGTACACGGGGCTGGCGCACCGTATCCGACAGCCCGGGACGTTCTCGACGAGCACGCCCTAGGCGCTGCCGGTCAGAAAGCAGCGCTTCCACCAGGCATGGAACTCGGGCGAGTCCCATGAAGGAATATCGATGGATCGGACGCCGCGAAGATCGAGCGTCCGGCGAAGCATCTGCGCTCGTGCTTCGCCGCCGCGCTCGGCGTCTGTGCGCGGCGCCGTCGTCAGCCAGTAGTGACGACCTCGTTCCTCGGCCACGTTGAACTCGACCTCGAGTGGGTCACCCCACGCGAACGTCATCCGTCGGAAATCGTCGGTTCGCTCGATCGCGTCCTGCGCCAGCCAGCGGATGATGTTCAGGTCCGTCATCGACAGGCCGATGAAGACGCAGCAACCGGCAAGTGCACTGCAGAAGACCCGCGATGCGAAGCCTGCGGGATTGCCTACCGTTCGCCAGTACTGTTCGTCGGTGAAGACCAGCGACTCCACGGGTGGCGGTGCATCGACGATCAATCCATCTTCTGTCAGGAACGGATACGCGGCGCTCTTCTTCGGCAGGAAGCCATGCAGATGAAACACCGGGATCGCCTGGCGGCTGGGCAGGGGCCGATTGGCGCTGGCCCGCGCGATCGGGATGGCATAGGGGACCCGCCGGCGACAGTTCTCGTTGACCTCGCGCTCCAGCAGGTCGTCGACGTTGAACGTGATGACCTGGGAGATCAGGCGCTTGTTTGCGGGAGTCCGTGCGCTGCGCAGTACGGCCTTCACGACCAGCGAGAGCGTGTCCTCGGCCCGCGCGTCGCTGCCGCCCCGCCTGCGGCCCTCATACAGCAGCTTTCGCAGCAGGTCCGCAAACAGTTCGTTGGTGCGTGCCTCGTGCCCTGGTTGCAGCGGTCGTTTGACGGAGCGGCGGCGCAGGCCGAGCCTGGTTCGCACGTCCTTGTCATCGACCATCCAGCGCAAGGCATCCAGGACTTGTTCAAATCCGAACTGAAGCTCAAGCGGATGCCGGGCAAGACTCAGCCGTTCGACGAAACCGGCTGGCAAGCCTTCTCGAAGCGAGGCTTCCCGTGCGCGACCCAGCAGGGCGTCTTCGCGAGCGAACGGATCGTCCCGGAATACCACTTGCCACGCTCGACGCAGCAGTTCCGCCCATTGCGGCAGCCCTCGGCAACTGCTGACTCCCGCGCCCAGAACCAATGTCAACGGATAGCCCGGCGTCACACGGGACTGCAGACCTTCGTCGTCCATGCCAGCTCCAGACAGGTCGAGGCACTCCGATACGTCGCTGCAGCATCGACCTGGTTGATGCCCCCGGGCGAGGCCACAGTCCCCGACAGTGTCCACCCGAACCTGGCTGCCGTCTTGACATTGGTGGGTTGGATGGTGGGCGCACAATGAAAACGGGCCTCGAAGGCCCGTGTTTCCTGGCGGTCTGGCGGAAAGGGAGGGATTCGAACCCTCGGTACGGGAGAACCCGTACGCCGGATTTCGAATCCGGTGCATTCGACCACTCTGCCACCTTTCCTGATGCGTGGTCCCGCGGGTAAGGCGGAGCTTTTGATTCTAGCCTAGCGAATCACCTCCAGGCCGCCGAGGTAGGGGCGCAGCGCTGCGGGGATACGGATGCTGCCGTCGGCCTGCTGGTGGTTCTCCAGCACCGCCACCAGCGCGCGCCCGACAGCCAGGCCCGAGCCATTGAGTGTGTGCACGAACTCGGTCTTGCCCTGCGCGTTGCGGAATCGCGTCTGCATCCGCCGCGCCTGGAAGGCCTCGCAGTTGCTGCACGAGCTGATCTCGCGGTAGGTGTCCTGCGCCGGCAGCCAGACCTCGAGGTCGTAGGTCTTGGTGCTGCCGAAGCCCATGTCGCCGGTGCACAGCGTGACCACGCGGTACGGCAGTTCGAGCTGGCGCAGGATCGCCTCGGCATGGCCGACCATCTCTTCCAGCACCTCGTAGCTCTTGTCCGGGTGCGCAATCTGCACCATCTCGACCTTGTCGAACTGGTGTTGGCGGATCATGCCGCGGGTGTCGCGCCCGGCGCTGCCGGCCTCCGAGCGGAAGCAGGGGCTGTGTGCCGTGAGCTTGATCGGCAGTTGTGCCGGCTCGAGGATCTGCTCGCGCACGCTGTTGGTCAGCGAGATCTCGCTGGTGCTGATGAGGTACTGCTCGGGTTGTTCTTCATCGCCGCCGCGCAGGACCCAGAACATGTCCTCCTTGAACTTGGGCAGCTGGCCCGTGCCCTCGAGGATCTCGCGGTTGACGATGTAGGGCGTGTAGCACTCGGTATAGCCGTGCGCCTGCGTCTGCGTGTCGAGCATGAACTGCGCGAGCGCGCGGTGCAGTCGCGCCGCCGGGCCGCGCAAGAAAGTGAAGCGGGCGCCCGAGAGCCTGGCGCCGGTGTCGAAGTCCAGGCCCAGCTTCGCGCCGAGGTCCACGTGATCCTTGACCACGAAGCCGTAGCTTTGCGGCGTGCCCCAACGGCGCACCTCGACGTTGCAGGTCTCGTCGCTGCCGATGGGCACGCTCTCGTGCGGCAGGTTGGGCACGCTCATCAGCATCAGCGACAGCTCGGCCTGGATCTGCTCCAGCCGCTCGGCCGATGCCTTGAGCTCGTCGCCGATGCCCCCGACCTGCGCCATCACGGCCGCAGTGTCCTCGCCCTTGGCCTTGAGCTGGCCGATCTGCTTGCTGAAGCTGTTGCGTCGGGCCTGCAGTTCCTCGGTGCGGGTCTGGATCGTCTTGCGCTCGGCTTCGAGCGCGGTGAACCGATCGACGTCGAGGAAGGGTTGCGGGTTCTTGCGTGCTTGCAGCCGCGCGGTCACGCCGGCGAGGTCACGGCGCAGCAGGTTGATGTCGAGCATGTTGGATTCGTCCAGTTCAGTTCTCGGGGATGGCTGCCGGTGGGCGGCCGTCGCTTTCGCTGTCGCTGACGCGACGCGCCGTCAAGGCTGCGGTGTCAAGATCGTGCGGCCACGACCTCGGCCATGCTCTTGTCACCCAGGCCCAGCGGCAGCGGGAAGCGGATCGTCTCCTCGACGCCGTGCATGCGCCGGATCGACATCGCGCCCATGTCGCGCAGGCGTTCGATCACCTGCTGCACGAGAATGTCGGGCGCCGACGCGCCCGCCGTCAGGCCCACGCGACTGCGGCCCTCGAACCATTCGGGGCGCAGGTCGTCGGCAGCGTCGACCATGTGGGCCGGGGTTCCCAGGCGCTCGGCGAGTTCGCGCAGGCGGTTGCTGTTGCTGCTGCTGCGGCTGCCGACGACGATGACCACGTCGACGGTCGGCGCGAGAAACTTGACCGCGTCCTGGCGGTTCTGCGTGGCGTAGCAGATGTCCTGCTTCTTCGGCTCGCGCACGTGCGGGAACAAGCGCTTGACCTCGGCCAGGATCGCAGCCGCATCGTCGACGCTGAGCGTGGTCTGCGTCACCACGGCCAGGCGGTCGCCACGCGGGTGCACGCGGGCGACATCGGCCACGTCCTCGACGAGATAGATGCCCTCGGTGAGCTGGCCCATCGTGCCCTCGACCTCGGGGTGGCCCTTGTGGCCGATCATGATGAACTCGTAGCCTTCCTTGGCGAGCTTGGCCACTTCGACATGGACCTTGGTCACCAGCGGACAAGTCGCGTCGAAGACCTGGAAGCCGCGCTGCGCGGCCTCGACGCGCACGGCCTGGCTCACGCCGTGGGCGCTGAACACCAAGGTCGCGCCGGGCGGGACCTCGGCCAGGTCCTCGATGAAGATCGCGCCCTTGGCCTTGAGATCGTTGACGACGTAGGTGTTGTGCACGATCTCGTGGCGCACGTAGATCGGCCTGCCATGCTTGGCCAGCGCGCGCTCGACGATCTCGATCGCGCGGTCGACGCCGGCGCAGAAGCCGCGCGGCTCGGCCAGCACGACCTCGTTGATGGGCTGCATCAGAGAACTCCCAGCACGTGGACTTCGAACTGGACCGCCTGGCCGGCCAGCGGGTGGTTGAAATCGAACAGCAGCCAGTCCGCGCCGACCTCGCGCACGACGCCGGCATAGGAAGCCTGGCCGTCGGGCGTGGGGAACTGCACCACGTCGCCGATGCCGTATTCGGCATCCGGGTCACCCAGTTCATGCAGCAGCGCGAGCTTCACGCGCTGCTGCAGCTCCGGGTTGTGCTCACCGAAGGCTTCGCCGGCAGCGAGCGCAAACGTCTGGCGTGCGCCTTCGGGCAGCCCGATCAGGCGCCGCTCCATCGCCGGGGCGAGCTGACCCGTGCCGAGCGAGAGCGTCGCCGGCTTGTCGGCAAAGGTATTGATCACGTCGGCCCCATCGGGGCCGGCGAGTCGGTAATGCAGGGTCAGGAACGACCCCTCCTGAATGGTGTTCACGCCGATGGGGGGCTGGATGGGGGACGACGGAGCTCAAGGCGAGCGACTAGACTGGCCGCGATTTTAGGCGCCCTGCCCTTGCCCACCCCGACGATGACCCTGAAGGACCAGCCCCTGGCCACCCGGCCGCGCGAGAAGCTGCTCGCACACGGCGCCGCCAGCCTGGCCGACGCCGAGTTGCTGGCGCTGCTGCTGCGCACCGGCGTGCGCGGCCTGGGCGTGCTGCAGATGGCGCAGGCGCTGCTCGGACGCTTCGGCGGTTTTGCCGGGCTGCTGCAGGCCGACGGTGCGGCGCTGGCCGGCATCAAGGGCCTGGGGCCGGCCAAGCGCGCCGAGCTGGCGGCGGTGCTCGAGATGGCGCGGCGCTCGCTGGCGCAGCAACTGGTCGCCGCACCGGTGTTCGATTCGCCGGACACGGTCAAGCAGTACCTCGCGCTGCACCTGGCCGACCTGGCGCACGAGGCATTCGCCGTCCTCTTCCTGGACAGCCAGCACAGGCTGATCGAGCTGAAGACCCTGTTCCGCGGCACCCTGGCGCAGACCAGCGTCTACCCGCGCGAAGTGGTGAAGGAGGCGCTGGCGCGCAATGCCGGCGCCGTGGTGCTGGCGCACAACCACCCTTCGGGCACGGCCGAACCCTCGCGTGCCGACGAATTCCTCACCCAGTCCCTCAAGAGCGCGCTGCAGCTGGTGGACGTGCGGGTGCTCGACCACCTGATCGTCGGCCGCGGCAGCGTGGTCTCGTTCGCCGAGCGGGGCCTGCTTTGACGATGCGACTGAAGGATTTCGAAGCCCTGGCGCAGGCGATGCAGGCACGTGAACGCGAGGCCGCCCTCGCCCGCGAGCTGGCACGCGAACGTGAGCGCCTGGCGGCCCTGCAGCACGAGCGCGAGCGGCAGCAGCGCGAACAGTTCGCCATCGCCGTCGGCCCGGTCAAT
>Ga0209682_10000074_pt1 | contig 30487 bp, 32 predicted proteins | sample DOMMetBare2Fresh_2_FD_187471 | JGI IMG/M metagenome (GOLD analysis project Ga0209682, IMG submission 187471) | Wetland sediment microbial communities from St. Louis River estuary, USA, under dissolved organic matter induced mercury methylation -... | ecosystem: Environmental > Aquatic >... | reverse complement strand
GCCACATCGACCGTGACCACGTTCAACTGGCCATGGCGCACACCACGTTCGGCCACCAGCCGGTCGGAGAACGCCTGCACCTCATCCAGATGTCCGCGCAGGATCAGGCTTTCCATGCAGTGGTCGTGATCGAGATGTGCGTGCAGGGTGGACACGCACAGGTCGTGATACTCGTGCTGCAGCTCGATCAGCCGGTCGGCCAGATCGCGCTCGTGGTGGTTATAGACATAGGAGAGATTCGCCACGCAGTGCGCGTGCGGATCGCGCTTGCGCCGCAGCGATTCCAGCTCACGGCGGATCAGGTCGCGCACCGCCTCGGAGCGGTTCTCGTAGCCGCGCGCGCTGATCAGCGCGTCGAACTCCCTGGCAAGTTCCTCGGACAGCGAAATCGTGAAGCGTTCCATGGCCGGTCCCCGCTTACGCGTGAAGATTGCATCGTAAGCTGCGACACAAAGCAGGGATTCGCGGCTTGACAGCATTTTCAATATTTCGATAATCTTCGAAGCATGAAAAAAGAAACCGTCGTTACCGCCCTTGCCGCGCTCGCACAGACCACGCGGCTCGATGTCTATCGGCTGCTGGTGCAGCAGGGTCCAAGCGGCCTGGCTGCCGGCGAAATCGCCGCGCAGTTGAAGATCCCGCCGGCCACGCTGTCGTTCCACCTGAAGGAGCTGGCCCATGCGGGCCTCGTCAGGTCGCGCCAGGAAAGCCGCTTCATCTACTACGCGGCCGACTTCGCGGCGATGAACGAACTGCTCGCCTATCTGACCGAAAACTGTTGTGCCGCCGACTGCCCGCCAGGCGCGGGCTGCACACCGGCCTCTGCGTGCGCGCCCGGACGCGCGGCCCCACGCAGGGCCGGACGAAAGGTCACACGATGAAGCGCTTTCGTGTCCATGTCGCCGTCGAAGATCTCGCGGCCAGCATCGATTTCCACGCCGCGCTGTTCGGCACGGAACCCGCTTTGCGCAAACCTGAATATGCCAGGTGGCAGCTCGACGAGCCGCGCCTGAACTTCGCGATTTCAAACGGACGCGGCGCGGCGGGCGTCAATCACCTCCGCATCCGGAACGATTCGGACGAGGCAACTGTCCCCGCGGCAGCGGGCTGCTGCACGGCGGAATCGACACTGCCGGCGGAGATCGCAGTGAAGTCGCGCGCCGCCGCCTGCTGCGGGAGCTGAGTCGTGGCCGATCAACCGCTGAATGTGCTCTTCCTCTGCACCGGCAACTCCGCGCGCTCGATCCTCGCTGAAGTGACGCTGAACGCGATGGCGCGCGGCCGCTTAAGGGCGTACAGCGCCGGCAGTCAGCCGACCGGCCGCGTGAATCCGCATGCACTCGAACTGCTGCAGAAGAACCGCCTGCCGACCGAAGGCCTGCGCAGCAAGAGCTGGGACGAGTTCGCCGCTCCCGGCGCACCCGAACTCGACTTCGTCTTCACGGTGTGCGACAACGCCGCGGGCGAGGTGTGTCCGCTCTGGCCGGGCCAGCCGATCACCGCCCACTGGGGCGTAGAAGATCCGGCCGCGGTCGAGGGCGACGATGAAACAAAGCGCAAGGCGTTCCTGCGCACCTACAGTGCGCTCGCGCGGCGCATTGAACTCTTTCTCGCGTTGCCATTGACCAAGCTCGACAAACTCGCATTGAAGAAGAAGCTCGACGAGATCGGCAGGGGTAGCGAAACGGCTGCCGCCGCACCGCCGGCATGAGCACCAACGCCACAGCCGCGCGTCCCGCGCCGGCGATGAGCGTTTTCGAGCGGTATCTGACGGTGTGGGTGGCGCTATGCATCGTCGCCGGCATCGCGCTCGGCCAGTTCTTCCCGGCAGCGGTCAAGTCGATCGGCGCACTCGAATTCGCACGTGTCAACCTGCCGGTCGGCGCGTTGATCTGGGTGATGATCATCCCGATGCTGCTGCGGATCGACTTCCGCGCGATCGGCCAGGTGCGGGAACACGTGCGCGGCATCGGCGTCACGCTCGTCGTCAACTGGCTGGTCAAACCGTTCTCGATGGCGCTGCTGGCGTGGCTCTTCATCAAACATCTGTTCGTGCCTTGGCTACCGGCCGCGCAGATCGACAGCTACGTGGCCGGCCTGATCCTGCTCGCCGCTGCACCCTGCACGGCGATGGTGTTCGTGTGGAGCCGGCTCACCAATGGCGATCCGTACTTCACGCTGTCGCAGGTGGCGCTGAATGACACGATCATGGTGTTCGCGTTCGCACCGATCGTGGCACTGCTGCTCGGCGTGGCCTCGATCACCGTGCCGTGGGACACGCTGCTGACCTCGGTCGTGTTGTACATCGTGGTTCCGGTCGCCATCGCGCAGATCATTCGTGCGCGCGTGCTGGCGCGCGGCGGGCAGTCCGCGCTCGACGCGCTGCTGCATACGATCCAGCCCTGGTCGGTCGCGGCGCTGCTCGCCACGCTGGTGCTGCTGTTTGCCTTCCAGGGCGAGCAGATTCTCGACCAGCCCTTGGTGATCGCGCTGCTGGCGGTGCCGATCCTGATCCAGGTGTTCTTCAATTCCGCGCTGGCCTATGGGCTTAACCGCGCGCTGGGCGAGAAGCACAACGTCGCCTGTCCGTCGGCGCTGATCGGCGCCAGCAACTTCTTCGAACTCGCGGTCGCCGCCGCGATCAGCCTGTTCGGCTTCGAGTCGGGTGCGGCGCTTGCCACCGTGGTCGGCGTGCTGATCGAAGTGCCCGTGATGCTGCTGGTGGTGCGCGTCGTCAACGCGAGCAAAGGCTGGTACGAGCGCGGTGCGGCGCCCCGCTGAACAAGACAGCCCATACCTGAAACCCCAGCACATCACACTGAAAGAGGAGAATCGCAGATACGCATTGGGGACTCACGTGATCTGCGTTCGACAGGCCCGGCAATTCGGCGCGATCCTCGTGGTGTCGGTTGCGCTCTGCGCGTGCCAATCATTCCCTGGGCCCGGATCCGCTGAGATACAGACGCACAACTGCGCCGGCTCCAATGTCGTCGTCCATTCGGCAGTCCCCGACGATGCGATCGACGCCTGCCGGGGCGCTCAGGATGCGATCGAGTTCTTCAAGACGCTGGGCCTCGCGTCTGCCGACCCGGTTTCGATCGAGCTCGTGAGTGAAATGCCGCAGGCAGTCAGCGCGTCGGCGGCGGGCTCCTTTCTTGAGTCTGAACGACGCGTCCTCGTGCTGAACTACGACCGATTCAGGGCCGGCAAGGACTGGTTCAGGATTCCCGTCGACCGGCGTCTTTATCAAAGCGTTGCAACTCATGAAGCCGGGCATGCACTCGCGTCGAACAACTTCCGCATACCGAAGCCGTCGATCCAGGCCAGGGAATACATCGCCTACGTGACAATGTTTGCCACGATGAGCGAGTCACATCGCCGCATGGCGCTGGCGGCATTTCCCGGCGCGGGCTTCTCGGACGAGTTGAAGATGTCAAGCACCATCTATCTTCTCGATCCGATGCGGTTCGGCGCCGAGTCGTACCGGCATTACCTGAAGCCGGAAAACGGCGCCACTTATCTGCGCGCAATTCTCTCCGGCGCGGCGCTCGTCGACTAATTTGCGGTCCAGGCCAGAACGAAGGCCGCTGCCGGCAGGCCAAGGCGCACGGGTGATCGCCGCTGGCTCGATTCCATCGTCGCTGATAGCTGAATTCCGGTCGCGTGGGCACCGGAGTCGTCTGCACCGTTGCGCCTCTGCGCGCAATTGACTTTTCCCGCTGACGTGAACGGCGGGCCGGTTTATGGTTTGCGTCGGATTGACACTTCGCGGCGCTCACACTCAAGGAGGACGGCCATGCGTGCAGCAATCGGAAGCTGGTTCTTGTTGATTCTCCTGGCCTGCGTCAGCCATGCGCATGGCCAAGCCGCGCAGAAGGTCGCCGACATTCCGACGCGGTCGGGCGTCACCCAGCGCATGATCGTACTGACCCCAAAAGAGCCAAAAGCGGCCGTGATTCTTCTCGCCGGCGGACATGGCGGGCTGCAGATTTCTTCCAACGGTTCATTTGGATGGGGTGAAGGCAATTTCCTCGTGCGGACCCGCCAGTTGTTCGCGGATCAGGGTTTGCTCGTGGCCGTCGTCGATGCACCGTCAGATCGTCAAGGCCCGCCGTACCTGGGCGGCTTCCGCCAGCGACCCGAGCATGTCACCGACATCAAGGCGGTCATTGCCTGGCTGCGCGAGCAGGCCAAAGTGCCAGTGTGGTTGGTTGGCACGAGCCGCGGAACGCAGTCGGCCGCGTATGTCGCCACGCAACTCGAAGGGGCCGAGGGTCCGGACGGTATCGTGCTGACGTCCACCATCCTCACGGAGGACAAAGGGCGGCCGGTCCCGGCGATGCCGCTCGGCAAACTACGGATTCCCGTGCTCGTGGTTCACCACGAACAGGACGGCTGCCAGCATTGCCTCTTCACCAACGTGCCATCCCTGATGAACAAGCTCGACCACCTGTCCCGAAAACAACTACTGACGATCAAGGGTGGCGAAAACCGCGGTGACCCCTGCGAGGCGATGGCCTACCACGGCTTCAACGGACTCGAGCGGGACGTCGTTGCGCAGATCGCGGCGTGGATGGTCGCGAAGTAGACGCGCGTTCGCCAGCGTCCTGCGGCAAGCGATCAGAACTGATGGCGAACACCAAACGTCAATGCCCTCGGGTCAGCACCGTTGCCGCCGGCCGTCAAGATCGGGTCGGATGAAACCAAAGGGAAGGACGCTGTTGCGTTGTTCCTGACTTCACCATAGCTCGCGTAGAGCGCAGTGCGGTTTGACAGCGTGTGAACGTAGCTTATCCCCACAACGACTCCGACACGTTCCTCGCCCGCGGGGTTGTCCTGCCGGAAGCGCTGCACCTGCGTTATCAAGGTGCCCGCAGATCCACTCTTCACGGCGCCGCCGATCCATTCGTCGCTCACGTTGTTGGGGCTACCCATCTTCCAGTAGCCCGCACTGACGGTGAGTCGGCCAAACGAGTATCTCGCATTGATCACCCAGTCGTCGCGGTTCTGCATGGCGCCGGTGAATACCGCGGGGCTGCCTGCCGTAAGCGGGAGCTTCAGCCGCTGGTATGAGGCCGCCGTTGCGAATCCTGCCTGCGTGTACTCAACACTGACACCGATGAACTCGTTGGCGCCTTTCGGCAGGCTGCCGGATAGACCACCTCCGCTTTCGGAGCCTGAACTGTACGTTGCACGGCCTTTGATGCCGGTGATCTCCGGCGTCACGTAGAAGATTCCATTGCTGACACGCCTGAATCGCTCGACTCCGCCCCCCGGGCTTGCAGTCTGCTGCAGGTTGCCCCAGAAACCACGCTTCAGGAGATCACCGATCGCGTCGGCCCAGTAAACGGGCGCGTAGTCGCGCCCGAGCGTCAACGAGCCGAACCTCCCTTCGAGCCCGGCGATCGACCGGCGACTGAAACCTGTGCCGCTCGGTCCGTTCGGCGCCGACGGGGTGGCACCAGAATAGTTGCCGTTGAAGGCTTTTGCAGCGCCGGTATCCAGTTCGACACCCTGCTCAAGAAGGAAGACCGCCTTGAGATCTCCGCCGAGAGACTCCGAACCTTGCAGTCCCCATCGCGAAGCGTTCATCACGCCGGAGGTGATCGACGTCGTCGTCGGGTTGCCGGGCGCGCCGTTGCGCGACACCGTGATGCCCAGATCGGCGACACCGTACAACGATACTGCAGGCTGTCCCCACGCCGGCAGGCAGACCACAGCAGGAATTGCCCGAACGCACCACGTCCAGGCGCGGCAGGTACTGATCACCCGATTCGATCCCATCAAATTCCCACTCGGAAAGGCCTGGCAATTCTTCATTTCGCTTCCCTCCGCCCGGCGCGGGGCCGCGAGGCGTCGCGACGTTACTCAAAGCTATTGCGCTTTGGCAAGATCGATCTTCTCGACCAACGAAGCAAATCGCCGCCGGTCGTTCAGAACAAGGCTTTGGAGCGTCTCGGCCGTTGGAGGCAGAAGTTCAAGTCCCTTTGCGTCGATCTGACTCTTGACCTCGGCATCGCTGCTGACCTCCCGCACCGCAGCGGCGAGACGCGTCGTAACGGCGGAAGGCAGTTCTGCCGGCCCTATCAATCCGTACCATGGCTCCAGGTAGAACCCATCCATGCCCTGCTCCGCCAGCGTGGGAATGCCAGGCGCCTGCAATGATCGCCGCGTACCAGTAACGCCGATGATGCGGATCTTTCCTGCCGCGGCATGCGGCAGCAGTCGCGCCAGATCGGTGGCAACGACATCAATCCGGCCTGCCAGCATTTCGACGGTCGCATTACTCGATCCTCGAAACGGAACATGCGTCAGGCTCACGTTGAATTGCTGCTCGACGGCCAGCAGCGCTAGATGGGACGAACCTCCTACACCCGCGGAACCGAACGTCAGTGAGCCAGGCTGCTTGCGCGCCAGCGCGACAAGGGTTCGCACGTCGACCACATCCAATCCCATGCGTACGCCGATTGCAAAGGGTACGCGCGCCAGTGCCGCAATCAGGGTGAATCCGCGTTCCGGGTCGTAGCCGATGTCTCGCTTCAGGAAGCCCGCAAAGACGAGATTGTTGGCACCGCCCACTCCGAGCGTGAGCCCATTCGGCGCCGCCAGCGAAATCATTCTTGCAGCAATCCTGCCGCCGGCACCCCCATGATTCTCGATCACGAGTTCCTGCTTCAACGCACGACCCAATGCGGGCGCAAAGATTCGCGCGACCGAGTCGCTTTGTGCGCCGGCCTCGAGCGCGATCAGTTTGATTGGGCGTTCTTCGTAAGGGGCAGCCAACGCGGCGCGCGCGAATGCTGCCGCGCCGATCCCCGCCATCAGACGACGGCGCAGAAAGTTCGGCGCCGCACTCGCCGGCCAGTTCAAGCGCCCCTCGCCTGCATCAGACTTGGGCCGGACGGGTCCACACACCATGCTCCTCAAGTGCATCGACGTTCGCCGGATCGGCGCCGCACGAGGCCAGTTGTGCGACCACGCGCCGCGCCGGGCGCGTGGCCCAACTTGACGCCACAAGCTTCAACCCCGTGAAGAGCTCGATACCCATCGCGACCTCGTCGTACCCAAGCATCCAGCGCTCCGCTGCAAGCGCCCCGTATCGTCCGTTGAATTCGTGAATCGTCACGCGCCCTCTCCGATCGCGCTGGCATTGGATGTTCAGCGGCCCACGCCAGCGAAGCTGCGAAAATACTTCCCCACAGCGCTTTCCCAGCGCAAGTGTCTCGGCCTCTGTGTTCGGATCGACATAGCGAGTGCGAAATGCCTGACGGTTGAAGGTGGCGAATGTACCCACGTGTTCGCTTTTCGGTGTGAACATCAGTTCGATCGAATGCTTCAGGCCATGCAGCGTGTGGTGCAGCGGCGTGCCGTCCAGTTCGATCGAGCGCTTGAATGACCAATACGTCTCGGGATCGCCCAGAAACTCCTGCACCACGTAGTTCGGCCGCGCCAGCGCCCGCTCCAGCTGCGCAAGGTTTTCGATCAGAAAGATTCCTTTCGAGCTGAAGCCGTCACGTGGTTTCGTAATCAATGGGTAACCAACGCGCTCGGCAAAGCCGCGCGGCGACTCGGTATTTCCGGCGATCAGGGATTCGGCACACGGCAGGTTGTGTTGCTTGCAGAACACGAAGGTGTTCCATTTGTCGTCCATTGCGCGCGCAACGCTGGACGGTCCGCACACCGCCTTGGGCCATAGCTCAGGATGCGCCTCGGCCAGTTCGCCGAGCGCAGCGATGTCATCGTCGCGACACGGAATGACGAGGTCCACCCGCTCCTCGCCGATGATCTTGAATACGCGCTCCTTGAACTCGGCAGGTTGCTTCGTCGTCGGCGGCACGAGAAATACCTTGTCGTACTCCCATAGTCCGGGATCGTCGCTGATACTGGATGTCGCAAGCAGGTGCAGTGGTCCACGCCGCTCCCGCAGCGTTGCGAGCATGAACTGCGCCACCTGACTGCCGCCTGACAGAAACAATAAGGTCTTCATATTGATCACGCAGAATTGGACGATCGCGTCCCGGCGGCTGCCCATCACCTCTATCCAACAGACGGCTTGGCCTCGGACTCTGCGACACGGCGTTCGAATGCTACAGGGTCACGGTGAATCGCCAGATGCCGCGGCGTCCAGGCGTGCGGGACCTTGCGAACGAAGTGCGAACGCGCGTAGTGGTAGCTGGGATCGAAGCCGTAGAAGTTGCGGCGCATCTGCGCGAGTTCCTCTTCGCGATATCTCGCGAGCGGCTTGTCCGGCTCGTCGCGCGCGCGACGCTTGCGCTTGGCGGTGATCTGCAGCTCGTATGCCGCGTCGCCGACCAGCGCGGCAGCGCGGGCTGTCACGGCGCGCATGAACTCGTCGCGATCCACGGCGAACACCGAATCCACCAAACCGAGCGACTGTGCCTTTGAAGCACCGATCGGCAGACGATTCTCCATTACTGCGCGAGGCTCACCCTGCTTCACGCGGCGCGGAAGCGTGTAGGTCCAGTATTCGGAGCCGTACAGGTTGCCCATGTTCTTGTAGTGCGGGTTGAGCAGCACGCCGCTGCGCGCCCACACCTTGTCGCACGCGAACGCAAGAAAGCAGCCGCCGGCGCCGGCGTTGCCCTGCAGCGCCGCGATCGTGATGCGGTCGGTCGTTTCGATGATCGCGCGGCACACATCGTCGATCGCCTCGATATTGCGCATCGACTCGTCGGCCGGGCTCGCGGCCGCTTCGATCACGTTCAGGTGGATGCCGTTACTGAAGAAGTCCGGCCCGCCGGCCAGCACGATCGCACACGTCGGTCGCGCGAGCGCGTCGCGATAGGCGACGAGCAGACGTTGGCAGTGCGTGGTGCTCATCGCGCCGTTGTAGAAGGAGAAGTGCAGGATGCCGATGTCGCCGTGTTCCTCGTAGCGGATGTCGTCGATCTCGACGTGTCCGGCCGGCAGCGTGGCGTGCTGCTCGGGGAAAGCGAGCGCGACAGGAAGCTTGAAGGCGTCTTCGATGTCGGCGCGTTTGCAGTGGCCGATCCAGACTGCACCATCGCGGGTTGCGCGCAGCACGCCATCGCCGCTGCGCGCGAGGACTGTACTGGGCACGGCGCGCTCTCCCTCACCCTCTGTCCCTCTCCCGGCGGGAGAGGGATCCAAATCCCCTCGTCCTCCGGGAGAGGGGTTGGGGTGAGGGACGGCATGAGCATCGAACAGATAGCAAGGCACGCCGAACAGTTCGTCGAACACCCCGGGCGCGCCATCGGCAGCATGCATCTTGCGCACGACGGTCGCCGTGTCGTCGCGCGCCCAGTCGATGCGGCGCATCTCCTGCTTCATCAGCGGTCGCGTCACACCCGCAACGCGCTGCGGCACGAACGTGCCCGACCGCACACGCTCGATCGCCTGCAATACGGCATCGACCGCGGCGTCGGTGACTTCATTGCGATACAAACTCGATTTGCAGGCATCGCCCATTGCAAAGCACGCCTGCGCCCACACCGGACCGGCGTCCATTTCGGCCTCGGCCTGCAGCACGGTGACACCCCAGCGATGTTCGCCGTCCATGATCGCCCAGTCGAGCGCCGACGCACCGCGGTCACCGACGATGCCCGGATGCACGATCAGGCAGATATGGTTTCGCCACACGCTTTGGGGGATCGCGCGTTTCAGGAACGGCGCAACGATCACGTCCGGCGCAAAGAGGGCCACTGCCTCTTCCGTCACGCTGTCCGCGATATCGAACTCGATGCTGACCAGGTGGCCGCGCGCGGTGAGTTCGACGAACAGCCGCTGTGTCAGGCTGTTGAAGCTGCGGGTCAGGAAAAGCACGCGCATCGTCAGCGCGGCGCGGAGGGCGAGGCACGCGCCTGGAGCTTCGCGATGATGATCGGAGCCAGCCCCATCACCAGCAGTCCCAGCAGCATCAGCCGGCCCGCCAGCGGATTGAAGTCGCCCGCGATGTATGCGATCGAGTAGCCGATCACGAAGTAACCGAACACGAACTCGAATACCACCGTCAGCCCTGCCCACAGCGCGCCGATACCGAACAACGCGCCGATCGATGCGCTGTTACGCCAGCGCCGCGTCAGCCAGGCGATGGCAAGCACCAGAACAGAACCGATCAAGACCCCGATCTGTCCGGCACGATGCGTGCCGACGGCAGGAACGAGGAACATCGTGCGCAACACGCCGTGCACGATCTCGGCGCCGATCATCAGCAGCCATGTCAGCAGCGCCCGGGTCAGCACGTGCTATCGCCGCCAGGGGCTCAACAGATCCGCGGCAACTGGTCGCCGGTCAGCCAGTCGACGATGCGGCGACCGCCGAAGCGCGTCTGCATCTGCACGAAGTGATTCGGGTCCGCGATCACTTCGCCGATCAGCCGCGCGTCGCGGCCAAGTGGATGCGCGCGCATCGCCGCCAGCACGTTCTCCGTGTCTTCTGCAGCGACGATCGCGACCAGCTTGCCCTCGTTGGCGACATACAGCGGATCGAGGCCGAGGAACTCGCACGCGGCCTCAACCTGCGGCCGTACCGGGATCGCCGCCTCGTCGAGCATCATGCCGACGCGCGACTGCGTGGCAATTTCGTTTAGCGTCGTGGCCAGGCCGCCGCGGGTCGGATCGCGCAGCGCGCGAACGCCTCTCTCATTCGCGTCACTCCGATCGCGCCGCGCGTCTTCACGCACGGCAGCGAGCATCGCGGCCACCAGCGTATGCAGCGGCGCACTGTCCGACACGATCTCGGTGGCGAACGCGAGCGATTCGCGCAGCGACATGATCGCCATGCCGTGATCGCCAATGAAGCCGGACAGCAGGATCTTGTCGCCGGGACGTGCACGGTTGCCGGAGAGCTCCAGCCCGTCAGGCACGACACCCACGCCGGTGGTGGTGATGAACACGCCGTCGCCCTTGCCCTTCTCGACCACCTTGGTGTCGCCGGTGACGATCGGCACACCGGATTCCCGCGACGCCGCGGCCATCGAATCGACGATGCGCTTCAGCTCGCCCAGCGGAAAGCCCTCCTCGAGGATGAAGCTCGCGGCGAGGTAGATCGGCTTCGCGCCCATCACCGCGACATCGTTGATCGTGCCGTGCACGGCCAGCGAGCCGATGTCGCCGCCGGGGAAAAACAGTGGTGAAACGACGTGGCTGTCGGTGGCCATCACCACGCGGCCGGGCGGAAGCGCAAAGCGCGCACCGTCATTGCCCTGCGCGAGGAACTCGTTGTCGAACGCCGCGGCGAAGAGCTGCTCGATCAGCTGCGCCATCGCGCGCCCGCCACTGCCGTGCGTGAGGTCGACGCGGCCGTGCTTGAAGTCCAGCGGGCGAACGTAGCCGGCTTTCACGGGTTTGTTTGTGCGTCCGTCATCCATCGCGAGGGGTACTGCTGTATTCACCACCGAGACACAGAGGACACAGAGGAAAAGAAACTGACTTCACCTCCATGTTCTCCAAGCTCTCGCTTCCGAAAAGCGGTTGCGGCATGCGCGCACCTTTTCTCTGCACGGAGGACACGGCGAGCGGGAAGCCAAGACAGAGAGATCTTTCTCTGTGTTCTCTGTGTCTCTCTGGTGAAGACTCACGCCGCCTCCACCATTGCAGCGACCTTGTGTCGGCCGTAGCTGTAATGGGCCGCGCATGCGCCCTCGCTCGACACCATGCACGAGCCGATCGGATTCTCCGGCGTGCAGACGTTGCCGAAGATCCTGCAGTCGCGCGGGTGCTTCACGCCGCGCAGGATCGCGCCGCACTCGCATGCCTTGTTGTCTGCCACGCGCTTCGTTTCGAGCGCGAACTTGCGCTCCGCGTCAAACGCAGCGTAGGAGGCACGGATTGCGAGTGCCGAATACGGCACATCGCCCAGGCCACGCCACTCGAAGCTGCGGCGCAGTTCGAACACCTCGCTCACCAGCTGCTGCGCCTTGGGATTGCCCTCGCGCGTGACGGCGCGCGTGAACTCGTTCTCCACTTCCGCGCGGCCGTCGTTGACCTGCCGCACCAGCATCAGGATCGCCTGCATCACGTCGAGCGGCTCGAACCCGGCGATCACGACCGGCTTGCGGTATTCCTCGGCGAAGTGCTCGTATGGCCGGCTGCCGATCACCGTGCTGACATGCGCCGGGCCGATGAAGCCGTCGAGCGGCACGGTGCCAAGCTGGCGCACCTCAGGTGACTCGAGGATGTGCGTGATCGCCGCTGGCGTCAGCACGTGATTGCACACCACGCTGAAGTTGGCGAGTTTCTCCACCGCGGCCTGCCGGATCGCGATCGCCGTCGGCGGCGTGGTGGTCTCGAAGCCGATGGCGAAGAACACGATCTCGCGCTCCGGGTGCTTGCGTGCGAGTTCGAGCGCGTCGGCGGCCGAGTAGATCATCCGCACGTCGCCGCCGCGCGCCTTTGCCTTGAGCAGTGACAGCCCGTCTGATGCCGGCACGCGCAGGCAATCGCCATAGGTGGCGAGGATCACCCTGTGGTCAAGCGCGAGCCGGATAGCAAGATCCACGCGACCGATCGGCAGCACGCACACTGGGCAGCCCGGTCCGTGGATCATCTTCACCGCGGACGGCAGAAGATCGCCGATGCCGTAGCGCGAGATTGCGTGCGTATGTCCGCCGCAGAACTCCATGAAGTGGTAGCGGCGCTGCGGTTGCACTTCGATAGCGATCTGCGCAGCGATCTGCCGCGCCATAGCGCCGTCGCGGAATTCGTCAATCCACCTCATGCGCGCTGCTCCGCCGGCGCGCCCGGCCTTTTCACCTCGCCCTCGGAGAGAGGGGCAAGGGGTGAGGGCAGTTTCAATTTCACGCCGCGGACTCCGCCGCCAAGCCCGCTTCGCGGAACAGCGCGAGCGTGCGCTGCGCTTCATCCGGATCGAGCTTCGTCAGTGCGTAGCCGACATGCAGGATCACGTAGTCGCCGACTTCGACACCGTCGACCAGCGCGAGCGAGATCTCCTTGCGGATGCCGGACAGATCGACAACTGCGGCGTCGTCGCTTTTCTTTTCGACCACACGCACGGGAATGGCAAGACACATGCTCAAGCTCCCTTCGCCAAGCGTTGCAGTGCGACCCACGCCTGCCCGAGCGCGATGCCACCGTCGTTGACCGGTGCCTGTCTGGCTTCGAGCACGTCGAGCGCGCGCGCCTTGAGCAGTCGCGTCAGTTGCCGCGACAGCACGGCGTTCATGAAGCAGCCGCCACCGAGCGCCACCGTTGTGACATCCGTCGCACGCGATGCGGCAGCAACCCATTCGGCGAGTCCAGCGGCAAGCGTGCTGTGAAACAGCGCCGCGCCGAACGCGGCATCACGCTCGTCGATCAGCCGCTCCGCGAGCGGCAGCAGATCAAGCTCGCCCTCGTCGATGCGATAGCCCCCGGTCGCAGGCGTGACTACACCCCGACGATGCGCCAGCCCTTCGAGCAGCATCGCGGCCTGCCCCTCGAAGTTCATCACCTCGCGCACATTCAGCAGCGCAGCGGCAGCATCGAACCAGCGTCCGGCGCTGGTCGTCTTCGGACAGCGCACATCGCGCGCCAGCATGTCGGCGACCGCCGCCGCCGCGGCCTGGTGCCCGTAGCGCGCTGCGATTTCGTTGTTGCGCCCAAGCAGATGCAGCACCGCTGCCGCCATGCGCCACGGCTCGCGCGCGGCGCGATCGCCGCCCGGCAATGGCAGTGCGCGCAGATGCCCGATACGTTCGCAGCGGGCACCATCGACCAACAGAAGTTCGCCGCCCCAGGCGTCGCCGCTGTCGTGTGCGTCCGCGATCCCATGACCGACGCCGTCGAGCGCGAGCCCGAGCACCGGCACCGTCACACCGTGCTCCGCTGCGACCGCGGCGATATGGGCGTGATGGTGCTGCACGCCAAACGCGGGCACGCCGAGTTCGGACGCGATCTGAACCGCGAGCCGGGTGCTGAAGAAATCCGGATGCAGATCGTGCGCGACCGCCTGCGGCCGGATCTCGAGCACGGCCTGCAGATGCTCGACCGCCTCTTCGAGCGCCAGGCAGCTCGCCGCGTTCTCCAGGTCGCCAATATGCTGCGACAGGAATGCTTCGCCGCCGCGCGTAAGGCACGCGGTGTTTTTCAGGAACGCGCCGGTCGCGAGTACCGACGGGCCCGCGTGCGGCAGCCTGATCGGCGCCGGCGTGTAGCCGCGCGCGCGACGGACCAAAGTGCAGTTCGGAGTCGGCAGTCGGGAGTCGGGAGCGCTCGAAACCCCCGACTCCCGACGCCCGACTCCCGACAGCCTCACGACGCTGTCGTCACAGCGCACAACAATGTCCCGATCGTGCATCACAAATGCATCCGCAATGCCGCTCAGTCGCGCCAGTGCTTCGTCATTGCCGATCACGAGCGGTTCTCCGCCCGGATTGGCGCTGGTCATCACCAGTACCAGCGGCTGTGGCTGCGACAGCCAGGCGGTTCCCGGCGGGCGCCCCGCGGCTTCGTGAAACAGCAGGTAGTGCAGCGGCGTGTATGGCAGCATGCAGCCAAGCGCGGGCATGCCGGGCGCCACGCCGGCGAGTTCGTCGTCACGCCTGTCAAGCAGCACGATCGGGCGCTCGACGGATTCGAGTACCGCGCGCGCGGCGCCAGCGACGCCGGCGAATGGTTCGATCGATGCGCCGTTGGCGAACATCACCGCGAACGGCTTCTCGTCGCGGTGCTTGCGCGCACGCAGTTCGGCCACGGTGTCGGCGCGGCGCGCATCGCACACGAGATGGAAGCCGCCCAGACCCTTGATCGCCAGGATCTCGCCGCGCATGAGGCGCGCGACCGTGTCCGCAATGACGTCATCGCTGCCGATGCGCACACCGTTGCGGTCGACCAACGACAATGTCGGCCCACACGCCGGGCACGCATTCGGTTGCGCGTGAAATCGCCGCTCGAAGGCGCCGTCGTACTCGCGCTGGCAGGCCGGACACATGCGGAAACGCGCCATGCTGGTATTGGGACGGTCGTAGGGGAGCGCGTTTGTGATCGTGAAGCGCGGGCCGCAATGCGTGCAGTTGATGAACGGATAGCGATAGCGCCGGTCAGCCGGGCTGAAGAGCTCGGCCAGACAGGCGTCGCAGATCGCCGCATCCGGTGCGACGCCGGTGGTCACGGGGCCGTGGCGGCTCTCGTCGATGCAGAAGCCCGCTGCCAGCGCTTGCGCAACTTCATCCTTCAGCCGGCCGACTTCGATCGTATCGATGCGCGCCAGGCGCGGCGCCTCGCGGCGCAGGCGTTGCTCGAAGTTCGCAATCCGCTCGGCGTCACCGCGCAGCGCAATTTCCACGCCTTCGCCGTCGTTGCGCACCCAGCCGTCGAGATTCAGTTCGCTGGCCACGCGATAGACGAAGGGACGAAAGCCAACCCCCTGCACCAGCCCGCGCACGCGCAGGCGGCGCTGGATCACTGGATGCAGAACGATGACGTCCATCGCGAGCTCTTCTTCCCGTCAGGCCTTCGTGGCCGCCGCTGCTTCGAGTTCAGCCACGCGGCGCTTCAGCCGCGCAACATCGTCACGGCGGCGCTCGCGTGCGGCTTCGACGCCGCGCTTCACCCATGCCAGCCATGCCGTCATGCCGTCACCGCGCGTCGCCGCCACCTCAAGCACCTCGATCCCAGGCCGCACGCGGCGCGCGTATTCGATCGCGCGCTTTACATCGAAGTTCACGTGCGGCAGCAGGTCGATCTTGTTCAGCAGCATCAGGCTCGACGCCGCAAACATGTCCGGGTACTTCAGCGGCTTGTCCTCGCCCTCCGTCACCGACAGCACGACGACCTTGTGCGCCTCGCCCAGATCGAATGCGGCGGGACAGACGAGGTTGCCGACGTTTTCGATGAACAGCACCGAGTCATCCGCCGGCGCCAGATGCTCGAGCGCGTGGCCGATCTGGCTCGCATCGAGGTGGCAACCTTTGCCGGTGTTGATCTGGACCGCGCGCACACCGGTGGCGCGGATGCGATCGGCGTCAAAACTGGTCTGCTGGTCGCCTTCGATGACCGCGACCGCCAACGTACCCTGCAGCGCCTTGATCGACTCGACCAGCAATGTGGTCTTGCCCGCGCCGGGGCTCGATACCAGGTTCACCGCAAAGATGCCGTGCTCGGCCAGAAAGCGGCGATTGTCCGCGGCGAGCGCATTGTTCTTTCCCAGGATGTCGCGCTCGATCTGCACCATGCGCGCCTGCGACATGCCGGGCGCGTGCGAGTGCGCAGGGCCGGCGCCGTAGTCGATCGCGTCGCCGGCGTGATGGTGGTGATGGTCGTGCTCATGCGAGCCCGTGTGCACGTGCGAGTGCATGGTGCCGTCAGCATGCACATGGGTATGCGCCGGCTCGCCGTGCTCGTGCTCATCATGCTCGTGCATGTGATGGCCCTCGATTCGTGTTTCGCCGGCGCCGCAGCCGCATGTCGTGCACATTGCGCTTTCCTTCCGTTCGCCCTGAGGTATCGAGGGGCTCAAACGACTTCCAGTTCCTTGACGCGCATATCCTCGCCGCCGGCAACCTGCAGTTGATAGCTGCCGCACGCCGGACACGCCGCGCCGCGTTCGTCGATCGCCACGGTGTCGCCGCACTTCATGCACCAGGCCTGTCCCGGCACGTCGACGAATTCGATGCTGGCCTCATCAGCGATCGTGCCGCGCTTGACCACGTCGAACGAAAAACGCAGCGCTGCGGGCTCGACTGCGGCCAGGCGGCCGATTTCGAGCCACACCGTTCTCACGCGGTTGAATCCCTGCGCGCGCGCAGCGTCCTCGATCACACTGATCACGCCTTCAGCCAGAGCCATCTCATGCATGGCGATCCAAACCTCCCATCTCCTGCATGTCGATCCAAACGTCCCGTTTCATGCATTCGTGATCTCCAGCCGATAGGTCACGCACGGGTCGAGCGCCTGCACCAGCCACTCGGCGCGCTGGCGCAGCGCGCGTTCGCTGGCCGCACGCACGCCGATCAGCCCGACCGCGAGCGCGCCGCGCGGATGAAAATTCCACTCCGTCGGCGCGACGATGCGATAACGCTTGATCTCGTCGTAAGAGAGGTCGACCACGTGCAGCAGCAGGCCGCGTGCGGTCTCGACCCAGCCCAGGCCACGTCCGTTACCCAGCCTGCGGCTGCCAACCAGCGGTTTGGGCGCAGGTCGGCCTGCCGCAATCCGTGCGAGCTCGGTCATGCGGGCCGCGAAACGCGTCAACACTGATCGGCCATAGGCCCGGTCGAGCGCGGCGACGAGTGGATGTTGCGCAAGCCGCGCGATGGCGCCGGTTTCGCACGGGCGCTGGTCCAGTTGCGGCGTGCGCTCGAACTGCGGATCGGCCTCAAGTGCAGCGAGCACACGGCTGGCGGCAGTGCCTTCAAACGCGGGCAGCAACGGCACCGCCCGCGCATCGGGCGGCGCGCCATGGCGCAGGCCATCGCGCTGGACGGCGCCGAACATCCGGGCCGCCGGAGTTGCCGCGCGAGCGATCCAGATCTCGAAGGCAGGCACGTGCGCACTGTCGTACCAGGTGGCACTGTTGCCGGCGAGCACGTCGCGCTCGACCACACCTGTCACGGCGTCCCCAACCGCACCGCCATCCTGCGCCAGTTCGTCGCGCGCCCTGCCGAACGCCTCTCTCTGCGCCAGTCCACCGGTCGCCTTGGGCCAGTCGATCAACGCGCGCAACAGATATTCGTGGGCCATCTCGGCTTCGATCTCGCGCGTTCGTTGCAACAGGGTCGCCGCAGTCGGTGTCTCACCGCGTGCGGCTTCCACCGCAGATCGCGCTGCGATCGCCTGCGAACGACCGCAGATCGTGAACACGCGTGGCACCAGGGCGAGCGCCTCATCGACGGCGCGGCCGGCGAGCAGCTTGTCCGCCACCTGTGGTCGCGTCGAATCAATCTTCACCTGCACGACCGTGGTATCGCGCACCTGCACGTCAATGCGCAGTTCGCCAGCCAGATCAGACGTGGTCATGTCGCATCTCCCCGCCAATGCCCGCGCAGAAAACCGCGCTTGGAAACCGGCGTCGTTGTTCGTTGTGCCGCGGCCTGCTCTTCAGGCGCCGTGCCGGGTCCTTCGGCGCCCGCACGCGCGCCGCTATCGAAGAGCGCGCCAAGCGCCGCTTCCGCCGTTGCGCGCGCCACTTCGTGCTGCTGGAATTCGAACACCGGCGAGAACAGGGAACAACTCTGGAACTCGCCGATCGCCGGCTCGAAACCGCCGATGAAGTCGAACACGCCGGCGGGGAACGCGTAGCTCGTGTCGGCACGCTGCGTCAGTGAACGCCACTGTTCCGGCGCATCCGGCAGCAGCACCAGATTCATGAACCACGGCGTGATCAGCACGCCGAGCCAGCGTCCCTCCCAGCGCCGGAAACCGACCGCCTCGACCCGCAGCGCGTCGTTGATGAAAGGCAGGCCCTGCATGCGCTCGACGTAGATATCCTGGAACGCCGCTTCAAGTCGTTCAGCGGGTGCCAGGTCGGACGCAATGGCAACGTTGCTCATCGATCGAGACGCGTGTGGCCGGATCAGGTTTCGCCGAAAACCATGAACTGTTTGCGATCGCCGGCACAGTTCGGACAGGCCCAATGCGCGGGAAGATCGGCAAACGCAGTTCCAGGTTCAATCTGCCAGACCGGATCGCCGGCGGCCGGGTCATACACGTACCAGCAGACCTTGCACTCCAGCCGCGTGGCCGGCCCGATCTTGCGGACATCGCCGAGAAAGGATCCTTCGAACTGCGTCATCGCCAGTCTCACGCCGCGGATGAGTCGGCCATCCACTCGACCAGTTCGGCGAGCCGCTCGCGGCTTTCCGCGATGTCTTCATCGGCCGCGACCGCGACCTCAGGCACGCGCACAATTTCGAGTGTATTCAGGATCAGCGTCTGCATGTTGTTGAAGTACTGCACGCGCCACAGATTGCGCAGTCGCGTTGAGGAGATGCGGCAGTTGCCGAAGCCGCGCGACAGAATGCTGACCGGCCCGTCCGGGACCGCACGGTCGAGCAGTTGCATGTCATCGGGAGTCATCGGCAGCAACGTCAGGTTGATCACGTGCGGTGACTGGTTTGCCCTGAACGCGCGCACCTGATGGGCGATCTCGGCCAGCACCGCCGGCGCATTCATCGCGCCGGGCGCCAGCATGGTCTCGGTCGCCAGGGTGGCGGTCGCGCCACGCTGCGCCAGTTCGAGCGCCACCGGGGGAATCGCGCCGGCGTAGAGATAATCGTGCGCGACGCGGCCGTCCTGGTCGAAGTGCAACTCGCGCCAGACACCGGCGAACACCGTCTCCTGGATGCGGATGTCGCGCGACTCGCCGTTTCTGAAGTCGATGCGCACGCTGACTTCACCCTCGCCGAGCGTCTGGTTCAGCACTTCGAGCCCGCCCGGATGGAAGCCCGCCAGTTCGACGCGCGGCGAACTCGATTTGCCCATGCCATCGACAAAGCGCGCGAGCAACTCGTGCGCGGTGGTCATCGCCTCCGCCTCGGCATTCGATGGCACCTGTGGCATCGAAAAAGTCGAGACATCGCGCGAAAACGGAAGGTAATTCAAGTCGGCGTCTTCGGGCTGCGAACCCGGGCCCGTCACGCGAACAGGAATCGGAAAGTCCTTCATGGTGACCTCAAGGAGTTACTTCTCTGTCGTCAGAATCGCAATTCAATCGGAACTCAATGGCAATGCGGCGCATCGTCCGGTCCGGCGCTCTTCACCGCAATGCCGATCGAGGGCGGGCGGGTTGGTTCAGCGTTCAACAGCATGCCGAGTTCGTCGACGTAATCCTGCCAGTCGCGCAGGCCGTCCATAGCGCCGACGTAGCGGCCATCTTTCAGCAACACCAGCGCCGGCCAGCGCCGGAATCCGAAACGCGGCGCAATCGCGCGCGCCGCGGCCTGCAGCAGCACGCCGGTGCGAAAGCGCGCAGGAAACGCGCGCGCGAGTTCGGGCACGATCACCGCGAGATCGAGCGTTTCGTGATGCTGCGCCGGGTTCTCGGTGAATACGACGAGCGCATGACCGGCGTTACAGGCCCAGGCATCGAAACTCGCCGCATCCAGCAATGGCGCCGCGAGCGTGGCGCACAGGCGCTCGATCAGCGGGTGAACCGCAGATGGCGCGCTGCGAGCAATGGTTGCTACCTCGATCGTCATGCGGTTTTCCTCAGGTGCGCTGGCAACTGCGGCTCGCGCTCGACGAGATCGGCAAACATCGCGTCGATCACGACGCGATCGCCGTCCTGGTTCAGAACCGCATCGAGCGCGGTCAGCGCATTGAGCGTCTGATTCGCTTCGTCGGCGCTCATCACGCGTCGCGCGGCGCCGTGAAACTCGAGCACCCAGGTGCCCGGCGACAGTTCGCCCACCAGCAGCATGTCCACGCGCTTGCGCGCGCCGCGCGACTCGCATAGGGCGAAGGTGCCGGCACCATCACCCGCGATCACCTGCATGGGAACGCCGATGCACATCAGCGCGTGCCCCCCGCCGCGTCGCGTTCCGCCGCATGCCGGATACTCAGGAAGCGCGCGTCGCCGACTCGGCATGCCGCCTGCTCGGTCGGCCGATCAGCTTCATACGCATCGATCGCGAGCGATCGATCGTTCAGGCGCTCGCCGGGTGTCGTGCGCCGGCTTGCGCGATACCCCCACGCCGCCAGCTCCTCTGCGGCCAATTCGACCGCGGCCGGCACCTGTGCACGCACGCTTGCACTCAGGCTGCCGCCGAAGTCGGACAGCCGCTCGGGCTGCACTCCGATCAGTGTGAGCCGCGCCGGAAATCGGCCCTGCAGATCGGCGATCGCCAGCAGTTCCTGGAAACTCGACTGATGCAGGCTCATCTTCGTGCCGGCCCACGCCGGCACCTCGCGCCCGCGCAGCACCTTGAGCGCGCCCGGCGTCAAGCCGAAATCGATGGCGTCGAACACGATCACGCCTGCGCTGTCGACGACGGCATGCAGCAGGTTCAGTCCCTGGGTTCCACCATCGAGCAGTTGCACTCCCGCCGGCGCGACAAACGCCTCGTTGAATGCTTCGACCGCGCGCACGCCGAAGCCCTCGTCGGCCCAGAGCAGATTACCGATGCCGAGTACCAGTACGCCGGCCGGCGACTCTTCCATGTCGTTCCCGTGAACAGCAAGCGATCGGTGAGAGGTGAGTGCGTGGGATGCGTGTTACTGAATACGTAACACCGCAACGAAACGAAAGTTACGGCTACCGTGCCTTTTCGCGTTGACGAACATCAACGCCGCGCGTGCTATCGGCACGGCGCGGATGTGGCGCAACGTGGGAACCGAGCGCGCGACCCGCTGAAACGCGGGTTCAGACCTTCAGGCGCCTGGCAGCCTGGTGCAGATCCCAGTCAGTCTGCAACTGCATCCAGAAGGTCGCGTCGTTCGAGAAGAAGATTGCCAGTCGCACCGCGGTGTCGGCGGTAATGCCGCGATGGCCGCGAATCAGCTCATTCACGCGCCGGCGCGAGATGCCGAGGGCCTTGGCCAGCGCCTGCTGCGTGATATGCATCGGCTTCAGAAAGCGCGTCTCGAGAAAGTAGCCCGGATGCACCGGTGCGCGGCGCGTGACCGGCCGCGGACCCACGCGCTTGGCGAGCCCGGGCATGGCGGCCGGGCGCCTTGCCTGCGTTGTCCGTTTCCGTGCATCCGCCGCGCTGGCGTCCGTCTTGCGGGCCGGCGTCGCGCTCGCGTTCATATCCATCACGGCTTGCGCACGCGCCAGCCGTTGATCATCGTGCTGATGATCGTCTCCTTGGTGAACACGTCCTGGCGCACGACCATGTACATGTGGACCATCGAGAACAGGATCAGGTACCACATGCCCAGGTGATGCCAGGTGTGCACGGCCTGGCTGTCGCCGATCAGCGGCATCACCCACGAGGTGAAGAACCTGAATTGCCAGCTCGCCATGCCTGTGCCCTCGCCGTACAGCGCGAAGCCGGTACAGATCATGAAGATCGTGCCCAGCACGTACATGAAGAACATCGCAAGGGCGGCGAGCGGGTTGTGCCCCTCGTAGCTGCCACTGTCCCTGCGAACGAACAGGTAGAACTGCACGTCCGTGAACAGGCCATTCCAGAACCTGGCCGTCAGCAGCGAGTACGGCACGATGAAAATCTCGCGCGCGTACTTGTTGCCAACGAACAGCCAGTACACCCGCAGCACGAAGAAGATGGCGAAGATGTAGCCGGCGGTGAAGTGCAGGAACCGGATGTAGCCGAACAGGAAGTTATCGGATGCCTCGCCCGGTACCGAGGGCGGCGGGGTTCCGATGAAGTACCCCGTCACCATCAGCACAAACATTGCGAACATCATCACCCAGTGCCAGAGGCGCACCGGCGCCTCCCACACGTACACCGCGTGTGGATTGCCGCTCCGGACTGCTGCCATAAGTGCCTCCCCTTATCCGCTAGCGCACCGTCACGCGTGTGATTTCCTCGCCCTCGGGCGAGACCACATGCGTGGCGCAGGCCAGGCACGGATCGAAGCTGTGGATCGTGCGCAGGATCTCGAGCGGCTGATTCGGCACCGCCATCTTGGTGTTCATCAGCGACGCTTCGTACGCGCCGATCTGGTTCTTCGGATCGCGCGGCCCGGCATTCCACGTTGTCGGCACGATGCACTGGTAGTTGTCGATCTTGGTGTTCTTGATCCGGATCCAGTGCCCGAGCGCACCGCGCGGTGCCTCGCAGTAGCCGGCGCCCTTGGCTTCGCTTGGCCACGTACTCGGCTCCCATTTGTCGACATTGGCGGTGGCAAAGTTGCCGGCCTTCAGATTGCCCATCAGCTTGTTGAAGAAGTACTTCATCTTGCCGGCGGCCCACTGGCATTCGAGCCCGCGCGCGGCCGTGCGGCCGAGCGTGGAGAACAGCGCCGTGACCGGCACGTCGAGCTTCTTCAGCACCATCTCGACCGGCTCCTTGAACTCCGCCCGGCCCATCGCATAGCCGATGACGTAGCGCGCGAGCGGACCCACCTCCATCGGCTGACCCTTGAAGCGCGGCGACTTGACCCACGAGTACTTGGCGCTCTCGTCCAGTTCCTGGATATTGGTCTTCGTGCCCTTGATGCCCTTGCCGAGCGCGAAGTTGGGCTCGGTGACGCCGTCGAACGGATGCAGACCCTTGGTCTCGTCCGCATACTTGTACCAGCTGTGCGTCACGTATTCCTGGATCTGGTTCACATCCTTCAGGTCAACCGGCTGGATCTCTTTCAGGTTGCCGCCAATGATGGCGCCGCGCGGCATCATCAGGCTCTTGTTGCTGTCGTCGTTGGCGATGTCGGGGAATTCGCCATAGGCAAGCAGGTTCTGTCCCGAGATGCCACCGCCGATCGCGCCCCAGTCCTTGTAGAAGGAAGCGACCGCGAGCAGGTCGGGGATGTAGACCTTGTTGATGAAGTCGATGGTGTCGTCGATGATCTTCGACACCATGTTGAGCCGTTCCATGTTGATCGCGCCGACCGCGCCCACGCCGTCGACATTGATCGAGCACGGCACGCCGCCGACGAGCCAGTTCGGATGCGGGTTCTTGCCGCCGAAGATGGTCTGGATCTTGACAATGTCTTTCTGGAAGTCGAGCGCCTCCAGATAGTGGCCGACGGCCATCAGGTTCGCTTCCGGCGGCAGCTTGTATGCGGGGTGACCCCAGTAGCCGTTCTTGAACGGGCCAAGCTGTCCGCTCTCGACGAATTTCTTCAGCCGGCTGGCCAGATCGCGGTAGTAGCCGGGCGACGAATTCGGCCAGTCGGAGATCGATTGCGCCAGTTCGGAGGTCTTCTTCGGATCGGCCTTCAGCGCGTTGACGACGTCGACCCAGTCGAGCGCGTGCAGATGGTAGAAGTGCACCAGGTGGTCATGCGCGTACAGCGTCGCATGCATCAGGTTGCGGATGATGTTGGCGTTGTCGGGGATCTTGATGCCGAGCGCGTCTTCCACCGCGCGCACCGACACCAACGCATGCACGCCGGTGCACACACCGCAGATGCGCTCAACGAAGGCCCACGCATCGCGCGGGTCACGCCCCTTGAGGATCACCTCGAGGCCGCGCCACATCGTGCCGGTGGAAACGGCATTGCGGATCACGTTGTCCTTGTCGAGATTGACCTCGACGCGCAGGTGACCTTCGATCCGCGTGATCGGATCGACGACGACACGCTTGCCGCTGTTGTCGAGCTTGAAGCCTTGGGTTTCGATGATTGGCATTTTTCAATCTCCGCTACTTGCTCGAGCTGGTCGGATCAACGGTCTTGGCGCGGCTGGACGCGCGCTGGATTGCGCCGACCGCGGCGTGCGCAACAATCGCCGCGCCCACCACCGCAGCCGTCACCGCGCCGATCTTGTCGGCATTGGCTTCGATGCCGAACTGCTTGATGTTCGTGAGCCGGTCGTAGAACGAGCCCTTGTCCCAGAACCCGTCTTCCGAGCAGCCGATGCAACCGTGGCCGGAACCGATCGGGAAACTCACGCCCTCGTTCCAGCGTGTGGTCGAGCAGGCGTTGTAGGTGGTCGGGCCCTTGCAGCCGACCTTGTACAGGCAGTAGCCCTTGCGCGCGCCTTCGTCGTCCCACGCCTCGACAAACTGGCCGGCGTCGAAGTGCGGCCGGCGGTAGCACTTGTCGTGAATGCGCTGGCTGTAGAACATCTTTGGCCGGCCCTGGCGATCGAGCTCCGGAATGCGATCGAATGCGGCCACAAACGTGACCACACCGCTCATCACCTCGGCGATCGGCGGGCAGCCCGGTACCTTGATGATCGGCTTGTCGGTGATGACCTTGTTGATCGGCACGGCCTGGGTCGGATTGGGCTTGGCCGCCTGCACGCAGCCCCACGATGCGCACGAACCCCAGGCGATGACCGCTTTCGCATCCTTGGCGACATGCTTCAGCTTCTCGACGAAGGGCTTGCCGCCCGGCATGCAGAACATGCCGTCCTCGTTCAGCGGCGGATTGCCCTCGACCGCGAGGATGTAGTTGCCCTTGTACTTGGTGATCGTGTCCTCGAGCGCGGCTTCGGCCTGTTCGCCCGCGGCGGCCATGATGGTGTCGTCGTAGTCGAGCGAAATCATCGACAGCACGACGTCCTTGGCGAGCGGGTGCGACGAGCGGATGAACGACTCGGTGCAGCAGGTGCATTCAAGTCCGTGCAGCCACACCACCGGCATGCGCGGCTTGGTTTCGAGCGCCTTCGCAATCTGCTGCGCGTACGCGGGACCCATGCCGAGCGAAGCGGCGGTCAGGCTGCAGTACTTGAGGAAGCTGCGCCGTGTGATGCCCTGCCGACGCATCACGTCATAGAAAGTCTCGATCATTACCGCCTCCTCCGATGGATGCGTTAAGCGTGCGCGCGCGGCGCAACGCGTGTGCCCGTCAAAACTCGGAGCCGAGCGTGCGCCCGCCGTAGGCGATGCGATTGATCGCGGTCAAACGGCACGGAAGAACCGGAGAGGCGTAACTAGTGCAGTTACACGTCAAAGTAATGTCCGACTGCGGCAGTCAACTTGCAGCGGCGCCGCACTTCGCTCAGACGTACCGGCCGAGGCGCGCCTGGGTATTGCCCGGTCGCAGATGTCGCATCGACGGCATCACCAGCACGGTGTCGTCATATGGCGTGCGCCAGATCGTCTCGCCGTCCTGCGCAATCGGCGTGCCCGCCTGCTCGACCACGCTGAGTCCGACGATCGGCACCAGGAAATGAAAGTCCATCGATTTCGCCACCACCGCCTCGGTGACGCGAACCACCCTTTGTTGATCCGGCGGCATCACACGCAGCCTCGCCTTGGCCCACAGGCGGTCAACGCTGCCCACGATCGCCAGGAAGCGCATCAGCGTGTCGATCGCCACTTCGGCCGCCTTGCGCTCCCAGTGCTGGCCGCATTCGATCAGCACCGCGCGCTTGGGACTGGCGGGATCGCCAAAGCCGCCGCGTTCGATCATCCGCAGTCCGGCCGGGTGCCCGGTGTCGAGCAGCAGATCGCCCGGCACGCCGAGCTCCTTCGCGAACTGGGCGTTCTTGTCGACGCGGCCGCACACCATGATCGCGCGACACGGTTCGTGCATGGAATGCAGGTCAAGCAGAAAGTCGGCACTGTCGACGAACGGCTGCAGTTGCCGCGCGCGGCGCAGCTCGACCGAATCGCGGGGGCCGAACAGGTCGTCATCCGCCCAGACTCGGTTGTAGTCCTCGTCGATGAAGCGTGACGCATCCGGATCATCAAAATCGAACCGCGCATACGCATCGACGTTGGCGAATGCGACGATCAGCTTCCCGCGCACCGGACTCACGTTCTCGCGCAACAGATACTCCAGCGCCAGCGCGCCGCAGAATTCATTGCCGTGGGTGAGCGCCTGCGCCATCACGATCGGCCCGGGCTTGCCCGAGTCGAACACGTGCACGTAGTCGACGCCCGTGCTGCCCGTCTTGAACGGCGTGATGTCCGGCGGCGACAGTTCGATTGGATAGTGCTCAGCCACGTTGTTTCTCCGCACCGATGTAGCCGCAGATCGCTTCGATCATTCGCAGCAGATTCCGCTGCAGCGAGTCGAATCCCTCGCGTTTGCTCCGCGTCGGCTCGTCCATGTACAGGCGCTTATTGACTTCGACCTGCAGGCTGTGGCGGCCACGCGCGGGATCCGAATACGCCCGCACCAGTTCGACGCCCTTGTACGGGTCGTTGACCGCGACCGCGTAGCCCATGGCCACGAGCGTGGCACGAACGAACTCGGTGAACGCCGGCTCACAGCTCGTGCCGTCGCGATCGCCGAGCACGAAATCGGCACGCGCCTTGCCTTCCCCGCCCTCGGCCTGTTTGCCCCCCACCGCGGACATCGAATGGCAGTTCAGGTGATACACGGCGCCAAAGCGCGCGTGGGTTGCGTCCAGCAATTGCATCATCGCGCGGTGATACGGCGCATGAAAAAGCTCGACCCGCGCGACCACTTCATCAACCGTGAGTCTGCGGCTGTAGATCGCGCGGCCATCGTCGAGCGTGCGCCAGATCAGCGCCTTGCCGATCCGGTGCTTGCCGCTCGGAACAAATTCGTGCGGCCAATGCCCGCCTTCAATCAGCTCCAGATCGATATCGCCGCGATGGCGGTTGGGGTCGATGTAGGTGCGCGGGAACTGCGCGGCCAGCAGCGGCACGCCAAGTTCGGTTGCCGGCGCGTACAACTCGTCGACGAAGCAGTCTTCGCCGTCGCGCAGATCGAATTCGCTCACGACGGCGTCGAAGTCGGCCGGGAATTCTCGGCCGGAGTGCGGCGAATCGAGCACCAGTGGCACGGCCGCAACGGGTAAATGAACGTGAACGACTTCAGTGTTCATTCAGCAAGCGGGCAGACAAGCATCCAAGCGCGAGTGCGCCGTCGGCGCGGCGAGCAGTTCCTCGGTTGGCGCGATCTCGACGACGTGGTCGACACGCATCACGACTACATGATTCCCAGCGAGGATGCAACGTGAAACCCCCGGAGCGGTCCGACGACTGATCGTAACGCAAGCACGACGGCGGGCGAGCAAGAGGGACCTGATTCGGCACAATGCGGGTGCACCGTTTCATTGTTGCCGGAGCCAACCATGAGTCCTGTGGCGGACGTCGCATGCGGCATGCCGAAGGCGGAATTGCATCTGCATATCGAAGGCACGCTCGAGCCGGAACTGGCTTTTGCGCTCGCCGAGCGCAACCAGGTCAAGCTGCCCTATGCGTCGGTGGATGCGCTGCGCGCGGCGTACGAATTCCAGGACCTGCAGTCGTTCCTCGACATCTATTACGCGGGCGCGAGCGTGCTGCTGAAAGAGCAGGACTTCTACGACCTGACGTTTGCTTATTTCAAGCGTGCCGCGGCGGATCAGGTCGTCCATGCCGAGATCTTTTTCGATCCCCAGACGCACGCGGCGCGCGGCGTGCCGTTTGCGGTGGTGCTCGACGGCATTGAGCGCGCGATGCAAGACGCCGAGCGCAAGCTGGGCGTCAGTTCGCGCCTGATCCTGTGCTTCCTGCGACATCTTTCGGAGGCCGATGCATTCGCAACGCTCAAAGACGCCGCACCGCATCTGCAGCGGATCCACGGCATCGGGCTGGATTCGTCCGAGCGCGGCCATCCGCCGTCGAAGTTCGAGCGCGTGTTCACGCGCTGTCGCGAACTCGGCCTGCCCTGCGTGGCGCACGCGGGCGAGGAAGGTCCGCCCGATTACATCTGGGAGGCGCTCGATCTGCTGCACGTCAGGCGCATCGATCACGGCGTGCGCGCGCTCGAGGATCCGCGGCTGGTCGCGCGGCTGCGCGAGCAACGCATACCGCTCACCGTCTGCCCGCTTTCGAACGTCAAGCTGCGCGTATTCAACGACATGCAGCACCACAACCTGAAGCAACTCCTCGAAGCTGGGCTCGTGGTCACCGTCAACAGCGACGATCCAGCCTACTTCGGCGGCTACGTCAACGACAATATCCGGGCGGTGCAGGACGCGCTCGATCTGTCGGTCGCGGACTGGCACCGCATCGCGCGCAATAGCTTCGAAGCATCGTTGGTCGACGATGCAGTGCGCCGCCGCTGGATTGCGCGACTGGACGCGTTCGTGGCGAGCGAAGACCAGGCGTGATGGATCGGAGGCTCCAGTGCGCATCCTCGGTCTCGACCACATCGTCCTGCGCTGCCGCGACCCGGCGCAGATGGAGCGCTTCTATGTCGACGTGCTCGGTTGCACAGTCGAAAGACGACGCGCTGACCTCGGGTTGGTGCACCTGCGCGCCGGCAGCGGGCTGATCGACCTGGTCGACATCGGCGGCCGACTCGGCGGCAGCGGCGCGGTACCGGATCGAAACGCACAGAACCTCGATCATGTGTGCCTGCGGATCGAGCCATTCGATGCCGACGCACTCGCGAATCATCTCGCCGCCTTTGGCCTCAGCCGCGGCGAGATTCACACCAATTACGGCGCGGAAGGAAGTGGCCCTTCGATCTACGTCACGGACCCGGAAGGCAACAGCGTCGAACTGAAGGGGCCGGCCGGCCCGCCTGCACAAGATTAGGACCTCCCTCAATGCCGCAGGCACGGGATGTGCCGCGCGCCGATGGAATATCTCGCGCGTTGTGCTTGTTGTCGGCCACATGGACAATTCCGCGCCGCGCCAGAACACCAAAGGAGACATCGTGACTCGACGCTTGCTTGTGTTGCTTTTTACCGCTTTCTGCGCCGCCTGTGTGAGCGGGCCATCGCCCGACTCGCCGCAGGCCACCGTCAATCGCGCCATCGCCGCGCTTGGCGGCGATGCGCTGCGCTCGGTCCGATCGTTGGAGGCAACGGGCGCCAGCAAGCACTGGGAGCCTGAGCAGTCGCATGTCGCCGGGGGCGAGCCGCGCTTTGCCGCCGATTCGACCTTTACGCTGGCGCGCGACTTCGGCGCCAACGCGGCGCGCATCGACTGGCAGCGCAAGCTGGCCTATCCCGCGCCACGCGAATACCGCTTCACCGAGACGTTCGCCGATGGCGTCGGCTTCGTACGCGGGGTGGATTCGACCGGGCGCATCAAGCAAAGCCTCGACTCCAATCCGCCGAGCCATACGATGTCGCGCTTCCGCGTGACCGCAATGGCGCGCGAACTGCAACGCAGCTCGCCGCTGCTGGCGCTCGACATGCAGGCCAACGCGGCACAGATCGAAGCGCGACCGGATACCAACGTGGGCGGCCAGACGCTGAAAACGGTCGCTTATCCGGCAGGGGGTCGCAACATTCTCGTGATGTTCGATCCGGCCACCAACCTTCCGGCACGTATCCGTACGCTCGACTACGACTCGGTCCAAGGTGATTCGACCTATGACCTCGTGCTGTCCGACTGGCGAGATGTTGCCGGCGCGAAGATCGCACACCGGCAGGTGTATCAGTTGAATGGCAGGACGGTCATCGACACGCAGTTGTCGAACGTGAAAGTGAATCCCGCTGCGGTCGCTGGGCAGTTCGATATTCCGGCCGAGTTCCGCACGGCGGCGGCGATGCCGCAGATGTCGATTCCGTACCAGTGGGTGATCCGCCGCCAGTTCATCGGTGTCTATCTCGACTCCGACGCGGTCGCCTGGGACCCGGCCTCGTCGGCCGGGTTGCGGCTACAGGAGGTCGCGCCCGGCGTGCAGCTGACACAGGGCGGCTCGCACAACAGCCTGATCGTCGAGATGCGTGACCACCTGATCGTGTTCGATGCGCCGGTCAGCGATGCGTATTCACAGTGGGTGCTTGATCAGGCCAAGTCGAAATACCCCGGCAAGCCGGTGCGTACGCTGGTGTTGACGCACCATCACATGGACCACGCGTCGGGCACGCGTGCCTACGCCGCGCAGGGCGCCACCCTCGTAGTCGGCGCGGGCAACGGCGCGCACTTTCGCCAGATGCTGACGACGTCACACACGATGAGCCCCGATCTGAAGGCAAACGTGACCGCACCACGGATCACCGAAGTCGCCGACAAGCTGGTGTTAAGTGACGGCAAGCGCAATGTGAACGTCTACCTGATCGACAACCCGCATGCGGC
>Ga0209682_10000073_pt1 | contig 30545 bp, 26 predicted proteins | sample DOMMetBare2Fresh_2_FD_187471 | JGI IMG/M metagenome (GOLD analysis project Ga0209682, IMG submission 187471) | Wetland sediment microbial communities from St. Louis River estuary, USA, under dissolved organic matter induced mercury methylation -... | ecosystem: Environmental > Aquatic >... | reverse complement strand
CATCCCAACACCATCCCGGCGACGATGGACATGATGATCCTGCATTCCCAGGCGGTGCGGCGCGGCGCTCCCAATACGTTCGTGCTGGGCTGCATGCCCTACCAGAGCTATCACACCGTCGAGCGTGCGCTGGGCAATGCCACGCGCTTCATGCAGGAGGCGCTGTGCGATGCCGTCAAACCGCAGGGCGGCAGGAGTCAGGCGCACATCCTGAAGGCGCTGGTGGATGCCGGCATTCCCACCGCCTCGCACATCGGGCTGACCCCGCACACCGTCGCCAACTTCGGCGGATTCAAGATCCAGGGCAAGACGGCGGAGGCGGCGATGAAGATCCTCGAGGATGCGCTGGCCATCCAGGATGCGGGCTGTTTCATGCTGGAGTTCGAGGCCGTGCCGGCGAAGATCGCCGCGGCGATCTCGGCGCAACTGGAGATTCCGACCATCGGGATCGGCGCCGGGGTCGGCACCGATGGACAGATCCTGCTGTCCTATGACCTGCTCGGCGTGTTCACTGATTTCAAGCCCAAGTTCACGAAGCGCTTCGCCAATCTGACCGAGGTCGCCGTCAACGGCCTCAGGCAGTACGTGGCGGAAGTCAAGGCTGGCGCTTTCCCCGACGACGACCACAGCTATGGCGTCGATGAGAAGGAGTACGAGCGCTTCCTCGGCATGATCGAAAAAAGGAAACACGCGTGAAAGCCACCCGTCGCCGCGCCGCGGTTGCGTCAGCGCTACGCACGAAGGTCGCACGGCGCAAGCCTGCAGACGCTGATCAAACCCTGACCGACCGCGCCTACGACGCCCTCGAGGAAATGATCGTCACGCTGAAACTGGCGCCGGGCAGCGCGGTTTCCGAGGCCGAGTTGTCGCAACGACTCGGCATCGGCCGCACGCCGATCCGCGAGGCGTTGCAGCGGCTGGCCCGAGAACTGCTGGTTCAGATTCTGCCCCGCCGCGGCGTCATCGTGTCGGACATCAACGTCAAGACGCAGTTGCGCCTGCTTGAAGTGCGACGCGAGGTTGAACGCCTCGTTGCGCGCAGCGCGGCGCGGCGGGCGCTGCCCGAAGAACGCGAGCATTTCGCCGCGCTGGCTGCCATGTTCGAGCGCGCCGCCAAGGCCAACGACGATGTGGCGTTCATGCGCACGGATCACGAATTCAATGAATTGTGCGTGCTGGCCGCGCGCAACGACTTCGCGGCAGCGACGATGCGGCTGATCCAGCCGCTGTCGCGGCGCTTCTGGTATGTCCATTACAAGCAGGCCGCTGACATGCCGGAAGCGGCCAAACTGCACGCGGCGATCGCGCGCGCGGTTGCCGCGGGCAAGGAAGAGCAAGCCGCTCAGGCCACTGACGCACTACTCGACAACATCGAGGCGTTTACCCGCGCCACGGTCGGTGCTGACCTCTGAGGAGGAGCGAACGTGCACACACACAGATCGCGCATGCTCGCCGCGTTCCGCGGCGAATCGGTGGACACGTTGCCGTATGTTCCACGCCTGGATCTCTGGTATCTCGCGAATGCGACCTCGGGCACATTGCCGAGGCAGTATGTCGGCCGCCGCATGAACGAGATCGCCCGCGCCGAAGGCTGGGCGGTCTATTTTCGCTTCGCGGACGACCAGTTAAGCGAGGAGGATCGCCCCAAGTACCTGCATCGCGGCATCGGCCTGTACGCCAGCCGCGACACGGTGTACGACATCATTTTTCCGCGCGATGTTGAAATTCGCGTCCGGCGTGACGGTGGCCGCCAGCGCGTCGAATATCACACGCCGCTGGGGATGGTCAGCGCCACCGTGCACTACGACGTCGAAGCGCAGAAGCTCGGCATCACCATTCCCACCATCGTCGAGCACCTGATCAAGACGCCGGCGGACTACGCGCCCGCGGGTTATCTGTTCGAGCATCTCGACGTCAAGCCTAACTTCGAACGCTTCCTGCGCTGGTCGGCGGAGGAAATCCGCGATGACGGCGTACCCGTGGCCCTGGGCTTCCTGGGCGCCTCACCGGTCAACGAAATCCAGCGCGACCTGATCGATTCGACGCAGTTCTTCTTTCACTACAAGGATTATCAGGACAAGCTCCTGCGGCTCGCTGAACAGATGGAGCCGTTATTTGAAAAGATCCTCGCGATCATGTGCCGGTCACCGGCCGACGTCGTGTGGTGGGGGGCCAACTTCGACGACATGATCACTTACCCTCCTTACTTCGCAAAGGAAATCCAGCCCTGGATTCGCAAGGTGTCGGACACCCTGGCGCGGCACGGCAAGCTGCTGATGTGCCATACCGACGGCGAGAACGAAGGCCTGATGGACCTGATTCGGGACTCAGGCATGCACATCGCGGAGTCGATCTGTCCGGCGCCGATGACGAAACTGAGCCTCGCCGAGTACTACCGGCGCTGGAGCCCGAATCTGACGCTGTTCGGCGGTGTGCCTTCAACGGTGGTGCTGGACGAAACAAGCGACGCGGACTTTGAAGCCTATATGGACGAGTTGTTCCGCGCCGTCGCACCGGGCACGCGCTACCTGGTCGGCATTGCCGACCAGGTGCCTCCGAACGCGATCTTTTCGCGGCTGCAACGCATCGGCGAGCGGGTGACCAAGGAAGGCGCGTTGCCGCTCAAGGCGGGCACGGCGCGACCCCTGACTGCCACAGCGCTTGGCCAGCCCGTTGCGGCGGCAGCGGCGGACGCAGTCGACGACATCTACGCCGATGTGCGCCAGGACGTTGCCAAGGGCAGGCACATCGCGATCAAGGATCACGTGGGCGACTTGCTGGCGCGCGGGATCCCCGCCCCGCAGATCCTCGACAAGGGCCTGATCGCCGCCATCGACGTGGTCGGCAAGCGCATGGCGGCCGGCCAGGCGTATATCCCGGAGGTGCTGCTTGCGGCCCGCGCGATGAGCGCGGCGGTGTCGGTGCTCGAACCCCATCTGGCCGCCAGCGGTGATCAGCAACGCGGCAAGATTCTTATCGGCACTGTCACCGGTGACATGCATGACATCGGCAAGAACCTCGTCGTCACCATGCTCAAGGGCGTGGGTTTCGACGTCGTCGACCTTGGGGTGAATGTGTCGCGCGAGCAGTTCTGCGATGCCGTGGCCGAACACCAGCCCGATGTCCTGGGTCTGTCCGCTCTGCTTACCACCACCATGATGGAGATGCGCGAAATCATCAAGGCGCTTGATGCGCGTGGACTGCGCTCGAAATGCAAGGTTGTCGTCGGCGGCGCGCCGGTGAGCGAACATTTCGCCCACCAGATCGGAGCCGACGGCTTCGCGCCGGACGCGGTTCAGGCGGTGACGATCGCCAAGCGTCTCGTCGCGGCGCAGTCCGCCTGATCATTGCCGGTGCTGCGGCGCGAGAGCATGGCGGCGCTGGACACCGTGTTGCATATACTCATAACATATCAGTCGTGTGCAGGAACACTGCCCCGGCCCGACAAGGAGTACTGAGATGGCAGAACTGATCGAACGCCACAACCCCTCGCCGCGGCAGCTCAAATTCCGCGAGCAGTACCGCTCCCAGATCCACCCCGCCTACAACGGGCCGCTGCACATCGGCGTCATCTACGCGGTCGGCATCGCCGTCATCTCCTGGTGCGTGGGCCGGCTGGACCACGCCAGCTGGGAATGGCTGCTCGTGATCCCGGTGTTCTTCTTCTCCAATCTGTTCGAGTGGTACATGCACAAGTACGTGATGCACCGCCTGGTGGACGTGTGGGCGCTGCGCGCGATCTACGACCGCCATACGCGCCAGCATCACCAGTACTTCACCGACAGTGAAATGACGGTCGAGTCGACGCGCGAGTGGCGCATCATCTTCTTCCCCTGGCGCGCTCTGTTCACGTTCATGGGACTGGGCGTACCCTTCGCCTTACTGCTTGCCCAGATTGTCAATGTCAATGCGGGCTACGTCCTGATGATCACCATCGTCGGCCAGTATCTGATCTACGAGACCTTCCACTACTGCTGCCATGTGCACGACAACTGGTTCGTGCGTTACGTGCCGTTTGTCAACACGATTCGCCGCCACCACACGGCGCACCACAACTACGGCGTCATGATGACTCACAACATGAACCTCACGTTCCCGATCGCCGACTGGTTCATGGGTACCAGCGACCTGAATCGCGGGCTTATCGGCACATTGTTCAACGGTTACAACGAGGACTACATCAAGCCGGAACTCAAGCCCACCATCGAGAAGTATCGTCGTCCCGATGCGCCGGTTTCCCTCGATGGGCCGATAGGAGAGCAAGCCGCATAACCGCACCCCCGTGCATATGACAGCGATGAGAGGAGAGCAAACGTGAAGAAGCGTGAATTCCTGAAGGTCAGTGCCGCCGCATCAGCCGGACTTGCTGTCGTACCGCCGGCGCAGGCGCAGGCAACGTACAACTGGAAAATGGCGACCGGCTGGCCCGGTGGTCCGCTGATGGACATCGGCGCCAAGGCCTTCGCCGAGAAGCTGGAGACAATGTCAGGCGGCCGCTTCAAGATTCAGGCTTTCCCCGGCGGCGCTTTGGGCAATGCGCTGAAAGTGCCGGAGACCGTGAAGAACGGCGTCGCGGAATGCGGACACACCTGGATGGGTTACGACTGGGGCAAAGATCCGACCACAGTGCTGTTCGGCGGCTACGCCGGCTCGTTCGACACCGAACGCATGTTGCATTGGATCTATGAGGGCGGCGGCGCGGAACTGCAGCGCCAGTTCCGCGAAGAGTCGGAGGGCATCATCTCGATTCCGCTGTTCATTCGCACGGCCGAGGTCTTCCTGCATTCTCGCAAACCGGTCAAGACGCTCGCGGACCTGAAGGGCCTCAAGATCCGCACCGCCGGCGCGTGGCTCGAAATGGCCAAGGACCTTGGCGCAGCGCCCGTCACGACCGCGGGTGGGGACGTCTACCCGATGCTGGAGCGCGGTGCGATCGATGCCACCGAGTGGGGCACGCTGTGGGAGAACATTTCCCCGGGTTTCTACAAGGTCGCCAAGTACCTGATCTACCCCGGCGTGCATCAGCCCACTGCGCCTTTTGAGCTGACAATCAACAAGGATGCCTGGAACAAGCTGTCAGCGGCCGACAAGAAACTGGTCGAAACCGTGGCCAAGCTCGTCACCTTCGAAAGCTGGCTCAGGATCGGCCAGGAAGACGCCAAGGCCCTGGATTTCTATCGCAAGGCCGGCAACACGATCATCGAACTCGACGACGAAGTTCAGTATGCCGGGCGCAAGATCGGACTCGACTGGGCCGAGAAGGTCGCCAAGGAAAACAAGTACCCGTGGTTCGCCAAAGTGCACAAGAGTCTTCAGGAATTCGAGGTGCTGTGGGCGAACGCCGATCACTATCGCAAGGTCAAGGTGAAGACCTGATCATCGTCAGAGCCGAGACGGGGCGCGCAAGCGCCCCGTTTTCTGTCAATTCCTCAAATGTCCCAGAACAACAGTGAGCCAGGCGCGATGGATGCGCTGATACGTTTTATCGAGCGCATCACCGGCAGCGTCGGCATCATGGCCTCGTTTGCGATCGTGCCCCTGGTGATCGCCACCTGCTACGAGGTGTTCGCCCGCTACGTCATGGGCGCACCCACGGTGTGGGCCTACGAGGTGGGATACATCCTCACCGGTTCGCACTTCCTGCTCGGCATGGCCTACACGCTGCGCGCCGACGCCCATATCCGCATCGACATCTTCAGCGGGCACTTTTCGCCGCGCACGCGCGCCGCCATCGACCTGGCCGCCTATTCCGTCATCCTGCCGCTGATGGTGTGGCTGTCCTACACGCTGTACCAGCACCTGATGACTGGCTATCTGCGCAGCGAGAGAAGCGGTCAGTCGGCGATGAATCTGCCCGTGTGGCCGTTCCGCATTGTCTTCCTCGTTGCCTTTTCGCTGCTGGCGCTGCAGATGCTGGCCGAAGTGGTGAAGCGGGCGCGCAACCTGAAGCGCGGAAATTGATGGACTACCTGCCGTTCCTGATGCTGCCGGTGGCCTTCGTGCTCATGTTCCTCGGCGTGCACGTGGCGTTCTCGATGATGCTCACGGCCGTGCTGTTCGGGCTGGCGATCTTCGGCAACCGGGTGGTGTTCCAGTTCGTCGAGAAGATCGAGGACATCTCGTCGAACTTCGTGTTTGCCGCCATTCCGCTCTTCGTGTTCATGGGCGCGATGCTGGAAAAATCCGGCATCGCCGACAAGCTGTTCGAGGCCATCCACATCTGGACGCGGCGCCTGCCGGGAGGCTTGGCGCTGGCGACGGTGACGATGTGCATTTTTTTCGCCGCATCGTCCGGTGTGATCGGTGCGACGGAGTCGGTGGTGGGACTGCTCACCATTCCCATCATGCTGCGCTACGGGTACGACAAGCCGCTCATCTCCGGCACCATCTGTGCCGGCGGATCGCTCGGAACCATCATCCCGCCCTCGGTGGTGGCGGTCGTGATGGGCCCGATGGCCAATCAGTCGGTCGGCGACCTGCTCTACGGAATGACCTTGCCCGGCCTCATCATGGGCCTGCTGTACATCATCTACATCTTCTTCCTGTGTTTGTTCAAGCCGGAAATGGGGCCGCGCATTCCGCCTGAGCCCAGTGATCCCAGCTTCATCGAAAAACTGTGGATCACGGCCAAGAACATGGTGCCACCAGTGTTCATGATCTTTGCGGTGCTCGGCTCGATTCTGCTGGGCTGGGCCTCTCCAACCGAGGCGGCCGCCATCGGCGCCCTATGCTCGGTTCTGCTCACGGTGCTGTATCGCAACTTCTCGTGGAGCGGACTGTACGAGGCGTTGCTCAAGACGCTCACGATCACCGCGATGATCATGACGGTGCTGATGGCCGGGACGCTCTTCACCGGCGTCTTCATCGGCGGCGGCGGCATCAATACTGCCAGCCTGCTCATCGCCAAGATGCAGCTTTCACCGTGGATGCTGCTCGCGTTGATGATGCTGATCATCTTCATCGCCGGGTTCTTCCTCGACTGGATCTCGATCGTGCTGATCTTCGTGCCGCTGTTCACGCCACTGGCGATCGGTGCCGGCTTTGATCCGGTGTGGTTCTGTGTGCTTTTCCTGATCATGATCCAGACCAGTTACCTGACGCCGCCCATGGCGCCGGCCATCTTCTACCTGCGCGCCGTGGCACCGGCGGAGATCACGATCCGCCACATGTACGCCGGCGTGGTGCCGTTCATTGCCCTGCAATGCCTGACGCTCGTCATCGTCTTGATCTTTCCCCAGCTGGTGAGCTGGCTGCCGAGCGTGATGCTGCAGATGAAGTAGCGGCGGATGTCCGTTGACAGGTACAGACATATCTGTAATATGTCACGAGTACACAACGCCTCGGGAGGATGGCGATGTCGGAAGCTATTGCGGCGATCAAGGATTGGGTGATCAAGGGCAAGAAGAATGAGGCAGTAGCAGCGACGCGCGCGGCGCTCGCGGCCGGCGTCGATCCCGGCGCCATCATGAAGGACGGCCTCATCGCCGCCATGTCGGTGGTGGGGCAGAAGTATTCCTCGGGCGAATTCTTCCTGCCGCAGATGATGATCGCCGCCCGTGCGATGACGGAGGTCGTGCCGGTGCTCAAGCCCCACCTGGTGGGCAAGGCGGCCGAGTCCAAGGGCAAGGCGGTCATCGGGACCGTGCAGGGCGACTTCCACGACATCGGCAAGAACATCGTGCGCATGATGATGGAGGGCGCCGGCTACGAGGTGATCGACCTGGGTGTTGACGTCACCGCTGACAAGTTCGTGGAGGCGGTGCGCAAGGAAACGCCGCAGTTCGTGCTGATGAGTGCCCTCATCACCCTCACCATGGAGAGCATGCGCCGCACCATCGCCGCAATCGACGCGGCCGGGCTGCGCTCATCGGTGCGCATCGGTGTCGGGGGCGCCCCGCTCACCCACAAGTACGCAGAGGAAATCGGCGCCGATTTCTACAGCGAAGACGCCTACGAATGCGTCCAGGCCTGCAACCGACTGGTCCACTGAGCGCACGAGGAAGAGCCAGATGAAACCAAGAGAACGCGTTCTGACAGCGCTCAAACGCGGGCAACCGGACAAGGTGCCCTGGATCGAGAACGACATCGAAGAGGAAATGCAGGTGCGCATCATGGGCGGACGCACCGACTACACGCCGGGCGAGTTGTGCCGGGCACTGGGCCTGGACGGCTTCGGCTACCACTTTCCGAGCGGGCAGCGCGCCAGTGACGGCCAGTCGATCCAGACCACCGGCAAGACGGGCAAGGAGGCCTGGTACTACCCGCAGCGCATCACCTTCGATTTCGTCCCGCCCTGGATCGCCGAGATGGGCACTGATCCGTCCAACGGCCGCACCTATGTAAAACAGGGTCTGCTGACCGGCCGCGAGTCGCTGGAGCTGTTCGATCGCTTTCTGCCTGACCCGGACCACCCGGCGCGCTACGAAAAAGTGGCGGAGTGGATCGAGAAGTATCGCGAGGATTTCGCGGTTTTCGCCCGCATCCGCCTCGGCGGTGCCAGCACGTTCGAGAGCATGGGCCTGGATGCGTTCTCGATCATGATGTACGACGACCCGGACCTGGTGAAGGAGATCCATCGGCGCTTTTCCGAGTGGTCGGCGCGCGTCGTGCAGCATCTGAACAAGATGGACTTCGACTTCATCTGGGCCAACGACGACCACGCCGACACCAAGATGCCGTGGGTCAGCATCGAGATGTGGGAAGAATTCATGAAGCCCTACCAGATGATGGTGGCGCGGGAAATCAAGAAGCCCTGGATCTTCCACAGCGACGGCAATCTGTTTCCGCTTCTCGACGGACTGATCACGCTCGGCATGAACGGAATTCATCCGGTGCAGCCGTCGGCGATGGATATCAACCGGCTCAAGGAGCAGTACGGCGACCGGCTCTGCATCGTCGGCAACATCGATCTGGACTACACGCTGCCGCGCGGCACCGAAGCTGAGGTGGAGGCCGAGGTGCGCGATCGCATCGAGAAGGTGGGCAAAGGCGGCGGCTACATGATCTCCAGCGGCAACAGCATCACCGACTACTGCAAGCTCGAAAACGTCTGGGCCATGTCGCGCGCGATTAACGCGTACCGTACCTATCGCTGATCGACACGCCCACTGCAACTGCGGTCCCGCCAGGGCCCGCTAACTCCGGTCTCATCATCGTGTTCGCCCTGCGCCGCTGGTCTGTACGACACGCAGGCGTGGTGGAAGCGGTCTATCGCCTGCTGGCCCGTGTGCTTGATGCACTGCGTCCGCTGGTGCGCACGATCGGCTTCGAGCGCATGGAGCGCCCGGTCGCCGCCTTCGAGCGCGTGACAAAGGGACTGCTGTTCGACTGCCGGATGTGCGGAGCGTGCACGCTTTCAGCCACCGGCATGGCCTGCTCGATGAATTGCCCCAAGTCGATGCGCAACGGCCCCTGTGGCGGCGTGCGCTTAGATGGCGGTTGCGAAGTGGTGCCGGAGATGCCCTGTGTCTGGATTGAGGCCCGGCGCGGTGCCGAGCGCATGCGGGCGGCAGTCTTGCCGTCCGTGCCCAATCCGCCGGTCGAGCACCACTACGCCGGCCGGTCGAGCTGGCTGCGCGTATTGCGCCAGGAGCCGTGGCCAAAGCCGCTGGTCACCGAATCGCCGCAATCCGACGAGCCGATCGCCGGCAGCAGGTTGGAGGCGTTACTCCGCGCGGGCGCCTTCGTCGTGACCTCTGAATGCTCGCCCCCCGATTCAGCCGACGCCGCCGATGTGCTCACGCGCACACACCACTACGAGGGCTGGGTCGACGCACTGAACGTCACCGATGCGCCGGGCGCCCATTGCCACATGTCGAGCCTTGGCGTCTCGCTCATCCTGGCGCGCGCCGGTTGGGAGCCGGTGATGCAGATGACCTGCCGCGATCGCAATCGAATTGCGATCCAGGGCGACATCCTGGCGGCTTCAGCATTGGGAATCCGAAACCTGTTGTGCCTCACGGGCGACGCTATCGGCAATGGCGACGACCCGGGCGCCAAGCCGGTGTTTGACCTCGATGCCGTTTCACTGCTCGACACCGCGCGCCGGCTGCGCGACGACGGTCTGTACCGCTCGGGCCGCAAGCTTGCGGGCCGCCCGCGCCTTTTTCTCGGCGCGGTGGAAAACCCCTTCGTTCCGCCGTTCGACCTGCGCCCGTTGCGTTTGGCGCGCAAGGTTGTCGCTGGTGCCCGGTTCGTGCAGACGCAGTACTGCTTCGACATCGCGATGCTGGAGCGGTACATGACCGCCGTGCGCACGGAGGGCCTGCACCACCGCTGCCACATCCTGGTCGGAGTCGGGCCTCTGGTTTCGGCGCGCACCGCGCACTGGATGCGAGCCCACGTACCGGGGGTTCACATCCCGGACGCGATCATTGCCCGTCTCGAACACTCGCCCGATCCGCAAGCCGAAGGGGTGCGCATCTGTGTCGAGCTGATCAGGCGCGTTCGCGAGATCGAGGGGATCGCCGGCATCCACCTCATGGCGCCGAAGAAGGAGCATCTGATCGGCCCGATCGTCTCCGACTCCGGCGCGCTGGCCGGCCGACCGCCGCCCTCTCAACCGATAGGAGAGTCTCCTTGTCTATCCCCGGCCTGACCATCATCGGAGAGCGCATCAATCCGGGATTTCGCTCCACCCAGGCGCTCTTCGAAAAGGAGGATTTCAAGGGCATCCAGGATCTCGCCGTCAGGCAGGCCAAGGCTGGCGCAAGTTATCTCAACGTCAATGCCGGGACCAAGGCGCTCAAGGACCCGCAGTTCATGGTCGAGGTGGTACGTTGCATCCAGGCGGTCGTTGATCTGCCGCTTTCGCTCGATTGCCCCGACTTCGCGGTTCAGGAAACCGTCCTCAACGCGTACGACGCAGACAAGGCGCGCGGCCGAAAACCGGTCATCAATTCGATCTCCGAGTCACGCTGGGAACTGGCGGAGCTGCTGAAGATCCGACCATGCAAGGCCATTCTCATGTCGTCCGAACAAGTCAGGGACGGACGCATGGTGCCCAATCGCAGCGGCGCGGAAGTGCACGAGGTCGCAAAGCGAAAGATCCGCAGATTGCTTGCAGGCGGCTACGGCATGGCCAACGACGACTTCATTGTCGACGTCTCGATCGCCACGCTCGCGGCCGACACGGAGGGGCTGATCAGGATGGCGCTCGACGGCATCCGCCTGGTACGGCAGGACCCCGAGCTGGCGGGCGTTCACATCATGGGTGGGTTGTCCAACCTGCCGCAGCATCTGCCCGACAAGGCGGCCGATGGCTCCGACCTGAAGTTCCAGCTCGAATGCGCGTTCCTCACCGTCGCGATGCCCAGCGGATTCGACACCGTGCTCGGCACGCCCTGGCGTGGCTACACGATGCTGCCGGAAGACAATTTCGTGCTGCGCGAATTCCGCCGCATCATCGAGCTGCGCGACAGTGACGCGCTGATGGCGGTCGTGGATCTGTACCAGGACACATGAGGACACTGATCGCCAGCCGCTGGTTCGACGGCGAGCGCTACCACGCCACGCCGGTGAGCATCGTCATCGATGGCGGACGCATTGCCGATGTCATACCGGGCGAACGGGACGCTGGCGACACCCAGCGTTGCGCCTTTGTGATGCCCGGACTGGTGGAAGCGCATTGCCATCTGTTTCTTGACGGCGGCGAACTGGACTTGGGCGTTCGCACGCGATATCTCGACGCACCCTTCGCAAACATGATGGACGTAGCACGGGGAAACGTCGCACGCACGCTTGCCCGCGGCATCTCGCTGGTGCGAGATGCCGGCGACCGCTACGGAATCAACCACGCCATCCGAAGCGAGTCCGCGAGCCTGGAAGTGCGCTCCGCAGGCATCGCGCTGCGCCGGCCGAAGCGCTACGGCGCCTTCATCGCGCGTGAAGTTGCCACGCTTGATGACGCGCTCGCCGCAGTAAGCGAGCTGGCGGAGACGATTGACGATTTGAAGATCATCGAGACCGGCATCATCGATTTCGAATCCGGCACGGTGAAAGGCGACCCCCAGTTCGATCTGGATTCCCTGAAGCTCATCGTGCGACGTGCGCGCGACGCCGGCATCCGCAGCTTCGCGCACTGCAGCGGCACCGAGGGCATCGCCGTGGCGGTTGAAGCCGGCGTCGATTCCATCGAGCATGGCTTCTTCATGACCGGCGACATCCTGCGCCGCATGGCCGACCGGGGCACGGCCTGGGTCCCGACATTCTCTCCGGTGCATTTCCAGTGGCAGGCGCCGGAAGTCGCCGGCTGGAGTCCGCAAACGGTCGCGAAACTGCGCGGCATCCTCGACGCTCACGAAGAGCACGTCGCACTGGCGGCGCAGCTTGGCGTGAATCTCGTCGCCGGCTCCGACGCGGGCAGCCCCGGCGTGGAGCACGGGGCCGGACTCATCGACGAGTTGTTCCATTTCCTCCGCTGCGGAATGACGATGGAACAGACGCTGCGCACGGCCACATCCCGGCCGCGCCGGCTGTGGGGAGCGGAACCCGCCGACATCCGCAAGGGCAACCGGGTGAATCTGGCGCAGTTCGACGCCGACCCGTTCGACGACCCCCGCAATCTGCGCAAAGCAGCGGGCGTCATGCGCGCGGCGTCGTAGAAGAAGCACGGGCTTGCGCCGCGTTGCGTCCGGCGCCGTTGACGGCATCGGGTACGTTGATAATATGTCAGCAGCATACCAGTCGCCTGCCAACCGCATCTTCATGCATCGGGTCACCATTCATCCGGATTCGCGCAGTGTCGAAGTGCGGCACGGCGAGCGGATGCTCTCCGCGGCGTGGAAGAGCGGCGTGGGAATCAAGTCGATCTGCGGCGGTCGCGGAAAGTGCGGCAGTTGCATCGTGCAGATCGATGCGGCGGACGCCGGCGCGCTGAGCCCGCCGAGCAAGACGGAACGGGATCTGCTGCCTGCCCATCCCGAGGGTGGGACCTATCGCCTCGCCTGCCTGTGTGAGGTGCATGGCGATGTCGCGATCTCCATTCCGCCCGAAAGCCAGGCTGTGCGAAGCGCCCCGCGCAAGCCACACACCGTGACTGCAATTGCCGCGCGCCCGCTGGTGTGCCGCGTCACCGTCGAGGTTGACAGCGCGAACGCGCCGCCACCGCGTTCCCTCGCGGCGCGCATCACGGAGGCCACGGCCGCGGCGCTCGGCAAACGCACGGTTGAGCTGCCGCTTGAAGTGATGGCCGACTATGCGAGTCAGCGCGGGTTCGACGCCGCGCGCGAACTGACGGCGACCGTGGTGCGCGAGCGGCATGTCATCCAGCTGCTGCCGGGGCGCCGCGAACGATCCGTCGGCATCGCGGTGGACATCGGCACGACGTCATTCGTGGTCTTTCTTTGCGATCTCCTGCGGGGTGAAATTCTCGCCATGCACACCGCGGGAAATCCCCAGGCGATCTACGGCGAGGACGTGATCTCCCGCATGACCCACATCCAGCAGGATCCGGCGCTGCTCACGGCTATGCGCCGCCTGCTGCTCGACGACATCAACCGGCTGGTCGCCGATGCGTGCGAAGAAGCAGGCGTTGCCGCCGACGACATCGTGGATGCGGTGCTGGTGGGCAATCCGACCATGCAGCACATCCTGCTCGGACTCAATCCCGAATCGCTCGGCCGTGGCCCCTATCTGCCGGTGTGGTCGGAAGGGGTGAACATCGAGGCACGGGAACTCGGACTTGCCATCGCGCCCCATGCCAGGGCCTATGTTTTTCCCATGGTGTCCGGGTATATCGGCGGCGATACGCTGGCGGCCCTGCTGACTCGCGGCGCGGATTTCTATCGCGGTTCGCAGCTTCTCGTCGATGTGGGTACCAACGGCGAAGTGGTGCTGGCGCACAACGGCCGCCTTTCCGCCGCGTCGTGCGCGACGGGGCCGGTCTACGAAGGCGCGCATATCCGCTGCGGCGTAAGGGCTGCTCCCGGCGCGGTCGAGCGCGTCTGGGTGGAGCCGAACGGAGCGATACGCTGGGCCGCGATTCCGAACGATGCGGCGCGCGGTGACAAACGGCCCATCGGCCTGTGCGGCTCAGGGGTGATTTCCAGCGTGGCCGCTGGCGTGCGCGCGGGCCTGATCGGCACCGACGGCGCACTTGCGGCAGTGGGAACGCATCCGCAACTGCGCGCCAATGGCGCGGGACGCAGCGAGGAACTCGTGCTGGTGCGCGGCGCCTACGCGCGCACGGGTCGCGACATCGTGCTCACGCAGCAGGACGTGCGCGCAGTGCAACTTGGCAAATCAGCCCTGCGCGCTGGCATCGAAATCCTGCTCGCCGAGAACGGCGTCACCCATCTCGACCACATCTACCTCGCGGGCACCTTTGGCAATCACCTTGAACCCGAGGACATCCTCAACATCGGACTGGTGCCGCCCCTGCCGGTGGAAAACATTCGCTCCATCGGCAACGCGGCGGGCGACGGCGCACGTGCCGCGTTGTTCAATCGTCACCATCGCGGCCGCGTTGCCTCGCTGGCGCGTCGCCTGAACGTGCTTGAACTCAGCGGACGATCCGACTTTCAGGATCTGTTCATCATGCACACCGAGCTGGCGCCAACCGCCGCCGAGGCCATGGCCTGAACGAGGAGCGAACGATGGGCCGGCCAACCGTGGTGATCTCCTGCAGCGTGCTGAACGATCTGCTCGGCAAGCGGCTGCCCGCCGGCATTCCGGTGACGTGGATGGACATCACGCTTCACAACACGCCGAAGAAACTCGCCGCGGCGCTGCAGGAGCGCATCGACGCGCTTTCCGAGCCCAGCACGATCATCGTCGGCTACGGCCTGTGCGGCAACGGCCTCGTCGGCGTGAAGTCCGGCGTGCATACGCTGGTGATACCGCGCACGCACGACTGCGTGGCAATCTTTCTCGGCTCGCACCAGCGCTATGTGGAACGGTTCTTCGCCAGCGCCAACACCTACTACCTCACCAAAGGCTGGCTCGATGCCAGGGACGAGCCGCTCAGCGACTACCTGGACTACGTAAAGCAGTTCGATGAAGAGACCGCTGACTACCTCGTGGAGATGAAGTACAAGCACTATCGAAAGCTGTGCATGGTCGGCTTTTCGCAGCAAGAGCTCGACGGCTGCCGTGCCGATGCGATGAAGGTGGCAGACTTCTGCAAGCAGCGCTTTGGCATGGAGTATGAGGAGACCATCGGCACCACGGAACTGATCGAGGCGCTGATCAGCATGCCGGAGAGAATCGATTCGGGTGACGAGGAATTTGTCGTTGTACCGCCTGGCGGCGAGATCACGCTGGACATGTTCCTGCGCGCCGGCGAAGGCGCGCCCCAGCCCATGGGGCGCAAGGAAGGCTAAGAGCTTGTCCGTGAATAATTCGTACGATGCGTTGCCGCCAGAAAGCCCGACTGCAAGGCGCGCGGCGCAGGACAGTAGCCGGGCCTACGGCCAAGCCGCGCAACACCGCAGCCGGGCTTTCTGGCGGCAACCCTTCGGGACGGGCCGATTTGGCTCGCATTGCGTTGTTGCTTTCCGGAGCGGTGCTCCGGCCTTATTTGGATCGACCAAACCGCGCTCCTCGCGCCTAGCACTGCAAGCCAAATAGGCCCGTCGAACGCACGAATTATTTACGGACAAGCTCTAGGTCCACCCGGAGAATTTCCATGACCCCCGAAAAGATCCTGTCGTATCCCGCTCGTGTGCTGACCCAGGCGCAGCGCGAGTTCTACTTTCGCGAGGGATACCTGCTGCTCGAGAAGATCATTCCCGAAGACTGGATCAGGCGGCTGCGCGCGGTGTCGACTGAATTTGCTGAGCGCAGCCGCGCAGTGACGCAGTCTGACGCCATTTTCGATCTGGAGCCTGATCATCGGCCCGATGCACCGCGGCTGCGTCGCGTATCGAACCCCGATCAACACCACCCGACGATCTGGGAATACTGCACCCAGTCAATTCTCGCTGACGTCGTTGCCGACCTGGTCGGCCCCGATGTGAAGTTCCACCACTCGAAGCTCAACTACAAATGGGCCAAGGGCGGCGAGGAGGTCAAATGGCACTACGACATTGGCTTCTGGCCGCATACCAACTACTCGCCGCTGACCGTCGGGACGTTGCTCTATGACTGCGGGATGGATCAGGGCCCGCTGGGCGTACTGCCCGGCAGCCATGAATGGGAACTGATTCCCCAGTACGACGACCAGGGCCAGTGGATCGGCTGCCTGAAAGCTGACGAGCTTGCCCGGCTCGATCTTTCGAAGGCGGTCTACCTGACCGGGCCCGCCGGATCGTTGACATTGCACAACTGCCGGACCCTGCACGGCTCACCGCGCAATGAGTCGGACACCGGTCGGCCCTTGCTTCTCTTCACGTTCGCATCGGCCGACGCGCTGCCCTATACGGTGAATCCGCTGAAACCGGAACACTCGGAAACGATCGTGCGAGGCAAGCGTGCCGCGTGGGCTCACCACGATCCAAGGCCGTGCCCCATGCCGCCGGACTGGTCGCGGGGCTATAGCTCCATCTTCGCCCTGCAGCAGAAGGACGCGACCGTCTAGCAGGCTGTCACTTCGTGGCGGGGGATCATCGGTCTCAAACTTTCGGTCAGCTTCTTGGCAGTGCGCGCGGAAGGTCAATTGCCTGATGTCGGCCCATATTGCGGGAGGAGAGGGCAATGGCGATGAAGATTGAGGGAGTGCGCGCCTGTGTATTTGACGCCTACGGCACGCTGTTCGATTTCGCCTCCGCCGCCGCTGCCTGCGAGGACGCTCTGGGCGAAAAGGTGAAGCCTTTGACCGCGCTTTGGCGCGACAAGCAGTTGCAATACACATGGCTGCGCGCGCTGCAGCAGCGGCACGCGGACTTCTGGCAAGTCACGGGCGACGCGCTTGACTACGCGCTGGATACGCTTGGCCTGGCAGCGCCCGGCCTGCGTGAAAGGCTGATGAACCTGTACCTGCGGCTCGACGCTTTCCCGGAGGTGCCGGCCGTCCTGCAGCAGCTCAAGGCGCGCGGATTCGTCACGGCGATCCTGTCCAACGGCACCCCCACCATGCTGGCGGAGGCCGTGCGGTCGTCCGGACTGGAACACCTTCTCGATGCGGTGCTATCAGTCGAGGACGTCGGCGTCTACAAGCCCCACCCGAGCGTTTACGGATTGACCGTGGATCGTCTGGGCGTGCCCGCCAGCGCCATTGCATATCAATCGTCGAATGCGTGGGATGCCTATGCGGCATCCGCGTTCGGGATGCGCGTTGTCTGGTGCAATCGCTACGGACAGCGCGCCGAGCGACTTCCGGGCAATCCTGACGCGGTCGTTCGATCGCTCGCGGAGTTGCCGGCACTGCTCGGCTGACATATCCGCTCGAATCGGACGCGAGTCGGCTCTTGCCTTGCGCTTGCTGCAATTGCTATGGGAGGAATCGGACGCCACGGCGATTCGCCGGCGGACGCGCCCGCAGCAAGAGCAGCGGGTGTTGGTGGGTCGTGCAAGATTCGAACTTGCGACCAACGGATTAAAAGTCCGCTGCTCTACCGGCTGAGCTAACGACCCGCTTGGAGAACCACCGCGTAAGAATCAGGCGGCAGCGAGAGAGCCGCGAATTATCCGCACCGGCGCGATGCGCGTCAAACCGCCTCGGGCGCGAGCGTCCGTGATCATGCGCTGCGCTCCAGTCGCCACGCCTGGTATTTCACGCCGGCGACGGCGCCGCCGATGATCGACAACCACGCGATGATCGAACCCAGCGCAAGCGTCGACATCCCGCTCAGGCCCTGGCCGACCGTGCAGCCGAGCGCGGTCACACCACCAAACCCCATCAGGATCGCGCCGATGATGTGATTGGCCGTGTCCTCGGTGTCGCGAAATCCTTCCCAGCGGAACGAGCGGCTCGCCAGCGCATAGGCAGTGGAACCGGCGATCATGCCAAGCACTGCGGCGATGCCGAGCGTGATTACCTTGCTCTTGTCGCTGAAGAACATCAGCCAGTCGAACGTGTAGGCAACCGGCGCCACGAACGACAGCGATTCCATGCGCCCCGAGTTAGTCGCAAGGAAGGTCTCTTCCAGCGTTTCCGGATGCTCGGCAAGATGCCCGATGTGGCCGGAGACGTACCAGACGCCGACGATGACACCGCCGATCGCAATGCCGGCCAGCAGGTTGTCGAAGCGCAGGAATTCTCGAGTCGCGCAGACGAACACCAGCAGCGCGCCGGAAATCAAGGCGGCGACGATCCAGTGCCATTGCAGTTTCGCGATTCCAGTCGCCGCGGCAAGCAACGCGGGCAGGTCCTGTGTACTCGCAAACTGTCCGCCCACCGGGTCAAGCACGCCGGCGCGCAATACCGCCAGAGCGCCGCGCAGCGTGATGAACGCGGTGACGCCGAGCACGACAAACACGATCATCGACTTCAGGCTGCCGCCACCCAAACGCACGAGTGTCCTGCTGCCGCAGCCGCCGGCCAGCACCATGCCGAAGCCAAACGTGAATCCGCCCGCCACATAGCTCAGCAGGCTGAAGCGCGGCGCCGTGTAAAGGGTCTTGGAAAGATCGATGACGCCAGCCGTTGCGAGCGCCGTGGTGCCGAGGATCGCCACCGCAATAGCCAGCAGCCATTGCCGCATGCGTGTCCAATCGCCGAAGTTGACGATGTCGGCCACCGCGCCCATGGTGCAGAAATTGGTTCGCTGCGCGACGGCGCCGAAGACGAAGGCGAGCGCGAAGGTGGACCACAGCACGGTGGCCTTCAGGCCGGGCAGGGCAGCGACCGTGACTTCGGCGGGCAATTGATGGCGATGAACTCGAGCGGTGGCGAAGATGCTACCGGCTTCGAATCGCGAAAGCCCGCGCTCTCGCGCGGGGCGAAAGGCTCAGCGCGACTTGGTTGCCGGCAGTCGCTCGCGCGCGGTCTTTGCCGCCTCGCTGTCCGGATACTCCTTCAGGATCCGCTGCAGCGTGGCCTGCGACTGCGGTTTCTGATTCAGTTCCAGCTGGCTTGATGCGATGTTGAGCAGCGCGTCCGGCGCGCGCGGCGAATCGCGATACCGCTCGAGCACGACCTGTTGCGCGGCGATCGCGCTCTTGTAGTCCTTGAGCTGATAAAGCGAATTGCCGAGCCAATACTGCGCGGAAGGCACGTATGCCGACTGCGGATAGCGCGCAACGAATGACTGCAGATTGGACGCGGCGCCGCGAAAATCGCTGGCGCGAAACTGCGCCAGTGCCGCGTCGTACGCGAGCTGCTCATTGCGATCGACGCTGGCGGGCTTGCCATCGACCGTGATCGCCACCGGCTCGAGCTTCTTCAGTCGCGCGTCGATGTCGCCATACAGGTCGCGGTTGCGCTGCTGCAGCGTGGCGACCTCCTTGGTCAGCCGTTCCACCTCGCCGCGCAGCGTGGCGATCTCGCGCCGCAGCGACTCGATCGTATTTGCAAACTCCAGCTGAGCACGATTGGCGGATTCGAGCTGCTCGAGTCGCTTGGCCAGTTCGGCATTCTTGTCCTGAATGCGTTTGTCCTGCTCGGCGACGCGGTCGCGCAGGTCAAGAATCGCCTTGCGGGCCTCGTCATCGCCGAATAATGCCGCGTGCACCGGCAGGCAGAGCGCGCTCCATGTCAATGCGGCGGCGGCCAGATGCAGGGCCGCGGCATGCGCCGTCTTCTTCGGATCACGAATCACGTATCACCGATCACTTGTAGTTCAGGTCGGCGCGACGGTTCTGCGCCCAGGACGCTTCGTCGTGGCCGGTCGCGCGCGGTTTCTCTTCACCAAAGCTGACCGTTTCCACCTGCGCGTCAGCGACCCCGAGCAACTGCAGGCGGCTTTTCACCGCATCGGCGCGCTTCTGTCCAAGCGCGAGGTTGTATTCGCGGCTGCCGCGCTCGTCGGCATTGCCTTCGATCACGACCTTGCGGTTCTTTTCGGCGGTCAGGTACTTGGCGTGCGTCTCGACCAGCGACTGGAATTCGGGCTTGACCACGAAGCTGTCGAAATCAAAGAAGACGCTGCGCTTGGAGAGCGGACTGTTCGGGTCGTTCAGTGGATCAGCTCGCTGCTGCGCATCCACCCGTGCGACGGCGCGCGCGTCCGGCCCGGTCTGTGTCGACGCCGCAGGCTTGGCCCCACTGCTCTTGTCGGTCACTGGCGCGGGCTCGTCGAGCTTGGTCGTTGCGCATCCCGCGACCAGCAATGCGGCGGCAGCAAGGCTGATCAGGCGGATCAAGGTCGTGGCCATAATGTTTTCTCCCTATTTGATGAAAGGACCCCAAGTGGGTTCGCGCACATCGCCGCTGGGGCCCGACAGACGCGTTCTGACTCGCGCGTCGGTCGAAGCGGTGGCGAGTATGCCGCGGCCGCTGACTTCGGTCGCGTACAACAGCATGCGCCCATTGGGCGCGAAACTCGGCGACTCATCCATGACCGTATCGGTCAACACAAGTTCCTGGTTGGTGGCCAGGTCGAGTGAGTGAACCTGGAACTTGCCTGCCCGCCGGCCCACATACGCGAGCAGGCGACCGTCGCTGCTTAGTCGCGGGCTGACGTTGTAGTCGCCGTTGAAGGTCACGCGCTGCACGCCTGAACCGTCGGTACCCATCCGATAGATCTGCGGCCCGCCCCCGCGATCGGACGTGAAGTAGATGAATTTGCCGTCGGGCGAGAACACCGGCTCGGTGTCGATTGCACTCGAATTCGTCAGGCGCCGCATTCCGGAACCGTCGAGGTTGATCGAGTAGATCTGCGAGATGCCGTCGCGCGTCAACACCACCGCGAGCGACTTGCCGTCCGGCGCCCACCCCGGCGCGCTGTTGCTGCCGCGAAAGTTGGCCACCGCGCGTCGCTCTCCGCTCGCGATCGTATGCGAATAGACGACCGGCTTGCCGGTCTCGAACGAGACATAGGCGAGCCGTGCGCCGTCGGCCGACCACGCCGGGGACATGATCGGCTCGCGCGAACGCAGCGCCGGCTGCGCGTTGGCACCGTCGGAATCGGCGATGTGCAACTCAAAACTGGTCTTGCCCAGCTGCACGACATAGGCGATGCGGGTTGCGAACACCCCGCGCTCACCCGTGATCTTTTCGTAGATGCGGTCGGCGATCCGGTGCGCATTCAGGCGCAGCTCGGCCGCGGTCGAAACGAATGACAGGCCGTCCAGTTGTATCTGCTTGACTACGTCGTACAGGCGAAAGCGCAGATCGAAGCGGCCGTCGGCCAGCCGATACGCGGAGCCGACCACGATCGCATCGGCGCCTCGCCCGCGCCAGTCAGAGAAGTTCACGCCGGCGGTTTCGGACAGTGCGGTGGAGCCCGTGTCGATCAAGCGAAACAGGCCCGAGCGCTGCAGGTCGGCACGCACGATCGCGTCGATCGGCTGCGGCACGTCACCGTCGCGCTGGAAATTCGCGATCGCGATCGGGAACTGGTTGGAACCGACGCCGGTGATCTCGACCCGCAACTGCGCGGCGGCCACCGAGCACCAGGTGAGCGCGGCGATCATTGCCGCGCGATGGAGGAACTTCAGCATGTGAGTTGAATTATAAAAAGCCATGTGAACGAAACCGCCGTGCAGCCCTCACGTCATTGCGCGTCAACCGGACGAAAACGGATGATCACCGTGCGCTCCATGGTGCCGTCGCGCTTGCGCGGAAAGGGGTCGGTGCGCCGGATCGCGCGTTCCACCGCCGCGTCATAGCCCGGCAGACCGCTCGGCTTCAGCAGCCTGACCGCGAGAATCTCTCCGGTGGGCAGCAGATCGACCTGAAAGTCTGCGTAGATCTGCAGCGAGGTACCGTCGGGAACGGCAAACGTGATTCTCGGCCTGATCAGCGCGATCAACTGCGCCGCGTAACTCGGATCACCGCGCCCGGCACCGACTGTATTTGCATTCGCACTGGGCGCCCCACCCGCCTGGGCCAGCATACGCTGCTGCTCGGCCTTGCGAACGGCATCGCGTTCGGCGGCGGCGCGCTTTTCTTCCTCCACCTTGCGCTTCAGCTCTTCGGTCTTGCGTTTCTCCACTTCAGCTCGGCGCCTGGCTTCTTCGAGCTTGCGCTGGTCGGCGGCGCGCTTTTCCTCTTCCTTCTTCTTCAGCGCCTCCTGCTTGACCACGATGTCGGCATCACGCTGCTCAGGCTCCGGCGCGCGCTCGACGATCGGCGGCGGTGGCGGGGCGACCTCGACGGGCGGGGGCAGTGCACCCCACAATTCGGCCACGACGTCACCCTGCGGCTGCGTGCGCCACTGCACGTTGATCCACAGCGCGGCGAACAGCAAAGCGTGCATCACGACCGCGAGCACGAACGAACCGGGCGTGTTTTCCGTCGGCCGGGGCGCGCGTGGCGCCGTGAGCACGGCCGCGGTCATCTCGGTTCTGGCTGCACCGACAGCCCGACCCGCGCGATGTTTTCTTTCTGCAGCGCGCTCATCACCTTCATCACCTGTTCGTAGCGCACGTCCTTGTCAGCAGCTATAACGACCGGGGTTGGTGAATCGGGTTTGGTCTTCTGGCGCTGCTTGATGATGGCCACCGCGCCGGGCAGATCGTTGGCAAGTTCCTTGCCGGTGTCGCGCAACAGCAGCTTGCCGTCGACCTTGATCACGATCTCCAACGGGCGGTCCGGCGTTTTCGACGACTTGCCCACGCGCGGCAGATTCACCAGGCTCGGATTCACGAACGGCGCCGCCACCATCAGGATCACGACCAGCACCAGCATCACGTCGATATAGGGCACGACGTTGATGTCGGCCAGCAGTCTTCGCCGGCCACCTTCCTTGCGTCGAAGCAGAAGCGCCATTGTGCTTAACGCTGCCGCTGCAGGATGTTCGAGAACTCCTCGATGAAGCTCTCGAAACGATTGGCGAGACGATCGATGTCGTGCGCGAAGCGGTTGTACGCGACCACCGCCGGAATGGCGGCGAACAGGCCAATGGCGGTGGCGACCAGCGCCTCGGCGATGCCGGGGGCAACGGTTGCGAGCGTGGCCTGCTCCAGGCTCGCCAGCCCGGTGAACGCATGCATGATTCCCCACACGGTGCCGAACAGGCCGATGTACGGACTGACCGAGCCCACCGAGGCAAGAAACTGCAGCCGGCCTTCGAGCGCGTCCATTTCGCGCTGGTAGCTGGCGCGCATCGCGCGCCGCGCACCGTCCAGTGTGGCCTGCGCATCGTCGCGGCCGCGCAGCTTGACGAACTCGCTCATGCCGGCCTCGAAGATGCGTTCGAGCGCGCACGTACGGTGACGCCGATTGCCCGCCTTCTGATACAGCGCGGACAAATCCGCGCCGCTCCAGAACTCGCGCTCGAAGGCATCGGTCTCCTTGCGCGCGCGCCGGATCGAAAACCCCTTGCCGAAGATCACGGTCCATGACGCCAGCGACACGACCAGCAGCAGCGCCATCACCAGCTGCACGACCAGCGTGGCCTTGGTCATCAGCGACAGCATCGACAGATCGGCGGAAGCATTCATCTCGGCGGGCTTTCAGTCTTGATTCTTTTCACCAGCGTTGCCGGCAACCGCGCGGGCGCCATCGTCTGCGCATTCAGGCATGCCACCTTGACCGTTGCCGCGGCCAGGAGTTCATCGCCGCGCATCGCCTGCTGCGCAAACACGATATACGAGCGCGCCAGTTCGGCAATTCCGGCACGGATCGACAACTCGTCATCCAGCCGCGCCGGTTGGCGATAATCGACAGCCACGTTCACCACGACAAACTGCAGTCCGTCGGTCGCGCGCAACTGCTGCTGCTCGATGCCCAGCGTGCGCAGCCATTCGGTCCGGCAACGCTCGAAGAACCTGAGAAAGTTGGCGTAGTAGACGATGCCGCCGGCGTCAGTGTCCTCGTAGTACACACGGACCGGCCAATGAAAGGAAGACGTCGGAGTGGCGACCACAGAGGGCGAGTCTATCGCGGGTAGAGTCGTGTTCGTCGCAGCGCGGTCGATACGCAGGTTTCACGCCGTACAATCCGCGCCTTCTTGCAAGAGCCGGGACAGCTTCGCCTCACGAGGGCGGAGCGCGGGAGAATCGCAAGCATGTTCGATGCGGTCGGAAAGCGTGGTCGTGCGCTCGCGCTGGCGGTGATTGCCCTGTTTGTCGCCGGCTTGATTGGCTGCGGCGACGTCATCAACAGCCCGCATCCGCACGGCGCCGAGAAGACCAATACACTGTTCACCGCGTTCCAGGAGCGGCCGAAGTATCTGGATCCGGTCAGCTCCTACGCCAACAACGAGACGCCGTGGGTGTTCAATATCTATGAGCCGCCACTGCGCTATCAGTACCTGAAGCGGCCGTACACGCTCGAAGGCCATACGACAATCGGATTGCCCGACGTCCGCTATCTGGATCGGGACGGCAAGCAACTGCCGGACGATGCGCCCGCAGACGGCATCGCCACCTCGGTCTACACGCTGAAGTTGAAGCCGGGCATCCGGTTTCAGCCGCATCCGGCACTGGCAAGGCGTGCCGACGGCAGTTTCCTGTATCACGAACTCGCGCCGGAGGCGATCGACGGCAAGTTTTCGATTGCCGAGTTTCCTCTCGACGGCGCCGCGACCACGACGCGGGAACTGACCGCGGACGATTACGTCTATCAGATCAAGCGGCTCGCCAGCCCGTACGTGCCGACACCTTCGCCGCTGTACGGACTGCTCAATCAGTACATCGTCGACCTCAAGGGTCTTGGGGACCGGCTGCGGGCCGAGCACAAGCAAGCGCTCGCGGGCAAGGATCCGCGTGATTTGTATTTAGCATGGCGCGATTTGCGCGAAGTGCGTTTCGACGGCGCGCACGCGATCGACCGGCATACCCTCGAGATCCGCGTGATGGGCAAGTATCCCCAGTTCAAGTACTGGCTGGCGATGCCGTTTTTTGCGCCGGTGCCGTGGGAGGCCGACAAGTTCTACGCTCAGCGCGGCATGGCCGAACATGCGTTGACGATGAACCAATGGCCGATCGGTACCGGGCCGTTCATGCTGGTCGAGCAGTCGCCGAACCGCTATGTAATGGAGCGCAACCCCAACTATCGCGGCGAGCCGTATCCCTGCGAGGGCATGCCCGGCGACAACGAAAAAGGGTGGCTCGCCGACTGCGGCAAACCGACGCCGTTCGTCGATCGCGTTGTGTCGGCAATCGAAAAAGAGCGCCAGCCGCTCGAAGCAAAAGTGATCCAAGGCTACTACGACGTGCCGCAGATCGAGCGGCTCGATGACGGATTCAAGCTGCAGCAGGAAATCGGTGACCAGACCGGGCGCTGGAAGGTCTTGACCGAGCGCGGCATCCAACTGCCGACCACGGTTGAGCCCAACAGCTGGTACATGGGATTCAACTGGCTCGATCCAGTGGTTGGCAAGGGCGCCACGCCCGAAGAAGAGGAGCGACACCGCAAGCTACGTCAGGCGATCTCGATCGCCACCGACTGGGAAGAGTATTCGTCGGTGTTCTTCGATTCCTACGGCGACGCCGAAACCGCGATGAGCCCGATTGCGCCGGGTCTGTTCGGTTATCGGTCCGGCTGTGACGGAATCAACCCCGTCACGCACCTCTGCAAGGACGGTCGCCGGCAGCGCCGCTCACTCGACGAGGCGAAGAAGCTGCTGGCCGAGTCCGGCTTTCCCGGCGGGCGAGATGCGAAGACCGGCACGCCACTGGTGCTGTACTACGACAGCAATGGCGTCGGCCCCGCGTATCAGGCGCGGCTCGACTGGCAGCAGAAGCAGATGCGCAAACTTGACGTCCAACTCGAGATCCGCGCCGCCGACTACAACCGCTTCCAGGACCGCATGCGCAAGGGGCAGGCGCAGCTTTTCTTTTGGGGTTGGAATGCCGACTATCCGGATCCGGAGAACTTCCTCTTCCTGCTCACGAGTTCGCAGTCGAAGGTGAAATTCGATGGCGAAAACGCCGCCAACTACGAGAACCCCGACTACGACAGACTGTACGACGAGATGAAGAACCTGCCCGATGGGCCGCAGCGGCAAGCCGTCATGGACAAGATGGTTCGCATCGTTCAGAACGATGCGGTGTGGATGTTCGGATTGTTTCCCGGTTCGACTGGCGTGTTCCAGCCGTGGGTGCACAACGCCAAACCGACGATCATCATCAAGGATCAGGCGAAGTTCCTGCGCGTGGACACGGCGTTGCGTGCGGCCAGGATCGCCGAGTGGAACAAGCCGCGGCCGTGGCCGGTGCTGGCTTTCTTCGCGTTGTTTGCGCTCGTAATCTGGCCCGCGTGGCGCCTGTGGCAGCGGCGTGAGCGCACCACCGCGCGTGGCCGGATGGTCGAGCCGAAAGCGGCCTGATGCTGGCGTACATCGCCCGCCGCCTGGTCTATGCCGTGCTGGTGATGGCAGGCGTGAACCTGGTCGTCTTCATCCTGTTCTTCTCGATCAACACGCCGGAGGACATGGCGCGGCTGCAACTTGGCGGCAAGCGCGTCACCGCCGAAGCCGTTGAGCGCTGGAAAGCCGAGCGCGGCTACGACAAGCCGCTTTACTTCAATGCGAAGGCGCCGGGTCTTTCCAAGCTGACCGAAACCGTCTTCGTCGACACCAGCATGCGGCTGCTGCGCTTTGACTTCGGCAGGACCAACGAGGGACGTGACATCGCCGAGGAGATTCGCGAGCGGCTGCCGATTTCGTTCGGCATCGGCGTGCCGGTGTTCATCCTCACCGTCGGCGTGTCGATCGTGTTTTCGCTCGGGCTGGCGATGTTTCGCGGCTCGCGGCTCGACACGGCCGGTGTGGTGCTGCTGGTCGCGCTGATGTCGATCTCGTCGCTGTTTTTCATCATCATGGGCCAGTTCGTGTTCAGCAAGATGCTGCGGCTGGCGCCGCTGTCGGGCTACGTGCCGGGGCCGGAGATGTTCAGCTTCGTGATGCTGCCGATCCTGGTGCTGGTTGTTGCGCGGCTGGGTCCGGATGCGCGGCTGTATCGAACGATTTATCTCGAAGAGCTCGGCAAGGACTACGTGCGCACCGCGCGCAGCAAGGGCCTGAGCGAGTTCGCGATCATGTTTCGCCACGTGCTGCGCAACTCGCTGCTGCCGATCATCACGTCGTCAGCGTCGCTGCTGCCGGTGGTGTTTGGCGGTGCGATCGTGACCGAAACATTCTTCGCCATTCCGGGTCTGGGCGCCCTGACGATCGAGGGCATCACGCAGCAGGATTTCTCGATCGTGCGCGCGATGGTGTTCTTTGGTTCCGCCCTTTACATCGCGGCGTACCTGATGACCGACGTGCTTTATTCGGTCGCCGATCCGCGGATACGATTGCATTGAGCCGTGTGGCCGTTGTCCTTCCCTCACCCCCACCCCTCTCCCGAGGGGAGAGGGGAGTTTCATCCCTCTCCCTTCGGGAGAGGGACCGAGGGTGAGGGTGGTTCAGACGTTGCGTGCACCAAGGCGATCTCCACAAGATGAAACCCGTCATCTTGTGGACCGATTGGGCGGTCCTTGTCGTGCTGGCAGGCGCTGTGTTCTATGCGTGGCGCGTCAAGCGCACGCCGCATCTGGCGGCAACGTGGCGCAAGGCATTTGTGCGGCCGGTCGGCGCGGTGACGGCCACACTGCTGGCGATCGTGGTTGCGATCGGCGTGCTCGACTCCCTGCACTTTCGCGAGCGGCTTCCGGACGAGGCGGGGACGCTGGCGTATTCGCCCGTCACGCGCTCGGCGCTGGACGTTGTTCTGGCGCGGCTGGAGAGCGGCCGCGAGACCACGTACTCGCGGCCGCTCGCCTACCTCGGCTATCAGAAGGAAATGATCGAGGTCGATGGCAAACGCCTACGCGACTTCCCGCGCCTGCAGTTCGGCGGCGCCCACCTGAAGGATCCTGCGCACGAATGGCGCGACGACGTGATCAAGCGCACGGCGATCGGGTTGCTGAGTGGCGCGGTTGTAGGCGCGCTGCTGGTCGCGGTGGTGGCGGCGTTGCGCGCGCGTGGACCAAATGTGACTTTTCCCGCGTCGCTCGCCGACATCGCGTGCGGCCGCACCGAGCTTCCGATCCGCGCAGTGCTGATCACGCTCGGTGTTCTGCTGCTTCTGGTCGGGCCGATCGCAACGCTGTCGGCGGTCTATCACGTGTTCGGCACGGACCGTGTCGGCAACGACTTGCTGTATCTGGCGCTGAAGAGCATTCGCACCGCGCTGGTGATTGGCACGATGACGACGCTGGTCACGCTGCCCATTGCAGTCGGCCTCGGCATCGCGGCCGGCTATCTGCGCGGCTGGATCGACGAGGTGATCCAGTACGTCTACACGGTGCTCAACTCGATTCCCTACCTGCTGCTGCTGGCCGCGGCGGTGCTGATCCTGATCATCTTCATCGACAACAACCCGGAGCTGTTCCAGACCGCGGCGGAACGCACCGATGCGCGCCTGTTCTTCCTGTGCGTGATCCTGGGCGTGACGAGCTGGACCGAGCTGGCGCGGCTGATCCGCGGCGAGGTGCTGCGGCTGCGCGAACTCGAGTACGTGCAGGCGGCGCAGGCCTTTGGCGTGCGCACCTGGCAGATCATGACAGTGCATCTGGTGCCGAATCTGATGCACGTGATCCTGATCAACGTGGTGATCGCGTTTTCCGGCCTCGTGCTCGCCGAGGCGATCCTTTCGTACGTGGGCGTGGGGGTCGATCCGTCGATGGCGAGCTTCGGGACGCTGATCAACACCGCGCGCTCGGAGCTGTCACGCGAACCGGCGATCTGGTGGACGCTCGCGACGGCCTTCGCGTTCATGTTCGTGATCGTGCTGTCGGCCAACCTGTTTGCCGACGCGGTGCGCGACGCGTTCGACCCGCGCTACCTGAATAAATAGCCGATGCTCAGTCTGCGCCACGTCCGCACCGAGATCGCCTCGTCGATGGGCACCGTTGTGCCGGCGGACGATGTGACCTTCGACATTCGCCCGGGCGAGACCTTCGCCGTGGTCGGCGAATCCGGCTGCGGCAAGTCGATCACGGCGATGTCGATCGCGCGCCTGCTGCCGGAAAACGCACGCATTGCCGCCGGCAATGTGCTGCTCGATGGCACCGACCTCGCTGACCTGCCGGAGCGACGCATGCGCGAATTCCGTGGCGCCAGGGTGTCGATGATCTTCCAGGAGCCGGCCACGAGCCTCAATCCGGTGATGACGGTTGGCCGCCAGATCGTCGAGGCGATCGAGACTCACACGCCGTTACGTGGCGATGCCGCGCGCGCGAAGGCGGTCGACTGGCTCAAGCGCGTCGGGCTGCCCGAGCCGGAGCGGCGCGTCGATTCGTATCCGTTCCAGCTGTCGGGCGGACAGAAGCAGCGCGTGATGATCGCAATCGCGCTCGCGGTGGAGCCCGATCTGGTGATCGCCGATGAGCCGACCACGGCGCTCGATGTCACGATCCAGAAGCAGATCCTCGATTTGCTGAAGGAACTGCAGGCGGCGCAGCAGATGTCGATGCTGCTGATCACGCACGACCTGGGCATCGTGGCCGAGATGGCGCACCGGATCGCGCTGATGTACGCAGGGCAGGTGGTGGAGATCGCCGACACCGCCGAGTTCTTCGCGCGGCCGCTGCACCCGTACGCGCAACTGCTGTTCGCGGCGATTCCCGACACCGAAAAGAAGGGCCGCCAGCTGGCGGCGATTCCGGGAACGGTGCCGGCGCTGAATCGCGCGTTCACGGCGTGCCGCTTCGTCGATCGCTGTCCGTCCGCGATCGAGCGCTGCCACGTGACGACTCCGGTGCTGTTCGAGCCGATCGCCGCCCATCTGGTGCGTTGCGTGCTGCATGAGCAGGGGATGGGGGAGATCTCGATCCGGTCGGAGTCTGGTACCGCCACGGCCCCGAGTGCAGACGCAGCGAGACCTTCGCTATCGTCGCCGTTGCTGGAAGTCCGCGACTATCGGGTTTGGTTTCCCATCCGGCGCGGCCTGATGAAGCGCACCGTCGGCCATGTCAAGGCGGTGGATGGCGTTTCGTTTTCGCTCGCCGCGGGGCGCACGCTCGCGCTGGTCGGAGAATCGGGTTGCGGCAAGACGACGACCGGCAAGGCGCTGCTCCAGTTGCTGCGCGCGTCGGCACGCATCCAGGGGGACGCCCAGCTCGCCGGGCAGCCGCTCGATCGACTGCAGGGTGAAGCGTTGCGCCGCGCGCGCCGGGACATCCAGATCATTTTCCAGGATCCGTTTGCATCGCTGAATCCGCGCATGCGCGTGGTTGAGATCCTGGAGGAGGGCGTGGCGTCGCTGCGACCCGAGATCGGCGCGGACGAGCGTCGCACGCGAATTGTCACACTGCTAGAGAAGGTCGGCCTGCGCGCAGACAGCATGGGTCGCTATCCGCACGAGTTCTCCGGCGGGCAGCGACAGAGGATCGCCATCGCCCGGGCGCTCGCCGTCGAGCCGAAGCTCATCGTCTGCGACGAGCCCACTTCCGCGCTCGATGTCTCGGTGCAGGCGCAGATCCTCAATCTGCTGGCGCAACTGCAACGCGAACTTGATGTCGCTTATCTTTTCATCACGCACAACTTCGGCGTGGTCGAATACCTCGCGCACGACATCGCGGTGATGAAGGACGGCAGGATTGTCGAAGCGGGCGCGGCGGAACAGGTGCTCGA